>Ga0306897_1000150_pt1 | contig 15813 bp, 14 predicted proteins | sample AntRauMFilla1563_FD_190425 | JGI IMG/M metagenome (GOLD analysis project Ga0306897, IMG submission 190425) | Saline lake microbial communities from Rauer Islands, Antarctica - Metagenome Filla 1 #563 (v2) (version 2) | ecosystem: Environmental > Aquatic > Non-marine Saline and Alkaline > Saline ...
TTTATTTCCGGAAACTGAATTTACCCTGGTGGATAGCATTGGTAAGAAAATTAAAGTCGTTGAGGAAGTGGTTGAAGAACTAGGTCTTCAAAATGTAAAAGCTATTAACGATAGGGTTGAAAATATTTCAGGTGAATTTGACTTTATAGTTAGTAGAGCAGTTGCTGTTATGCCTAGCTTTGTGCATTGGGTAAAAGGTAAAATCGCTAAGCGCTCCCTGCACGAAAGAAAAAATGGTATTCTTTATCTAAAAGGTGGAGATCTATCCGATGAGTTGGAGCTATACAGAACCGTAGAAGTATTTGAGCTTTCAGATATTTTTGAAGAAGAATTTTTTGACACCAAAAAAGTGGTTTATTTACCTATGAAATACAAAGGCTAAACTTTAGCTTTAAAATTGAAAAAAACCTCTGAACTAAAAGTCCAGAGGTTTTTAATGTCATAACAACTCAATCAATTATCCCATATGTGGGTAGGTATAATAGGTGGCTGGTACAAAAGTTTCTTTGATCAATCTTGGAGAAGACCATCTCAATAAATTAAATTTTGAACCTGCTTTATCGTTTGTACCGCTATTTCTAGATCCACCAAAGGGTTGGCGTCCTACAACAGCACCAGTACATTTGTCATTGATATAGAAATTACCAGCTGAATTTTGTAAAATATCTGTAGCTACAGAGGCTGCATAACGATCTGTAGAGATAATTGAGCCTGTAAGTCCATACTGACTTGTTTCATCGACAAGATGAAGAGTGTCTTCATATTTGTCGTCATCATAAACATAAAGAGTCAACACCGGACCAAATAATTCTTCCACCATAGTTTCATACTGTGGATTGGTGGTCACAATTACCGTAGGTTCTATAAAATAACCTTTAGACTTGTCATAATTACCACCTACAATAATTTCAGCTTCATTACTATCTTTGGCTCTATCGATGTATTTTGCTAGTTTATCAAAGGACTGTTCGTGGATGACGGCACCAATAAAATTATCGAAATCACCAGTCGAACCCATTTTAATAGACTTTACGTCTTTTACTAATCTTTCTTTTACATTAGGCCATAGGCTGTTAGAAACATAAGATCTTGAAGCCGCACTACATTTTTGACCTTGAAATTCAAAAGCACCTCTCAATAAAGCAGTGGCAACTACTTGCGCATCTGCTGATTTGTGGGCGATAATAAAATCCTTACCACCAGTTTCTCCTACAATTCTAGGGTAAGTATTATAAGTATGTATGTTTTCTCCAATTTTAGCCCAAATTCCTTTAAAGACATTGGTGCTTCCAGTGAAATGGATTCCAGCGAATTCTTTTCTAGCTAAAATTTTATCGGTAATCATTACTGGATCTCCCATAATCATATTGATAACACCACTAGGTAAGCCAGCTTCTTTAAAGACTTCCATGATAACTTGAGCGGATAACATTTGGCTATCACTTGGCTTCCAAACGGCTACATTACCCATTAATGCAGCACTAGAAGGTAGATTTCCCGCAATGGCCGTAAAATTGAAAGGGGTAATAGCATATACAAATCCTTCCAAAGGTCTATGTTCTAGTCTATTCCACTCATTGTCTGCAGATTCTGGTTGCTCTCTGTAGATTTCAGTCATATATTCTACATTGAACCTTAGGAAATCACAAAGCTCACAAGCTGAATCAATTTCGGCTTGTAAAACAGTTTTAGATTGACCAATCATGGTCGTTGCATTTATTCTGTCTCTGTAGGGACCTGCAATAAGATCTGCAGCTTTAAGAAATACAGCAGCTCTTTGTTCCCAAGGAAGTTTGGCCCACTTTTTTCTAGCTTCAAGAGCAGAATCAATGGCTTGTTCTACGTGCTTTTCTTCAGCATTATGAAAGATGCCGACTTCATGTTGATGGTCGTGAGGAGGTCGGATGCTTTTAGTATGCCCTGTCTTAATTTCTTCACTTCCAATATATAAGGGGACTTCAGCTTTTTCGTTATACACCTTTTTATACATTTTTTGTATCGATTCTCTCTCTGGAGATCCGGGTGCGTATGATTTGATAGGTTCGTTTATTGCTTTTGGCACTTGAAAATATCCTTTTCCCATAATTTATCTGTTATTTAATATTCGCGTAAATATAATTGATATAATTTAACTATAAAGTTTAGTATGATAAGCTTTTATTAATACCTGTTAATAAGGATTTAATTAGTTGATAATATTTCTACTATTCCCATTACCTATACCTATAACCTTATCAAATCTTGCCCCGATATCTCTATAGTAAACTAGAATCTGATAGTCGTTTTCGGTCACGTCGTGGTCTCCACTTATAAAACCACCGTCAAAATTTCCATTAGCGTCTAGATAAATGTATTTAAAATTATAAAAGCCTTGCTTTAAAATTAACTCATTAGTAAGCATAGACCTAGATTCATCCATGGTCATCAAGGTGCTGTCATCTAACACATAATTATTGAATCTCCCATAAAGGTGAATTTCTCCGCCTTCTAAGTCTTTGTAATTGTTTAAAGAAAAATGAACTTTGGCATATTCAGATTCAATGTCTAGATCATCACCTTGGACAGTGTTAATTCTAAAGGCCCCATTAATATCAGGGTTAAAGGTGTATTCTCTTCCGTCTCTTACGAAGTTACGATAAAGATAAGAGTTGTAGAGGTCTAGCAATTCTATGCGTTCAATTCTTAAAGTTCCTTGCCTAATATCTTTATTATCAAAATTTAAGTATTCGTTGCCTCCCCAGAAGGCAGACTCGTCATTATATCTATAAACTAAAGTATTACCTTGAACAAACTGGGGTTTTAGATCGTAAATGGCTGTGCTGAAATCGTTATTTTGAACCACAACGGTTTTGACAGTTTGTTCAGGATTTCTGAAAATGAAATTATCTCTGCCTATTTCAAAATTCACAATCTGCTTTTCATCGATGTTGTTAAGCTCTCGAGACCGTCTTATTGTAAGGTCTACATTGACCAAATTTTCATAAACAATAAATTTCCTAGAAAAAATGATCTGTTTATCGTCGTTAAATATTTTTAACATATAGTTCCCACTGACTTTTAGCTGTCTTGTATTGGTGTTAGGTAATCTTAACTCATAATGTGTGTAAGGTTGAAGGGTTGTAAATGAGTTTCTGAAATTAAAAAGTCTAATGTTATCAAAGCCCTCTAAAACCTCATTTTTTGAAAGGATGGAAGGGGTCCAATCAAAGTTGTAATGTTCTATCTCATAGTAATAATCATTTTCTGCAGCTCTTAAGTCATCAAATTTCAAAATCAAACTTTCTCCTCTAGCAATGATAGGAGTCCCACTAAATTCTTCACTAGAGCCGTAAAATTCAATGGTTTTTATAAAATCTGGGGGTAAGGTTTCGTAGTCTTGTTGAGAGTGACTTAAGGAACCTATAAACAGGGCTAGAAACACAAGTTTTAATTTCATTTTTAAAAGATTAAGGTGTAAAGTTACAAATCTAAAGTATATTTGTTTAGAATGATTATAAATAATATAACTATAAGATTGCTTTGCTATAAGAATGCAAGTTTAATTATTAAATTTGTAGATCAAAATTAAATGATAATCTAAGATGCCCACAGACGTAAAAATTAAAAAAGGTTTAAAGCTAAATCTACAGGGTGAAGCTAGTGAAACTTTTGGACAAGCTGAAAAGTCAAAAACCGTAGCTCTAAGGCCATCCAATTTCTACTCTCTAGTTCCGAAAATGGTACTTAAAGAAGGTGCTAAATTAAAAGCTGGAGATGAGGTGTTTTTCTCAAAATATTCAGATAAAACTAGAGTAGTATCCCCTGTTAGCGGAACGCTTAAGGAGGTTCGTAGAGGAGCAAAGCGAAAAATACTGGATGTCATTATCGAAGCAGATGAAATTCAAGAGTATAAAGATTTTGGAGTGATGGATCCTTTAAAAACAGATTCTTCTCAGGTTAAGGAGCGTATATTTTCAACTGGTTTAGGAGTTCTTTTAAACCAAAGACCTTATAATATTCCAGCAAATGCAGATGATACACCCAAAGCAATTTACATATCTGCATACAATACAGCTCCGTTAACGGGTTCAGCGGAATTTATTCTGAAAGACAGAGTTGAATTTTTTCAAGCAGGTATAAATGCCTTAACGAAACTTACGGGTGGGAAAGTATACTTAGGTGTTGATAAACAATCTGCTTCTTTTTTAAAGGATGTTGAGAACATAGAAGTTTTAAATATTTCTGGTCCTCATCCAGCAGGAAACCTAGGAACTCTTATTCATGAAACAGAACCTATGAATAGGGGAGATAGAGTATGGACTGTAAATCCTGAAGACGTTGCTATAATTGGAGAGCAATTTAAAACGGGAAAGTATAATGCTCAACGAACAGTTGCTGTTACGGGGACATCTGCCAAAAACAGAAAATACTTCAAAATTATCGCTGGTGCAGAAGTAAAGTCGATTTTAAAAGACTTTGAAGATAATTCTAGGATCATAAGTGGAAATGTATTGACTGGTGAAAAAGTAGAGGCTGATGGGTATTTAAACTTTTTTGCTAATGAACTTACTGTCATTCCTGAAGGAAATGAATATAGGATGTTTGGATGGATACCTTTTATAGATAACAATATTCATTCCATGTCCAAAACTTCATTATCCTGGTTGTTTCCTAAAAGGAAATACGAAGTGAATACCAACATAAACGGAGAAGAGAGAGCTTTGGTGGTGACTGGAGAAATGGAAGAGGTCATGCCTTTAGATATTTTTCCAATGCAGCTCATTAAGGCTTGCATGGCAGGTGATATAGAAAAAATGGAAAACTTAGGAATCTACGAAGTAGTTCCTGAAGATTTTGCACTTATAGATTACACAAACACATCTAAAATTGAAGCACAATCAATTATTCGTGGTGGTTTGGATATTATGATAACGGAAGTAGGATAAACTTATATTAATTATGAATTGGATTAGACAGAAAATTGATCAAGTTAAGGGCCCTTTTGAGCCAGGGAATAAGCTCGAAAAGTATCGCCCAGCTATTAATGCATTGGATACTTTTTTATTTGTTCCAAACCATACAACCCAAAAGGGAGCTCATATTCGTGATGCTGTAGATTTAAAGAGAACTATGATCATAGTAGTTTTGGCTTTAATTCCTGCTTTGATTTTTGGAATGTGGAATGCTGGCTATCAACACTATATTCAATTAGGTGAGAACCCAGCTGTATTTGAGGCTATTCTTCATGGAGCTTACAAAATTGTTCCGATGATTGTAGTGTCTTATGGTGTAGGATTGGGTCTTGAATTTGCGTTTGCGATTATGAGAGGTCACGAAGTGAATGAAGGCTACCTAGTCACAGGATTGCTTATTCCTATGATAATGCCTATAGATATCCCATTGTGGATGGTAGCTTTATCGGTTATATTTGCAGTTTTGATTGGGAAAGAAGCTTTTGGAGGTACTGGGATGAATATCTTAAACCCTGCTCTTACTGCTAGAGCCTTTGCATTTTTTGCTTATCCTACGTATATGTCTGGAAATAAGATTTGGGTGAGTGAAGCATCGAATGTTGATTCTATATCTGGTGAAACGATTTTAGGCTCATTAGCGGCCAACAAGGAAATAAGTTACAATACAGCAGAAATGTTCACTGGAATTATACCAGGATCTATTTCTGAAACCTCTACCCTTTGTATCGCTGTAGGTGCTTTAATTCTTATTTTGACCAAAGTTGGGAGTTGGAGGATTATATTGAGTGGTATTATAGGAGCAGCGGTAATGGGGTTAATTTTTAACGCCCTAAATATCGAAGGTAACGGCTTAACTAATTTCCCTTGGTATCAGCATATAATTGTTGGTGGGTTTGCATTTGGTATTGTTTTTATGGCAACAGATCCTGTGAGTGGAGCGCAAACTACACGTGGAAAATGGATTTATGGATTTTTAATAGGACTCTTCGGAATTATGATTAGGGTATTTAATCCGGCATATCCTGAGGGCATTATGTTATCCATATTATTACTTAATGTTTTTGCCCCAACGATAGATCATTATGTTATTCAAGGTAATGTGAAGAAAAGACAGAAGCGTCTACAAATGAAAACAGTCAAAACAGCTTAATGATGGATAAAAACAGCAATTCGTACACTTTTATTTTTGCAATAGTCATGGTGATTGTTGTTGCGGTAACACTTTCTTTTACTGCTACTACTTTAGGACCCCTGCAAAAGGAAAATGTGCGTAAAGAAAAAATGCAAAATATACTTTCCACTATTGGTATTGAAACGAGTAGAGAGGATGCAGAAAAATTATTTAACAAATATATTACTCAGCAAATCGCTCTAAATTCGGAAGGGGAAAAGAAAGAAGATGTCAATGCCTTTGATGTCAACTTGGCTAAAGAATTGTCAAAACCAGAGGAAGAGCAAAGTTATCCTATCTATCTAGCAAATTACGAAGGTTCTGAATTTTATATCGTTCCATTGAGAGGTAGCGGACTGTGGGATGCTATTTGGGGTTATATTGCACTTAAGGAGGATGCTAACACTGTCCAAGGTGTTGTTTTTGACCATAAAGCAGAAACCGCTGGATTGGGTGCGGAAATTACAACGGACTGGTTTCAAAAAAGCTTTGTTGAAGAGAAAGTTTTCAACAAGCAAGGCGAGCTTGTTGGGGTAAACGTTAAAAAAGGATATAGCGGAGGAAACAATAAGGATGATAACCAAGTCGATTCAATTTCTGGAGCGACCATAACTAGTGATGGAGTTTCTGTAATGATTGAAAAGAGACTTAAAAATTATCTCCCTTTCCTCAAAAAGCGTCAAAATATTAAAGTTGCAACACGATAAATTATGAGCTCAGAAACAAATCAAAACTCCAAAACTGAAGCCGAAAAGAAGAAGGTTGAAATGCTTCTCTTTTTATCGCGTTCAGAAGAGAAAGAACATTTTTTGTCAAAGGCAAATCGTAAAATTTTAAAGGATCCTTTAGATGATAACAATCCTATTACAGTTCAGGTTTTAGGAATCTGCTCTGCATTAGCGATTACAGTTCAGCTTAAGCCTGCAATTGTAATGTCTTTAGCAGTGGTCTTTGTAATGGCTTTCAGTAACGTGATTATTTCTTTACTTAGAAACTCAATACCAAGCCGAATCCGGATTATAGTTCAACTTGTTGTGGTAGCGGCCATGGTAATTCTTGTAGATCAAATTTTAAAGGCTTATGCTTTCGATGTCAGTAAACAACTTTCTATTTTCATCGGTCTTATCATTACAAACTGTATAATCATGGGACGTCTTGAAGCTTTTGCATTAGGCAATGGTGTTTATAAGTCGTTTTTAGATGGTATAGGGAATGCTGCAGGTTATGGACTTATTTTAATCGTTATAGCATTCTTTAGAGAACTTTTTGGTTCGGGTAAATTGCTAGGTTATGAAGTTTTAGGACATAAAGGTATAACCTTAGCAGAATCTACTGGATTATATGGCTTAGGTTATGAAGATAATGGATTTTTTCTATTATCTCCAATGGCACTTATCGTGGTAGGTATCATCATCTGGGTACAGAGAGCAGGTAATAGAAAATTAATTGAAGAAAATTAAATAAAAGCATTAGCGATGGATTTAGTAAACTTATTTGTGAAAAGTATTTTTATAGAGAATATGATTTTTGCGTATTTTCTAGGGATGTGTTCTTATCTCGCAGTCTCAAAGACAGTTAAAACTGCAGTTGGTTTAGGAGCTGCAGTTATATTTGTATTGTTGATTACAGTTCCTGTTAATTATCTTCTCGATAATTACTTGCTTCAACCAGGAGCTTTATCTTGGTTAGGTGCAGAATTTGTAGACGTGGATTTGAGTTTTCTTAGCTTTATCATGTTTATAGCGGTAATTGCTTCTATGGTTCAGCTTGTTGAGATGATTGTTGAGAAATTTGCTCCAGCTTTATACGGTTCTTTAGGTATATTTTTACCCCTTATTGCTGTAAATTGTGCTATATTAGGGGGGTCTCTGTTTATGCAACAAAAAGATTTTAACGGTATAGAAGGAGCAGTAGTATATGGGCTTGGAAGTGGACTAGGATGGTTTTTAGCCATACTTGCTATTGCAGCAATTAGAGAGAAAATAGCTTATTCTAATGTGCCAGCACCGCTTAAGGGGTTAGGAATAACCTTTATTATTACAGGACTGATGGCTATTGGGTTTATGAGTTTTATGGGTATTAAATTATAAACAAAAAGGATTATGACAGTTATATTATCGAGTGTTGCAGTATTCTTAACTTTAATTTTGTTGTTGGTGGTTATTTTACTAGCAGCCAAAGCGAAATTATCCCCGTCTGGACCAGTTAAGGTCAATATAAATGGAGAGAAAGATTTAGAAGTTGGTTCAGGATCTACTTTGCTAAATACGTTGAGTGAAAACAAATTATTTTTACCATCTGCTTGCGGAGGTGGTGGAACTTGTGTCCAATGTAAATGTATTGTAAAAGATGGAGGTGGTTCAATACTCCCAACGGAAGAGCCACACTTTACGAGAAAAGAAATTGCTGAAGGTTGGAGATTGGGCTGCCAGGTGAAAGTAAAACAAGACATGAGAATCCAAATTCCTGAAGAAGTTTTTGGTATCAAGAAATGGCAGGGTACGGTTGTGTCCAACTACAATGTAGCCTCTTTTATCAAGGAATTTATTGTTGAAATTCCAGAAGATATGGGTTACAAAGCTGGTGGATATATTCAAATTGAGATACCTTCTTGTGAAGTGAAGTTTGAAGATATGGACATATCTGCGCATCCAGAAGAACACCCTGGTGATGTAGATAAATTTAAAGCAGAGTGGGATTCTTTTAAACTGTGGCCTCTTGTTATGAAAAATACAGAGACCGTAGAAAGAGCTTATTCAATGGCGTCCTACCCAGCTGAGGGCAGAAAAGTCATGTTGAATGTACGTATTGCTACTCCTCCTTTCGACAGAGCAAAAGGGGACTGGATGGATGTAAATCCTGGTGTTGCTTCCTCATATATTTTTGGATGTAAAGCAGGGGATAAGGTTACAATTTCAGGACCTTATGGTGAATTTTTCATCAATGAAAGTGAATCAGAAATGCTATATGTAGGTGGTGGTGCTGGTATGGCTCCAATGCGTTCTCACTTATACCACTTGTTCAGAACCATCAAAACAGGTCGTAAAGTTACATTTTGGTATGGTGGTCGTTCAAAAAGAGAATTATTTTATACAGAACACTTTAGAGCTCTAGAGCGGGATTATCCAAATTTTAAGTTTTACCTAGCTTTATCTGAACCTCAAGAGGAAGATAATTGGAAACAAAAAGACGGAATCGATGGAGAAGGTGATGGCTTTGTTGGATTTATTCACCAATGTGTGATCGATAATTACTTAAATCATCATGAAGATCCTGAGGATATGGAATTATATTTCTGTGGACCTCCATTGATGAACCAAGCGGTTCAGAAAATGGGTGAAGATTTCGGTATACCCGATGAAAATATCAGATTTGATGATTTCGGCGGTTAAGATAGATTGAATTTCATAACCCCAATCAAGAAATTGTTTGGGGTTTTTATATTAAGAAATTATGGGGCTACTTACAGATCAACAATTACACAATCTTGCTATGAATGTTGTTGGTAAGGATCTTGAAGAACTGGGATATGAATTTTTAGCTGTAAACAGTAAAAAATCTAAAAACCCACAGTTTGTAGCCACCAAAGAAAAGAGGTTGATATTTGTTGTTGTGAGAGCAGTCAACTACCCCGATAACCCAGTGTTTTATGATGAGGAGTTAATGGGGAAAGTCAGTAAACATGGCATTAATTACGAGGCTAAAACTTTTTATGCGGGTGTTGGCGTAGCTAATTCTATAAGCTACGAACTACCCGTCGACTCCGAAGAAGATTATGTTCTAAATTATACTGGCTTAATCGAAATTAAATGAAATATCTTTTTTTAGTCCTAAGCCTTCTCTTTTTATCTTGCGATAAGAATATTCCAAACGCTCAATCTCTAACAGGAAGTGCTATAGGCACTACTTATTCTATTAAATATTTTTCAGAAGACTATATACTTAAGGGGTCTGAAATTGATTCTATCTTAAAGGATATCAATTTATCTATGAGTACTTATATGCCTGAGTCTGGTATTTCAAGAATCAATTCTGGAGAGTCAGTTGTTGTTGATGAGAATTTCCAAAAGGTTTTTAAAGCTTCTAAACGTATTTATAATGATACTGAGGGTTATTTTGATCCAAGTGTAGGCTTGCTTGTAAACGCCTACGGGTTTGGGCCTCAAGGCTATTCAGAGGACGTTACAGAAAAGCAAATTGATTCTTTATTCCAATTTGTGGGTTTCAACCATTTTCAATTATCTGAAAATGCTGAAGTTATTTCAAGTCTTCCTTTATTATATTTAGATTTTAACGCCATAGCAAAAGGGTATACTGTGGATGTGTTCGGAGAATATCTTCATTCCAAAGGTGTTAATCATTATTTGGTAGAGATCGGTGGGGAGGTAAGAGTTAAAGGCGAGAACTTAGAGAAGGCTTCTCCTTGGAAAGTGGGAATAGAACTTCCATTAGAAAATAACTCCAGAGAACTGATGTACGGCATTAAGCTTAAGAATGAGTCTTTAGCCACGTCGGGAAATTATAGGAAGTTTAGATTAGATTCCCTGTCAGGTAAAAAATACGTACATATGATCAATCCAAATACGGGACAATCTCAAAAAACAGATATTCTTTCAGCCTCTGTCATTACGACCACTTGCACAGATGCCGATGCTTATGCGACCGCATTTATGGCAATGGGATTTGAAAAGTCTCTACAATTCCTCGAGAAACAAAATGCCCTTAAAGTGATTTTAATTTATAGTGACTCAGAGGGAAATCAAAAGACTTATATCTCACCAGAGATTCAATCTTCAGTTGAGAAATTCTAAGAGGGTTTAAAGCAAATGGGGAGTAGTTCACCTTTGCTAAGTCTAAAGTAGTCAACTTCCTCCTCAGTTAATTCAGAAGTGAAATCTACTTCTTTAACCTGAAATCCTATCTCCCTTAATATATCGAAATAATCACGGCCATAAATTCTTAAGTGATCGTATTGCCCAAAAATTCGAGCTCTGTCTTTAGGATCAATTATAGAATCGTCCTCAAATGTCGTTGTTCTCGAAAGATCTTGTGGGATTTGGAGTATTGCCATTCCGCCGGGTTTAAGAACTCTTAGAAGTTCTTCCATAGCTTTAGTATCATCTTTGATATGCTCTAGGACATGATTGCAAATCAGCGTGTCGAAATAATTAGTCTCAAATGGTAAATCACAGATATCTGCCTTAACATCTGCAATGGGAGAATTGAGATCTGTGGTTGTGTATTCCAAATTTTCCATGTCCTTAAACCTTTTAAAAAAGGCTTGTTCAGGTGCGAAATGGAGTAGCTTTTGTGGTCGAGTAAAAAAGTCTGTTTTCCGTTGTAGATACAACCAAAGCAAACGGTGCCTTTCTAAAGATAAGGTAGAGGGACTTAGAACATTTGGCCTTTGTTTTTCATACCCGTAGGGTAGAAATTTCGAAAAAGTTTTGTCATCTATAGGATCTTTATAAGCAGTTCCTTTATAAATTAAAATTAATAATGGCTTTATAATTAAGCTCATCTGAATCAGGAAAGGTCTTGGGAATAAGTTGAGAAGGACTTGGAAGATTTTTTTCAAAATGTAATTTTACTTTTCAAAAGTAAAATTAAAGCTAAATCATTACATACACCAAATTAAACCTATAATGTCGCCATAAATCGTTTTACCGAAACGAATTCGGCACAGGCTTTTTTCGCCTGCTTTTTATCAAAAATAATTACCGTAACTAAGGCTATGCTAATTATTTTTAATTTCAATCAATCAAAAAACCTGTGCTGAGCTACGTCCTAGTATAATTCAATTTATTCTTAAGACATTTTAAATTTAATTTGGTATTATTTAAAATTATATCTCAATAATACCTCTTTAGTTAATGAATTTCTATAGATCAACTCTTTGCTATTTTTCCTTCACGGATTATTCATTGACAGGTGAAATGTTTTAATTCATGACTAAGAGTTTCACCTGCTGAACCTTAAATAGAATTAAAAAATGAAAATGATTTTAAGATCAAATCAATCTTTACTTTTTTCAAAACAATCCTGAGATTGTTCCCTCCCCATCTATTTTAATCTTTTCAGATGAAGGGGTCAAAGGCAAACCAGGCATCCTAAGTATGTTACCAGCAATTGGAATAATGAATCCAGCTCCTGCAGCTATCTCAAACTCCCGGATGTGTATGTCAAAATTTCTAGGGCGGCCTAGTAATTTTTCGTTGTCACTCAAGCTTTTTTGAGTTTTAGCCATACAAATGGGTAGCTTAGCATAGCCCAAATTTTCAAATTTCTTTAATTGCTTTTTCGCTTTGGCAGTAAGCACTACATTGTTAGCTCCATATATCCTTCTGCAAATTTTTTCTATTTTAGTTATGGAGGAATCTTCCAGATCATAAGTAGGAGTAAACTTAGCTTCACAAGTTTGGGCAGCAGCTATCACTTTTTCGGCCAATTCGACACAGCCTTTTCCCCCTTCAGCCCAGCCATAGCTTAAAGCTACGGGTACTCCTATTTTTTTGCAATAGACATAAATGAGATTTTTTTCAGCTTCGGTATCACTGTTAAAAGCGTTTATAGAAACAACTACGGGCAACCCAAAGCTTTGAATGCTTTCTATATGCCTCTCTAAGTTTGGGAATCCTCTTTCTAAGGCCTCTAGATCTTCTTCCGTTAAGCGATCTAGTGACATTCCCCCATGATACTTAAGCGCTCTTATTGTTGCTACGATGACTACAGCCTTGGGAGATAAATTAGCTTTTCTGCATTTTATATTCAAGAACTTTTCAGCACCCAAATCGGCAGCAAATCCAGCTTCGGTGACTACATAATCGGCCAGGCTCATGCCCATTTTTGTAGCGATAATAGAGTTGGTTCCCTGAGCGATATTAGCAAAAGGTCCTCCATGTATAATCGCTGGATTTCCTTCAAGTGTTTGAACCAGGTTAGGTTTGATGGCATCTTTTAATAAAACAGCCATAGCTCCAGAAGCATTTAAGTCTTTAGCATAAACCGCCTTACCTTCAAAAGTATCCCCAATATAGATGTTACAGCACATCTCTTGCAAGTTTTCTAAGTTTTTGCACAAACATAGAATAGCCATAATTTCTGAAGCTGCTGTAATGTTAAACCCTGTCTCATTAGGAATTCCACCTGCTTTGCCTCCTAAGGCCGAAACGATGTTTCGAAGAGAGCGATCGTTTATATCCATACAGCGTTTCCATATAACAGTGCGAGGGTCTATGCCTAAATTTTTACTTCTGTTTTGTATATTGTTATCAATGAGTGCTGCAAGTAAATTGTTAGCCATAGCAATGGCATGAAAATCACCTGTAAAGTGCAAGTTGATGTCTACCATGGGAATAACTTGACTCCAGCCTCCCCCCGTAGCGCCACCTTTCATACCGAAAACAGGCCCTAGGCTAGGCTCTCTTAAGACCACAACCGACTTTTTGCCAATATGGTTTAAGCCATCGTTTAGGCCAATGGAAGTGGTTGTTTTCCCTTCTCCTGCTGGGGTTGGCGTTATGGCCGTAACCAAAATAAGGTTACTCTGATTAACTTTCTCCTCATCTATCAAGTCTAAGGGTAATTTGGCTTTTTCATTCCCGTAATATTCTAGATGGGCTTCTTTAATGTCTAATTTTTCAGCTATCTTTTTGATGTGATCCGCTTTAACTTTCTGTGCAATTTCTATATCAGTCATTTACTTTTTTCTGAAATTTGGAATGTGAATGCTTAATTATTTATCAATGCGTATTTGTAAAATATAGGTATTGAAACCCTAGAAAAACAGCTTAGCGTCTTACAAAGAGAATCGATGAGCAACCGAATAACAAAAAAGATACGACACTTTATTTAGAGCTTTATTAAGGGGGTGTAGGTTAGGTAATTCTTTTTTACTTGTTATACTACAGTATTTTATAGTCGAGTCGTTTTTTCTTTTCTATTTAATATTTTAGTCCATTTTCTTGTATTTTTTTGAATTCGATTTAATTAAAAGATATGGAATCCCAATAACCATTGAAGTCCAAAACGAATAATTTTCAACTTCTGGGTTTTCAATCCCTTTTGCAATTAAAAATCCGATTATAATAATTAATGCCATTCCGAACATTGCATTCCGAAAAACATTGGCAATCCCCTTAATATCATATTTTTCTTTTTCTTCTTTCGGCATAGTATTGTAACCAGCCATCAAAAAATACATTTTTCCATATTTTATTAAAATTCCGAGTACGATAAATAAGATAGCAATTCCAACCATAATTTATTTTCTATTATTAGGTCTCTTTATTTTTTTAAATATATTAATTTAATCCTTAGGAACGATTTGTCCCAAATGTACCACAACGATTGGTAATATTAAAAGTCAGGGATTTTGAAACTTTAATTTGACTTGAGATAAATTAATATCTATACAGGGCATTTACTTTTTTATGATTTTCATCGGGCATATCTTCTTTTTCCATTGTGAAAATGTTTCCACCTTTCTTAAAAACCTTTATAGCGATAAGGTTGAGTAAAGAAATATTGTCGTTTGTAAGTTCACTTTGAATATTTGCCTCTTGACTGTTGGAATCATATTCACCAAATATCTCAGCACCATTTTGTACAAATAGACTATCTATTCTACCTTCAATTGCCGCTTTTATAATCATATTGACGTCTGCAGAAGCCTTCCCTGTTCCGATATGCTCAGCATATAAGTTAAGTTTTTTTTCGCGACTTTTGCTGAAATATGTCTGTAATAGACTCCAAGTTTCTTCATGAAGTTGATTAATGTTTTTATCCTCTGGATTTCCTGAAACATGTTCTTTGTAAAGATTTTGATAAGTACTTACTTCTTTATAAACAGGGAATTGAAAATCTTGACAGCACACTACTAATGGTGGTTTTTGGTCATCATGCAGTATCGTCATTATTCCATCATTTACTGCCCTAAAATAACGTTTCATCTCATTCAACTCTTCTGCTTTTCCTTCTCCAGCTCCATGATACATCCCAGAATTACTGTCTCCTTGCTGACCAGATCTAACCTGTAGATTTTTTTGCTCAAAATCGTAACCAACAACGTCTTCCAATCTTGATGGAACTTCTTCTGGAGTCACTACTTCAGTAATGGTATATCGAGTTCCTTCATAGAATTTGACTTCATCATTTTTAAGAGTTAGTAAATAAAACAATCCATTACCGTTGAAAAGGGGCATCATTGGTTTTAGATAAAAGCCATCGGATACGTAGTTGAATTCTTCAAAATGAACTGGAACTGTATATTTTTTAAATTGATTTTTAGAAAGAAAGATAGCTAATCCATCAGATTGGTGTCTCCAAAAGTCACTATTGTCAATTATATCTTGGATAGGCTGTACAAACTCGTCAATTTCTTTATCCTTCAATTCTTGTGCTTCAAGTTTGACTTTAACTTTTTTAAGCTGAGTTTTTAGCCTACTCTTATCCTGACCTTGTAGGGTTTCTTTTCCAGCCTGATGGGTTGGTATAAAAATAGAAACGCAAAAAGGACTATGCTCTTCGGCTAATTTTAAAAGTTCATTTTTTGTAATCATTTCTTTATTTTTTTAATCTCTGTTGGGTTTAATTCCCCGAGGCTTGCCTCGTTTATTATTACTATTTTGTGACTCGATGTCACAAAATAGTAAATTCATACACAAGAGCCATAACGTAACGGTGCTTCTT
>Ga0306897_1000159_pt1 | contig 15292 bp, 12 predicted proteins | sample AntRauMFilla1563_FD_190425 | JGI IMG/M metagenome (GOLD analysis project Ga0306897, IMG submission 190425) | Saline lake microbial communities from Rauer Islands, Antarctica - Metagenome Filla 1 #563 (v2) (version 2) | ecosystem: Environmental > Aquatic > Non-marine Saline and Alkaline > Saline ...
CTTCCGTCTGTATTCATGGCAAAACAATGCTCGCCGTCAATATGGCACGGATTTTTGGGTTCGTCTCTCGACCATGGGTTCGTGCCAGAAGTATAATCTTTAGCAAAGTGCGTCCACACCCATGGTTTAGTCTTCATAATCCCACATGATGACGATTGGCCATCTTGTGTTCTCTTACCCCACAACCACGTTTCTTTGTCAGCAGAATTCGCCTCGCGCCACAATTGTAAAGCAACATTTAAGGCCACAGTGTTTGGTAGTGGCAGAATAATCCCAGACCCTAAATCGCTGCAATATGTCTTAGCTGTGTCATAATTCCGCGTGCTGCCAGAAAGTGAACCCAAGCACCTTGTATAGCCTTCTTGAAATCCCCAGGTCGGTCCAAGACATTTTACACCATCAGAGTTGTACGTGCCTGCGGGGCAGTCATTATTACTAATAACTGACCTGATATGACAAAATAACAAAAAAACGACGAATTCTGGCATAGATGGCATTCCAAAGGGAAAGTGATGTGTGTGCATTGTGTGTGCATTCATTCTTTATATATATACGATTGTTATTGCGTTTTTTTGTGACGTTTTCTGACAGACCTTCAAATACCATAGAAACAACATGTATACATCAATTGGTGCGCCAAGATTGACAAATGTCGCTTGTCATCTACACCATAGCAGGTGGTGCACTGGGCACGTTGTTGGGTTGATACACAACGTCAGCAGTGGGAATGCCGGGATACGCGCTCTCATGCTTCCCAGTCGAAACGTCATCGTGTGAATCAGAGCCGTCGACAGTCCGACCCTGCTGCATGTTGACACCGTTGATGCATCCAAAGAAAATGAAGAGTCCTGCCGCAATATAGAGAAACACAAACAGCAGCGAGGTCATTCCACCGATCCAAATGAAGGTGACAATGATGGTGAAACCGAGAGCCGTTGCGGTAATACAGCCATCCTGCGCCCATCGTCGTGGGTTTCGGTATTGCGTGGTCACTGCAAAATATGCCACAAAAGCAACCAGCACAATCACCGCAAACACCCATGCCAATCCCATTTGCAGTGTGTTGTCGACTGGCACATTGTCGCTGTAGTGCGCACAATTGTCATTAAAGATGGTCTGGAAGATTGGAAATTGGCACTTCAGATCAGACTCTCGTTCGAAATCGGCATAGTCGCATTCGATCTTTGGGTAACACTTGATGCGATCCAAGAGACACGCACATTCGTCGTCCATCATGCCCGAAACAGCATGACGCTTGCAGGTCGTTTGCGCAAAATTAAAACTTAGAGCACAGTGTCGCTCGGCATCGCTTTGTAAGTGCGCATCGACACAAATGATTTCGCATAACAGTGCGAGCAAAAATCCAGCAACAACACAAAGTCTGTCCATCACAACGAAACGTGCTCACTATTATTTGTGGGATGCTTTCTGGTCACTGCAGTCGGCTGAAGTGCATCGAGCTGCCAGAACTTATATATCTTCACCTGACGTAGGGCGGTGACGGTGGCGGCGTGTATGACAAACGCGCCGCTGTCCAAAAATAGACAAGAATCTTGCATATAGAACGTGAAAACACATGCACGTGAAATGTATTTGGAATGTCAATGCGCCCATGCCCGAGTACCATTGTTACTAGTAATCATATCGAGAGGGTGATGCGAATGATTGAAGCCACTTCGAATCCCAAGCAGAACCTCAAGGACGAAGTGACTGCTCTACACGAAGTCTATCTCCAGCGCAAGTCCATTTTGCAAGATATTGACGCCAAGTACAACGCGTTGCGTCACCAGCAGCGGATGCTGGCGCGAGAAGGGACATCTCATCGTGTGCGCACATCTCGACCCGCCAAGGCCCTGGGATCGGCTGTGGTAGTGCCAGTGGTATTGGCGGATGCGATTTCGAATGTCCAAGACAAGATCGCATCCACGACGCAAGAGATGGTGTGATTATGAAGAATCAAGACGACAAATAAGAAGTCTACTTGATTCGTTTGGTGGGCGGTATATTCATTAAAAATAAAGGTGTCACTGTCAGAAATTGTCTTGTTGTCCGAATTGCACTTCACCGCACGGCAGGCGGTATCATGGAATCGCAATTAACGGTGCCATTACGGGAATTTGTGCTTTCATGATTTGATTTGTAATACAACGCACGTATCCCATGTTTACTCCCGGATAAACGGGCTTTTTTCCTTTGACGTTTGCAGCCTCGATGCGGGCGTCAATTCCCGGAACATCGACTATCTCTACGCAGAACATGACTTTGTTATCTTTGACGATGGCACGGACGTACCCCTCTTTCCCGTCGCAGAATTTGTGCAAAAACCACGAATTCTGCACGACAACTCTCTCACCGACGGTGATGCCTGCATGTGTGTCCACTCGAATATACACCGTAGGTGTTCCTTGGACAGGTGGAGGGCGCTTCACTTTAGCAGACGAGCCGTGATTGTAGTTTGCTAAGACGTCGGCGCGCACATGTTGCATGTGTTTTTGCCAAATTTCGGGATGGAAAAACGCGACCAATGCGGTTTGTGACTCTGTGAACCTCGCCGAAGTATCGAAGCGCACACGGATGCGATATGTAGCCAGAAGCTGATCACCAAACGACGCGCAAAAAATCGTGTTGCTTTCGTCTGTCGTCGTCAGGATCTGCGCCCCGGCGGCGTTGGTGCCAAAATCAATCAAACCTTCCGTTCCCAGTGCAGTGGGACCCTGTAGAAATTTAACTACCAAAAACGTCTGTGAATCGTCTCTCGGATCTGGCGACGAATACGCCATGGCTTGCCACACGACGTTGGAAACGTAAATACCCTTGCCGAACTTGGAGCGATTGGAACATGCGCCACGGAACCCTCTGAACGAAATTAGACGTGCACTCTCAGCATCCGTGCCGTGAAACATGGTTTTGGGAGGGTCGTCTTGTAACAAATAGGTCTTGGCAAAGGCGTTGCAAAGCATGGAACGTGCCATGTTTTGAACACGTACAACTTCTAGCACAGTCAGACGACTTGATGCAGAAATGCGGTCCAACACCTCTGTATGCGAGAGTGCAGGGCTATCGCCACTAGAAGCCACCTGGTCGACGCAAACTGCGAACGCCTCGGCGAGAACGGCTGCCGACTCCACCGTGCCATCGACAGGATTGTACTGATCTGTGGAGAAGATTACTCTCTGCAGATAATTTACATCCCGAGGCATGGCTTCCCATCCATTGAGAGGAACACGCTCGACCTGAAGGAGGGTATTTTGTAAGATTTGTTGTTGGTTTACGCTGTCGTCATCGGCATATTGTGTCAAAAAGCCATCGTGAAAGTTGTCATCAGCTCCAGCGTCGAAGACAAAAGCGCTTCCGTGGCCACCAACACCGCCAGCACCACCAAGACCGCCAGCACCACCAACGCCGCCAAGACCTCCAACCCCACCGCCACCACCACCACCACCAAGATTGCCGATGCCTCCCAGACCAAAGGGAGCAGTAGCACCGGCCGCACCACCAGCGTTGTCATCTTCATCGTCCATGAAGAAACCCGAAGCAAAATCGGCAGTGTCATCTGCCATCTGTCCAACCAAACGAAAATTGACCCAGCAAATCTTCCACTTTCGCTGTAACACTACACTTATATATCAACTGGCAATAACCACGCTGTGTAAAAATGACGACAGATGGATGTAGAGGGATTGTGATGTTGTACACGGGGCTGAACGTATGAACCCCGAATTCGCATCAGATTATTTTGTCTTTTTTAGTGTCAAGGTTGTCCAAAATAGCCTCCATTTGCCGAAGTAGATCATGTCGTATAGTGGAGATCAAATTTTCACATGTTTCTGTAGATTCTGTCATATGGTCATGAACCTTTTCCCAATTCCACGGCATTGCGCTGGGAGACTCGTGAGGTCGTGTGTCAGACGAGAAAATGACACAGAAAGGCAAAATGCTACGCTCGAAAATGCCAACAAACGGCATTCCGACAGTGCATTTTATTCTTCGTTTCGCCAGTGCATGCCTATTTCACATTCGCGCTCGTGCGCCCGTACGATTTGCACATTATTATACAGATCTATGTACAAATTGTAGAGGGTAGTTGTGGACGTTGTGTCCCAGTTGGATTCGGCCCAGTTCAAAAGGCAATTATGTCGGGCGAAAATTTCGTTGGTAGGCTGGAAGTGCGTCGAGGTATTATACGGAAACTCAAATTTCACCAGGCGAAACAAAGCTGCCTCCTCGAGGATTCTCCGAATCAAATCATGCCGATCCACTTCGAGGCTTCTCCGCATCAAATCATGCCGAATCATACGTCTATGAGCCCTCTGCCCAACCAAACGAAAACTGGCCCAGCAAATATTCTACTTTCGCTGTGACACTACACTTATATATCAGCTGGCAATAACCACGCTGTGTAAAAATGACGATGAATGCATGTGTCAAATTAGTAACAGGATGTCAAGACTATATTTCTGATCTGTTCTTTGAAGGCTGCCAGAATCCGGCGTGATTGTTCCAAAACGCTGTCGTGCGTGGAGGAGCGACCAGAGAATTGAAGAGCGTCTTTATCAAGCAGGAAAAAATTCGAAAGACTACATCCTACATAGTGCATAAAAATATCAATGTGCGTCTGTAGAGGAAGATGGTGTTGCAGCAAGATTCGCGCAGCCTGACGATCTATCAGATATGCAGCCGAACTGAAGAAATTCTGACGTGTTCTGCATACGCACTTCAACAGTGAAAATTTATCACCACCCATCCAATATTGGAAGATGACGCGTAGTTCACTGGCGCCCAACCATTGCATACGATGCCGATTTGTAAATTTAACAATATAGTTTTCGCGTGGAAGCACGCAGCTACGACGAATCTTTTGATACAGCAACAGTGCCTTTTTTTCGAGTATAATGTCGTCTTCAAATATGAGCATGTCCGAGGGCAGAGTCGTCGCAGCCAAACGATGCCACAATTGTATGTGATTATATGCAATACTGATGCTCTGGTTGTTGGTAAAGTCCGCCCCCCATGTAGATGTATTCGCACGTAAATTGTTCTGTACTCGTGCACTTACAAGCCCAAACATTGAATCAGTGACACGACTTCCTACATAGGGGTAACATGTGAGGTCTGGTGATAGGCGCACCGCCATTAATGACGTATTGAGGGTAATAATGTAACACGAAATAGGAACCATCTTTTGGGAGACGGCACTGATGACGGACGACACCACATGTTTGCTCTCGACAAGCTTTGTGCTTGGATGTGCAAACATGGCACTACGGTACTCCTCAGTGTATTCGTAATAAGAAGCAATGCTGATAAAGGTTACCCATACACATGATAAAACACCGCAACACAAAACAGACGGTCGGTGCACACGGCACAACCACATACAGATGTGTTTAACTAATTTTTCCACAGTCATAGCATATACGTGTCGTAAGACGTCGAAGCACGTCAAATAAAAATGAAATGTGTAAGTGAACGTCAACGGGCTTCAGTTCTACCTTCTTAAGTAATATCTTACCTGTATATGATTTTGACATGAACACGCTCTTCCCGGTGTTCTTGGTGTACATACACGCAACTCTTTAAGAACACGTCGTATTAAGACATCATGAACAAAATTAAGCAATTCTTGCCAAAACACAACAAGGTGTACCTTTGAGCCGATGACATATGTCAACGGGTGTTGCTTTTTGAGAGTATATACATACGTGCTCAGATATTAATAGAGCACTCATGATAAGCCTTATTACATACCATCGCAAGTCTATAAACTTACATTGTATTGCAGCACTTTTCACGTTGTTGCTGGTAGACAGCTCCTACTTATGTAGTAATAATGATGACAGAAACAACGTCATTGAATTACCAGCGATGGGATTGTGCACCTGTGCACCGGGATACTTCCTGGTATCGCGATCGCTGGACGCAGCGAGCGCAAAGTGGGTGTGCGAACCATGTCCCGCAGGGTTTTTCAAAAAAGACAACGGAGTGCAACATTGTAAGCCTTGTGAAAGCGATTATGAATGGTCCGGTATTGCGGCCACGGAATGCAATACATGTCCTACTACTAATTTGCTCACTGCAGAAACTCGGCACAAAATTTGCGTTCCATGTCCTGTGAGCATGCTCACGCTTATTACTTATACAGCGATGCAATATATCGAAAACGACAATGCACTGAATCTGACGCCCTCTTTAATGGCCCGACTCAACGTTCAAAATATGGCAAGTTTTCAGAGCGAGTTTTTCATCAATCAAACCCTGTGTCAATCGACAGAAATGGTTCGAAATGTCCAGCATATTCTCGCGAGACGCACCGTCTGTCCTCCTGGGTCTCGCACGGTGGTAGAACGAGTTGTTCAATTCGATACTGACGACGTTGATACCAAATGCGTTGGATGTGAAGTTGGCACCTACAATTCTTTCTTTGGGGCCCCTTTTTGTCTCAACGTGACATCTTGCTTCAACGCGATGTACTGGGATGCCACTGGAATTGATTGGCAGCAAACAGGACGCATGCAGAATTCTGACTGCCAATACGATTGGAATGCAACACTGGAAGCCGCGGGATTCTATCCGCGAATCACTGGTGATGTTCAATTTCTCTTCAATTCACCCCGACACATCCAATTTGGAGGATCATATATGCAATGTAGGACAACGACATCCACATCTTTGGCCAAGTGCGGCGACAACGCAATATTTCCAGGTGCCCTATCAGAGAAATGCGAGCATGATTTTATTGGTGCCTGGCAGGCTGGAGAAATTTTGGTATCAGGTCTTATGAGTATGCCTACGGCTTGTCAATATCGATGCGCACGCAATCATTATTTGTCGGACGGTCTCTGCGTCAGATGTAGTCAGGGTAAATTCAAAAATGCAGACATGACAGAAAAACAAGTTTGTCCTTTGTGTGATGCCGGCAAACACATGAGCAGCCAAGATGGAGCGACGTGTGTTGCGTGTGGAGCTGAAACATTTTCGTCTGAGGATGGTACGGCGTGTCTGGCGGAATGTAAGCCACTTGTTACATATTCTTCTTCGCATTATTGTACACGAATGGTACGATCATATCTAATTATTCTACCGGTGGCCCTGCAAACCCGACGAGTGAATGTCGAAACATGTCCAGGTGCAGTGATTGCCTCACAGACAATGTACATGGGTTATGGAGAACATTTCTGCCGCGACTCGGATGATTGCGAACAACACGAGATCTGGAGGAATGGTATGTGTGTCACGTGTACCATGATTGAAAATGTACAGTCTACACCATCTTTTAATTATCAGTGTTTCCCTCTGTGCAAAGAAAATTATTTTGCTGCTCGAAGCGATGTCGCAGTGGTCACAAGAACTTCCGTGGACCCGCCGTACATCTGTAGGGCGTGCCACGCGAGTCTTGAAATGTTTCGAGCACAACAATGTGGAGCTGCATTTTACATTTCAGAAACTTGTATTGTAGCAAATACCATGAATCCCTGTGTGCCATGCCGCGCGGGGACATTCCAGATACACGACGCCGCCAGCGTGGCCCTAACAGCATTTCGTCAAGAAGATCGCTGTATTTTCAAGTGCCGTGATGCGGAAATAGTGCAAGGTAAGTTGTGGTATTATCTCAGCGTCGTAGAAATTGCCGACATGATGGGAATTTCGGAGGTGCAGCTGCGGAATCAACTCAATAGTACTACATTTTCAAATGTAGAGTGTATTCGCGCCGAGGTACACACAAAATATAATTGTGTAGATGACAATCTGGATCTACTCGTGAACTTCCGAGGAACATATAATGAGTTGGTACCATGGCCGACGGCTAGTTGCCGAGGAGGAGCACAACGCTTTTGTAGCGAGAAAAACGGTGTTGAAATTCGCGTAAACAATGTGGAAGAACGATACGAATGTCATTGCAAGTCGGGTTATTATGGTGAGTACAGCAGCGTGGTGCCGGGTGCAAATACGTTGATACGGTGTCTTTTTTGCCCGACGTACGGTGAGTCATTCAAAGGAACACGTGACATACGAGGTTGTTTCTGTCGAGCTGGGACGTTTCGAGATGCGAACGCATCTTCGCAAATGAATGGAGACGACGGACTCGTTTGCATTCCATGTGACTCCAACGTTATGTATTGTCCTGGTGGCCCACATAGTCACACGATATTTCAGTACGTTTCACAAACCGTCGCCCGGCAACAAGCCCTGTTAATATACGATCAAAAAACAAGTGAGGCCGGAGGTCGCTTGCCATGTCCAGTCAACACTTCAACACGTCACGCGTTTGCTAATTCAGAGGCATCATGCCTGACCGACAACGACATGCGATATGATGCTGCCCTTGGATATTATGTCTTTTGTGACAACGATCGTCACCATAGTTCTTCCAATATTACGCAGTGGTTGGAGGCCAAGAGTCGGCCCTGCAATCGTCGTTGTTATCCACCGTTGTCAATCGAAGAGACTGGGACGAGAAACTGCCGGTGTAACGCAGCAAAAGGATATTCACTCATCAAATTTGTGGATGCCGAAGTGGGCAAACGTCGTGAAAGAGCAATGTGTGCATGCAAACCAGGATGGTATTCTCTAGATGATTCCATCGAATGTATTCCCTGCCCCAAAAACTCCTTTTGTGATGGACGAAAACGAACGCCGTGTGATGTACAATTTACATCGTCCATGTTTTCAAAGAGCGAGATAGAATGCGTGTGTCCAGCAGGATTCTACTTTGTCGTGCAAAGTAATGCATGCCGACTCTGTCAGTCATCGTACAAGTGTCCCGGCGGACGCGATGCCATCTTTTCGAGCCAGTTGTGTTCCACAGAAGAGATGTGCAATTCGGCAGGCATCTATGTCCCGAAAGCATGTCCTCGAGGATCAACCAAGCAAAATCTATACTCAACGGCGTTTCCGACATATGGCCAATGTGAATCCCAGGGAATACTTACCGCCAACACAGCGATCAATTCCGAAAGACCCAATTTGGTAGTGCTCTTCGCGAATGAAGTGCAACAAGACACACGTACGGTCATTACACAATATGGAGTGCAAAATCCAAGTCTTCTCGATTTGTGTGTAGATTCCAGTTTTAATTTGTCGCTTTCGAATGCTTTGCGCGGGGGCGCACTGATGCCTATTTCCGGATTTTTTGGAACGTTTCAATGGCTGTGCGGTGCAGAACGTGTACTGGTACGCTTGCAAACACACACAGAAAATCGCAATCCATCATCGCTGAAAGGGGCGTTCCTTTGTGCTCAAGCGCCCATCATGACGATTCATGCTACAGTGTATCATCATACACGACAAAGCTTTCTGATGCATTCTGGTCTTTCCGTCGTGGGTGCGCACAGTATGGGATACGATGGATTCATAGCGGAATCCTATCACGATATGCGTTTGTCGATCTCGGATCCGAACACACATTTAGTGTGGAATATATTTCTAGCTTGTCCGATGCGGACGCAAGAGGTGGGGGTATCCGAAGTGGACACATGTGAACAATGCGATGCTTCCACAAACGGTGGATTCGTCGTTCTCGGTAGCATGTAGCTCTGATTTTCAGTTCAAATCAGCTATGTTTGGCGCTCCTACTATATGTGTGGCAACTGACCCGTGTTCTGTTTGTTGACAGAACCTATTGCAGCCTTCCAAGCCGGCGTCGTGGAAGCGGAGGTCGACTACACTTTGAATATGGTGTATGTGAACCTCGATACGGCATCGCAAATGTGGTGGGCGACAAAAGCGCAGAAGACATTGGCGCAGCAAGTGGAAGAACAAGTTTTGGCGGACGAATCTACCTCGTTGGATCAAGAGCTTCCTCGAGAGAATGGACAAGCAGATCAATCATCTTACTATGCTGCCGAAACATCGTGGTTTGCTTTTATGCAGGTGGTCCACGCTACGCCACAGTCTTCATCACGATTACATTATCTGATGGTACGAGTATTTGCTAAAGAAGTCGACAATGTGGTGGCACCCGCTCTTGTGGTTGTACAGCGAAAACATAACTTATACGAGCAGACTCTCGACCGCATTCTGTTTGCTTTTCAAGTGTCGAATATGGGATTCGTCATGACGCCGAAAAATAAAGTTCTTGTAGGTGCGTGCGTTCATGGCACAAGCAACGCTTTCACGCTTTTCACATTCGACATGGATATGGACTTTGTCTTCGTTTCAGAATTCACGGATTGTGTCGCATGCTGTGAAACACCTACGCCCAACAACTCAAAGGCTGTGCACGCACATCTTGATCCTGTCATGCGTAATCTCTACGTATTTACAGACACACATCTGTACACTGCAATCGTGGACAAGACAATCCGACATCAACAGCAAGAAGATTATGAACCAATATCGCTCCGAGGAGGAGTACTGCTGCCGGCGTTTTTCCGCCAGGCGGGCCGTCGGATTTTGCAGATTTCGTCGGCATATCAGCTTCCTTTTGTTTTATTTACCACAACAGAACCACGGCACGATGCGTCGGCCTTTGCAGAGCAGGCGCAGAATTGGCATTCCTTCCACGTATTGACGGAGAGTGGCGCAACAGCCGATATAGGAATATTGCGAATCTTGTACGGCGTCCAGGCGGCCGATTTCAATCTTGGCTCAAGCAGTACAGGAAGTATGCATGATGTTGCAGTAGGCGTGTCACAAAGTGCAGATTCGATAGTGTACACGCCGTACTTTGACGGCACTAAAGTGCTCGAAGAAGTGATGCTCCAAATCAAAAAACGGCATGATCCTGGAGCTGACACCACACTTGAAGGTGGATTCCGTGAGATGAAAATGCAGTCTTTTTCGGTGCTGAATAATCAAAAACGGAGTAGAATTCCGAATCGCAGTCGCTTTGTCGAACAATCCCACATTGTACACTTACTCGTATCACACGTACAAACACCAAATGCTATTCTACTGCAAGAAGAGGATGTCATGCACGATCAGGTGATTTCTCTAGTTACTGTCAACGTGTCGACGAACGGTGTTAGTACCATTCTTGTTCATCTGATGCGCATTGTAACACACGAGCAAAGAAATACCATGCATTCCTTCTTCTACTCTGTGATTCCTTATGATGTGGACGGTAGTGCTGAAAATAATATTATCGCCAAAGGTCTCGTCGCCATCATAGTTCAGCGAGGAAATTCACACTCGGTGCAGCTATCGAATTTCTCATGTTTACGATGCGGCAGCGATTTGTATGATCCCCTCACCGAATCGTGTCAGTGTCGCCCAGGTACACTGCCCGTCTGCTTACCGTGCGCCACCAATTGTGCAGTCGGTCGTTTTGTAGTGGATCCCGATCCAACACGTTGTCAGAAAGCAGACTTGATTACGTCTGTCGATTCCACCGTCATTCTTTCTGGAACTCGACGTCAGCGTCATAATTTAGTGTGCATGCCATGCTCCGGGGCTTTTTTTTGCGCCAATGGAACGGTGGACAGTATTGCACAATGTCCCGTGGAAAGACCATTGACACTTGCTCGGGCAGCACGCGCAGATTTTCAATGCGTGTGTCCTGCCGGGTCTTCGTTTGACACTGATCTGGCCGTATCTTATATGGTTGACGGAGCTACAGTTGCTCGCGTGCCACAACTTGTCAGCACCAACAGGTCAATGTGTGCGCAATGCACGGAAAGAGAGCTGTGTAGCCCAATATATACGCAAAAATCTCATCGCATTTTATGTCCAGCACACACTACGTCGAGCACTATTCAAGTCATGGCTGGGGGAATGAGACCGTCTGCATGGTTGCGCACAGAGGTTGAAAATACAGACGACGAGCTCTACCACAATACGTATCAGGGATGTTTTTGCGACAATGGGTACTACAGGATAGGACACAGATCTGAAAGTTATCTGTCTGACAGTGCTGATTTCATTTACCAATATGTGTGGGCGAATCCCATTATCGCTAAATACAGTACTGCAGGTAATACACGATTGCACATTCGGATTGAGACATGTCGTGAATGCGAAGCAGGGTGGGCGTGTCAGCACTCGTCTCGTCGTCAATGTGTCGAAGAGTCCAGTACGTCACAACCCGGTAGCGCCGTGTGTACATGTCGACCGGGATATGTGAAAATTGACAACACAACGTGTGGGTCATGTCCTCGCGACAGCTTCTGTCTGGGCGGCACAATACCGGCAAAACAATGCACGTCGGTTGCATTTTCACCGAGGACAGTCGATACTCAGTTTTGTCCATGTCCGTCGGGTAGCATTCTTAATGCACTTTCACTTGTGTGTGAGACATGTAGTACCGGTTTCTTCTGTCCAGGTTTCGACAATATGACGGGTGTGGTGCCCTCTGATACTATTTACGCGCGTCGATGTCCGATAAACAGTACTTCTCTTGCTGGTGCACAGTCACTTCAGTCTTGTTTCTGCACAAGCGGCTTCTTCATTCAAACTCTTGCACGATTGCCTGCATGTATACCGTGTCGTGCGGGTTACTATTGTCCAGGAACGAGCGGCCCACCAAAGAAATGCCCACCCCACACTACGACTACTCAATCGCTCAGACCTGCTACCACCGTGTCTGATTGTCATTGTATGAACCTGGACATGCAATTGGATTCCAATTTAGACTCCGACAATCTTGACCACAAATGTGTGTGCCGTGCTGGCTGGTTGCACGTGAGGTATATTTTATGAATTTGCATATGTTTTGAGTTGGCGTTATTTCACTGCAATCCAATGCACCGTTGTGCGATCTGTGCGTTGTTTGACTAATGTTATTGTAAATGAACAGTGACACGGAATGTGCAAGGTGCGACGGATATCCGGCGAATTCTACAAACGCTGCCAATGCAATGCACTGCACTTGCTCTGTGGGATTCTTCATGAATTCTGCGGTAAATCTAGCGACTTTACGACGAGCGTGGTCCAAGTCAAATGTTCAAGACCATCCACTGTCGGCTGATTACCGCGACACTCTAAGTCTTTACTTGGATACGTACAAAGCAGAATTATCCAGTGACATGACATCATCGCGTTCGAAGACGTCGTATCTATATTGTTTGCCATGTCCACCGAATCTGATGTGCTTAGGCAACATGAATCCACCCATTTCTGCTTCGGTTCATTTTTCCAATCGAAACACAACGTCTCTTTTTTACGGAGTTCTCCCAATAGGAGCAGGGTCTGCACAATGGTGGCGGAAATGTCCGACAATACGAGATGGTGAACCGACACTTTCCTCAAATCGTCAATCTGTGGGATTGTCATCTTGTTTCCGCTCATCAAACATATGGTCGTCGCAAAATACGTTAGTACCGCCCCTGTCCTTCACCAGCTTCCCAGCCCTTCTGTTGATAAACGCCAGCAACACATCGTTGATCACGGCGATTGTAAATGGGGATCAAGACGCGTATTTAAATCGCATGCATGCAACTTGGCGCAAAACTCCATCGATGAAGTTTCTGACCAATTCGGTCTTGGGCGATGCAATCTGGCTGGTATCTGTGGAGATGCACAATGTGCACGTATTCAAACGGTATTCGGAGATCTTAGCACAGAAGCAGGACGAAATCGTGAGTATGTTGACAGACATCGACCAATCTACTGGCGTGGCGTTTAGTGTACTCATTCCTTTGTTGTGGGCTTGCGCCGTACGACAGCATACACCGCTGGAAATGGCAGAACCCATTTTTATCGTGCCTGGCGTTGTACACAGCGTCATTACACAACGCATCGCCGTGCGCACCATTACTGCTGTAATGCAAATATTCGACGTTGCAGGTCCAATCCCACGGCACATTTTTCAGTTATCATCACGTCAAATGTCTGGTGCAACATCGTCACAATCGGCCTATGCCAATCCACTTTTTTACATTCACAACAACTTGTGCGACTCTTACTACAATCCAGACGAAACATATGCTACTTGTTCAACACCATTTTCCGGCACGCTCTTGTCATCATACACAAGCAATGAGATACGACAAATCAAGCTGTCACCACGAGAAAATTCCATCTTGATCAACAGCAATGTTCTGCAGCACGTACTGCACATTGATCACGCGACCCTGTTACCGAGCAATGCATTTATGTGTCCAAAAAATATGCGTACGGAACGTGTTTTCGAGAATAGAATTACCGTGTCCGAATCCATACGATGTCGGATCTGCACTGATCAGCAGTTCTGGAAAGCGAACAAGTGTCATGAATGCGACATAGCTCTGGATGCCTGTGAACAATATTCGCAAGATATGCGTTCGTGGCCATGCTCATGGACAAACGATTTGCAGTGCGAAATCGATACAGAAATCGCTACTTAGAGATCATTTCGACCAAACAGTCCGTTATTGAAGTGCTGGTATAAAATGCTCGAAAGGGCTGTTTATAATAAAAGAAAACGAATGTGTAGAGGAATTGCCATATGGCTTGCTACTCTAATCATATATAAGCACAGTCGTGATCGACTTTCATTGTGTTGAATCGTTGTCCAGTGTTTGTAAAACTTCAGTTTGTGTTCTGAACCTTCGTGGTTCTTTTCACTACTTTAAGCACACACACACCATAATGCCTAAGAAGGCTGCCGCCGTCAAAGATGCCACCGGCGTCAAGGTGACTGGCTTCAAACCGCCGGTCAAGAAGACGCAGAAGTTGTCGAAGGCGCAGGCGGCGAAGCTGGCTGCTGCTGTCAAGGACGATGAAGACTATGACGACGACGTCCTTATCGATGATGCTGCGGCAGCGCCGGTGGTCGGAAAAGTTGTGACTATGACCGACGATGCTTGGGCTGCCAAAGTGCAGGAAGCACGCGACGCGGGATATGAAGAAGGCAAAAAGGAATTGAATGACCGCCTCGAGAGTGTCAAGAAGAAGCTCGCCACTTGGAAGCAAAAGTGTAGTGCTTCGGACAGCAAAATCGAAGAGCTCGACGAGCAAATCGAGACGCTCAAGAAGACGAAGACGAAGCTCAAGGACGCGAAGAAGGAGTTGGAAAACAAGCTGGATCCGCTCACTGCCGCCTTCGACAAGCTTCGCCAGGTGTTCAACGTCTCGGAGGAGGAGGAGGTTCTGTCTGTCGTTCTTGAACGCCGCAAGGACCATCTCTGGGCCATGTCCCAGCTACTGCACTGCATGCAGAAATCCGACCAGAAGGACTTGGAATACGCGGCTCAAGTCGGCGAGATCGTTAGCTCCGAGTCTGTCCCGGTCGTCAACGACTCCGACTCTGCCGGATCGTCTTCCGGAAAGTAGGGCCATGCACTTGTCCTTAGCTCAGAGTCTGTCGCGGTCGTCGACAACACCGACTCTATCGGATCGTCTTCCGGAAAGTAGGGCCAGGCACTTCCTACAGGCT
>Ga0306897_1000160_pt1 | contig 15158 bp, 18 predicted proteins | sample AntRauMFilla1563_FD_190425 | JGI IMG/M metagenome (GOLD analysis project Ga0306897, IMG submission 190425) | Saline lake microbial communities from Rauer Islands, Antarctica - Metagenome Filla 1 #563 (v2) (version 2) | ecosystem: Environmental > Aquatic > Non-marine Saline and Alkaline > Saline ...
TTCGATCATGGCTAAGTCTGCCATCTTGGAAGTTCGGGCATCACCGGCAAGTTCGAGCTGATTCACTACCACACCTGAGTAGTTCACTTCCACCGGTAGCGTAGTCAATGCTTCCTCTATCGTGAGCTTTGCAATCGCAGGTCGGAGGTAGTTTTCAACCAGTTTTTTGTTTTCTGGTGAAAGATTGGCGTCCGATATCTGAGCAATCAGCTCATTATACATCTCTTCCGGGAGCACTGCTTTGATAGACTGCTCCTGAATGTCAATCATAATCGTTCGGAGTGCCTGAAATGTGAGCGATGATCCCTGAATATTCTCTCCTGACTGCTCAAACTCCATAGCCGAACGGATCATCAAGCCTTTCTTTTTGGCATAATAGGCAGATCCAAGCCACTCGGGATAGTCCTGGGTGTGGGTTTCAAGCTCCAAAAGGAATGATTCTACTGCTTTGAACCCACGATTTGCAGCCACATCTCGGAATCTCATCACCTGTCCGCCGTATGCGGCTTTCTCCGTGGTCGTCTCGGTACGCATAATACCGGAATCAGAGACGAGTACTTCTATCTCGGGACCTGCTTTCCATACCGCAAGGCAAGCAAGTGCAGCCGTCACATACGGCGCAATCTTTTCCAGTCTTGGAGTCAAGTTGTTTGTATTCGTAGCCGTTATGATTTCCTGAAGCAAATCAGACCCGAGGTAGAATGTGAGATCCTGCATCTCCACTTCGTTCAGTGCGGGAAGCAGCGTCTTGATGTCAAGTCCATTTGCTACACGGATGTAGTTTTGAACTTCTGCGATGGTGGTAATAAGTTGTGCCATTACGAGGATTGTTGTACAGGTTCAGCCATAGGATTCTTTGACGGCGGTAGATCCGCAGCGGCAGAACTTGAAGCGTTCAGCGAGTTTCGGGATTTATAGCAGTAGGAGGGCCACTTGTTGAAAGTGCCTATCCATGACAGTGGCTCCAAGAGTATGTCTTGATGGGATCGGATCGTGTCGAGATAAATATTGAACGCTACTCGCTTGTCAGAGCCAGAACCAGCGCCAAGTTTTGAACCGGGTTGTGCTCCGACAATAGCGGGATCCATTCCAAGAGAATACAACAAATGAGATGATGCCTCATTTGAGTCCTCGATGTACAGGCCATCCTTTATTTTGTTATCAACTGCATCGATTCTCCAGCCTTGATATTCTTTTTGATGGGCTGGATCAGAGATGTAAGTGACCATCATGGAGTTTCCGGCTGCCTCGTCTCCTTTGAAGAAAGATTCAAATCGGTCAATCTCAAGATTCTGAACAGCCAGTCGATCTTTTTGATCCATCTTGGAAAAGCCCGGATACTTCCATTCCCACCACCAGCTCGGTACCTGAATCAGACTCTTCAATGAGATCTGATTCTTCATGAGTGCCTTTTTGAATTTGGGAATGGATTGCGCTACGTCAAGCCATCCCGACTCACGCGCTGCATTCCAATCGACTAAGGGATAGTGAATCTCATCCTCAGTAGGATAGGCAAGCGGATAAATCAATTTGAAATCTATCCCTGCTCGATAGCTTTCAGGATCTGCATAGATGTCGATGAGTGTAAGTTTCTCGACATAATCAGATTGCACACTCATCACTGATTCCCAATCAGCACACACATATCCATTTGGTATTTGCCCTGATTCATTAGGCTTCGCAAATCTAAAGTGAGCGGTTTTGTAACAGGATAAGGAATACACCTCAGATCGATCCGCCGTAAATATGAGTTTCGGTACTGCGAAGTAGAAGTAATAAAAGTTTCTCAGCGCTTCAATGTAGTAGCGGTGGATATGTGATCGCTTAAAGAAAGCTTCGACCTTTGGATCAATGACTCTTCGGAATTTCACATTGCCATTCCCATCGTCTTCATTGAATCCGTAGATGATTTCATCATAGGCAATCTCCGCCTGCTTCTTCAGCGTAGGACCGATGATTGTATTCTTACGAATCTCTTTCAAGACTCGCTGAGGAAATAGATTGTCGGTACCCCACATGACTATCTCCGAAGATTCATTGGATTTGATAGTCGGTACCTTCATCAAGTGATGAGCTTTCGAATCAATTGTCTTCCAAATATTCCCTGAGGCTTTGGAATACACCACCCCGGGATTAATCCCTTCAATTACATTGCTCATATTAATAGAATACTTTTTGTCCGTTGAATTCGAGAAGTAATCGGATGTGAAATTTTCGCCTCATGCCATTTTGCAGCAACACATTGCGAGTGGCATTTGTATAGTGCTTTGGTTTTTTTGAAAATTCAGTAACAGGCAATTGAGGTTTTTCAAAACCTGATTCCCTAGCATTCTTTTGATTGAATGACAGCATTACATTCTCCAATTTTATTATTTCACCACCTGTTTTCCTGTTAGTATCACAGGTCACAAATGTGATCGAGAAAGGATTTTCGGTTTCCATTTCTGCCATCGCATCTTTGAGATGAATAATTTTCATATTCAAATATGAATAGAGTATCCAATGATATAGAGGACATGCAAAATCCAGTTTATTCTAAATTTTTATATCTGCAAACCAAAAAGTTACAAAAATTTGATATTTAGATTTTTATAAACGATACGTTCCCAGCATACTGCAAAATCGCAGGATCGTCCCAGCCATGATCTGTGGGAATTTGGCAATTTCTTTCAAAAAAAAAGGATATACGAACGCGGTCGGATATCCTTTCACTATAGTTTAAATCTTGTTTTTAATTCCCGATGTAAGCAGGCATCGTTGAGAAGGGATCGCGAACTATCCCAGTCAGATTGTAGTCAGCGGTGTCGCTTAGGTGAGTAGCTTCCTCTTGAGGTATGAGTGCATTGCGTTCACTGCTCTTATTCTTTTCGATTCCATTCCTTCCTTCTTTTGCAGGAGCATTCTGCATGGATATAAATGTGGCGTTGCAATTATCAAGATTGAATTCTACCAATGGAAGTGATGGATCAGTAGGCTTACCCTTCTTGGCATTGCTACTGTTCTGAAGCACCTTCCCCCACAATAGGTATCGCTCCATCTGACCCAATGGTACTGATTCATAACTGAGGTAAACTATCCATCCTCTGGCCTCAAGGATCTTAGAGAACTGCTCGGCATAGGTGAGCTTACTATTAGCATGATGTACGTTACCATCGTGACCATAGCTCATATAGACTTCCTTCTTGTTGTGGTAGTGGTAGTAGTCACAGAAGTCATTGGCTAACTTATCCAGCAACTCACCCTTGACATAGAGGTCTTTGATGAATCTGAGTGTGTTGATGCTTAGTAGGTATTGGGTGATCGTGAGGCTATTGATATGACTACCCCAGTCGACCGCTATCCTTAAGGGCTGACCTCCTACCAGGTCGCTATCCATACGGCAATCGGCGGTCTTAATGGCTGCTCCATCTTGAGTAAGACCTGATATATATCCCTGATCAAACTTATTGGAATAGCCGTGATCTGTCCGGTTAAGTAAGAAATAGAAGCCTGATTCAATGCCCTCAGGGAACCAGTTCAGCATCTCCACCATAAAGATGAAGTCCAATAGAGTTCGCCGCATCTCCTTGATATAGGCCCAGCCTACATTCTCGATATTATCGAATACATCGGCCTCCATATACAGGAAACCATTCTTATTCTTATACCAGCGCAATTGGCGCTTGAGCTTAAGAATCTGCTCCCATAATTCGGACATTCTACCCTTATCAGGGCAGTCCACCAACTCTTTTTCCTTCTCTACAATCTGCTGACGTATAGCCCTGAAATTGAATCCATCGTCTTCGTAATACTTGCCTGAATCAAGCATCCATTTGAATTCATGGCCATATCCCATCGAGGAGAAAAAGAAGCTTCCATGATGAAATGGGATGTGCTTAAAATACCGCATATTTCCGCGATTGGTAGGTACCACCTCAGAGTCCATGCGTTCCTTGTTGATTTCCAAGGCCTCATCTCCCAGATAGCCATCTATTGACAGTCCTCGAATAGTGGAGCCACCACCATCAAGCGATACCAGGTGAAAGAAGGTGCCGTTCCGAAAAGTGATGCAATGATCATAGTCCAATGGTGGGGAAAATGGGCTTTCAAACCGTGAATTTTTAGGTGGCCTTTTTCTGACAAAGAAATCCCTATCCTGCTTATAACCAAAAACACTCTCCAAAGTGGCTATGGTAGTCGGAAGGGTTCTTGTCAATAACTGCTTATAGGATTTTCCGATAATTGCCCAGCTGGATCGAGGCATCCACTTCACAATCATGTGAATTAGCCAAGCTATCAAAAAGGATTTTCCAGTACCTCTGGACCATATGTTTTTGGCAGAAAATGACTTAAGTACTTGGAAAATCTGCTGAGGTTTATTGAATACCGTTTGTGTTGCTTTCAGCATTTTTATTCTGATACATTTTTAGCATCATCTACGATTTGCATGAATTTACCAGAATCCACTTCTTGTCCCTGCACCGCCTCAATCACCTCATTAGCGATATCTTCAGGCAAATCTTCGTAATGATCCAAATCAATAGTCCTGGGAGATTGGCCATCAATTCCCGTTTGGATAATCAATACAAATCGAGAGGTCACGGTGTCAGTATCTCCGGTGTCTGAGATATTGTGTAGATCCCTTCTTATTTCCCTCATTTCGGCTATGGATCGATTCATCTCTTTGACATCCTTTTTTTGCGCTGCTAATTGGAAGGTTTTCATTGCGTATTCTGACAATAATACCAAGGATGCATGATAGGGTACCTCATTCAGATCTCCCCAAATTCTAGTCGCATTTTTCAAATCATACCAAGCGGTACGTGTGCTAATCGTGCCAATGTCAGGATCTTCAGTACACATTTTGACGTGTGCTTCGACTGCCTGAGATGGTGAATGATAGTTTAGTAGCAATCCCCAGATTTTCAGCCATCGTTTCATAATGATATGATCCCCTTTATGAAGCGATTCTTTTTCAATCTTGCTGATCATGAATCCGGCTATCCTGTCCTCAGGAGTATCCATTTTCACTTCGATTTTACCGCGATTCTCGGGGAATAGACTACTCATAATTCATCGATTTTAGTCGGTTTTCTATTGCTGTGTTTTGTCGGGTTCTACGGCTCACCTCTCCCAGCTTATCTTCTCGCTTCCTGTTTTTCGTGATATAGGTCATATTGTTATTGACCGTTTGATGGAGATCCCATGCATTGATGGGAATGTCGAGTTCTTGAATATCATTCTCCACCTCGCCTGATGGCAGCTGACCGTGATCATACCATCCGTCCAGCTTGGTACCAATAGCTAAAATGGCTAAGGATATCTTGTGCCTGTCAGACTTGGAAGTAGTATGAAATAATGACTCATGATATTGGCTCCTTTTTCGGATCAGCTCAAGCACCGGCTTTGGAGTGATTACCTGCTTTGATTCCTGATCTGGATTTTTCGCTACTTCTTTGGCTGATTTGTCGATTGTATTCCCAGAGATCAATTCCAGAGCAGCTGCTAGTTTCTTTCGCGTGAATGAAGTCTCGGGTAAGTCAAAAATAGTAAGCAATACCGCATCTGATCCATACTTCCGATATAGCGCTACCCCCTTGGAATAGTCTTGATCTTGCAGCCATCTATCAATATCGTCCATCACAATAGCTGATCAATGCGAGTGAAAAACTGCAATTCAAATTCGGGCTTGATTAGTTTCTTAACATAAGCCTTCACCCCTATTTTTCCATTACTGTCAAATGCTGATTTTAACCGATTATAGTGATTCACTTCGTATAATCTACAGAGAGATTTATATTTCTGTTTTGGCAAATTCTTGGAAATTTCCAGTAGGGTTTGGGTTGTTTTTTTGGTTCGCTTCATGTCTCAAACCTAAGGGTTGGAAATTGCCAATTGGAGGACATAAAAAAACCATCCCAAACATGGGATGGTTTTTACAACCAATCTTAAAACCCTAATATTTAACCTTTAATCTCTTGAGTTGCTTTTGAAGCGTTATCGGGTGATTTCTTCTTCAAGTACTTCCCTTCAGCTGCTAACTTGTCGGCATCCTCCATACTGATCGTGGTGAGATCATAAGAGCCTTTTGATTTTCCCGAAGCAATCATCACTACAGTAGGTACGATGAGTGCTTCGTACTTCTTCGCCACATGCTCAGGAAGTGACGGAACTTTATTTTTTGATTTTTCCATGGTTAGACTACATCCGGTAGAGGATAATATACAATATCTCCCTCATAGAAGTATGGCTTACCGAAGTTGGAAATCGTAGCAGTCACGCCCTGATATCCACCATCGACTTTGCCTGAACCGAACGAGAACATAATCTCTGCTTCGAGTCCATCCTCTCCCATCTGAATCCACTCACCAGCCAAAGTCTGCTGAAGTACGATCCAATCTCCATTTTTTCGGGATTGGAAAAACTCCACAATCTCAGCTGTCAAGCCTGGATGCTGGGCTACCAGACTCGGATTATTAGTTCGAGACTCTCGGTCACCTACATTCTCACCCGTAAGCTCAGCGGTGGCCAATGTAGAGTGAAATGGGATAAAACCCTTTCCCACAATAAATTCGTGACTTTCGGTGATCCTGAGCGTATCTCCAGGCAAAAGAAATGGTCCAGCAGGTGCTTTCAATCCTGTCAATGGTATAAACCAATCGCGCTCTGCAATCAGTATATTTTTACGAAGACCAGGAGCATTGTCCCTTATCTTGTTTTTCTTCAGCGATTCAAAGCCCATTAGTTGCCTCCTTTTTCTCTCAAGCAGGAATATCCCTTCTTGATGCAGTGTTCAATCAGCTTTTTGTCTTCTTTCAAAGCCTCAAGCGTGATCACTATATTTTTGCCTTCAAACCGAGCTCTTGATTTTGGATCAATCAACTCGTATTTTTTACCCTTATGAGTCAAAACAGGATAGGACCCTAGATCCTCATTCTCCTGCTCTTTCAGTGCCAGTTCATCATTGAGACTTTTTACAGCCTCTTTCAATGTGGCGTTTTCTTTCAATACCGCATTCGCTTTGGCTATTGCCTCATTTGCTACGGTCAGCTCCAATACGAGCTTTTTATTTTCTCCTTGAATAGCTTTTGCTTCTTCAAGTGTCAGTTCTTTTTCAGCCATTGAATAGTTTAATTAAAAGTGAAATTTATGAGATCCAGTTGCCCGGATCTCATAAATCAATTAGGAATATCTCTCCGTGATAAGCTCCGCTGTGATCAAAGCACCTCGGTCATTATGCACTACCAGTTCAGGCACGTCAAAGGTGCTTACCTTCTTCCAGTCGGTCATGATCTTCACAGATCTGTCCGCTTTCTGAAGGTCAAATATCCCATTGCTTTCTTTCGCAATAGGTCTGATTCGATTCAAGGCAGGAGTCATCCAAACAAAATCTCCTGCACCTACCATGGAGTGCAGTGACTGCACTTTGATAATAGATTTATCGATCAATAATAGATCTGCTTCCTGAGCATAACTCTTGTTGTATTTCTCTCTTCTACCGTCGATGTAACGATTCTTAAGCGCTTCCTCCATGAATAGAAAATCCATTTTTCTGCGAAGCTTCGGCTCAACTGCCTGAATCCACTCTTCGACTTCAGTTACAAACTCCAAAGGATCGGTTGACCATACACCTGAGTTGTTCATAGTGGATCTACCGGCAGCTCTCATCTTCGCTATGATGGTGTGAATTCCATTTACAGCCGCATTCGCAGGAGTAGCCGTAGTATCGTTTGCAAATGTTCGGACAAACGTGGTACCATTTACCGTAGGAGAGGCATTTACCCCTGTCTTTTGAAAACCCCAAAAAGACTGCTCTTCTTCCTGCTCCTCTGTAATTTTTGGTAGCAATAGGTTCACCATGTACCACATGATCACCGGCCACTTGGAGCGATCTACCTCAGCAGTAGCGGCCAAGAATCCAGCCCAAGAGTTTTTGAATCTGTCAGGAGTGAACAATTGATCCACTTTGTACTCCCCAAGCCTAGTTTCCCAAGGTTCAAAAGTACTTCCTCCTTTGGATGTGAACGGAATGCCAAATGCTTGAGTCACCTCATCTATCGTGGCAAAAGCACTTTTGTAATAATCTCCTGTGTTTGGCACAGTGGAGAAGAAAGCCTCGGTCTCAGAGGCAGCAAATAGCTGCGTCTTAATATCCCGCTCGGTTTGACCCTCAGGGGTGTATCGGGCACCAAATTCTGCGATGATCGCGTCTATATTGAAATCAGCCATTGATTATGAAAATTTAGAAATGTCGTTCAAAACTTCTTTGTTATGAGCATAGCTCATGAATTCCTCCTGCTCTGTTTTGGCAGTTTCCTCATTTCCTCCCTCAGGCTTATCCTTCTTTGGAGGCGTGTGAGTGGCACCGGCTTGCTTGCCGTATTTCTCGGCATCGGCCTTGTACTTATCCCGATCTGCCTCGGCAGTGACCAGAGATGATTTTGCAGTACTCAGGTCTGCGTTGAGCTGGGTGATGGTTGCGTTTCGGGTCTCGATCGTGCCGGTGGCAGTTTCAAGACCTGCATTCAATGCGGTCAGTCGCTCCTCTGTCACCAGTGGGGCTTCTTCCGCAGATGCCACAGCTCCAAAACCTAAGAATGACAGAATAGCCGTCATGCTAATGTTGAATTTCATGTTTGCGTTTGTTTTAGTAGTACTTGATTTTGAATTACGTGTTTCGCCTGCCGGGATCATTCCGATCAGTTCAGCGATCGCCTGGTCATAGGTAGCCAGTCCATCAATCAGCCCGGCAGCTACTGCTTGCGGTCCTGTGTACACAGCCCCTTTCATCACATCAGAGTTCACGTCGATGTCTGGTCGTCGGGAGCTCACATAGTTGATGAAGGTATCGGCAGACTCTGATAGTCTATCTATGATCCAGGCTTCCCCTTCAGGAGTAAGCTCCTCATAGGAGTTGATTGCATTTTTGAGTTCCGACTGTCGGGCACGGATGATTTTGACGTCGCCAATAGTGTTTTTGGCCACCGCTCTACGGTCGATATGGAGTGTCTGGACTCCTATTGATCCGATCATATTCGAGTTGGCCACATTTGCCAATACTCGATTGGTTGATATGGCTTGCCAGTATCCACCAGAGGCGCCATAGCCATCGATGAAGGCAAGCGTAGGAATAGTGGCGTTTCTGATTTCATCCGCCCAGTCTTCCATTCCATCTACAGAACCACCCGGACTGTCTACATAGATCAGTGCGGCTTTATACTTCCCTGATCTTTGAGCCTTGAGGAGCATCTGAGAAAGACTCATCGTTTCCATTCCATTAGATCCTCCCATTTTGGAAGTTTCCCCGATTACGGGAATCAGTGCGATTTCAGGATTGTTTTTGATGAAGAACGTCTCGGTGTCGTAGTCTCTACCGATTTGGAGGGCAGCTTCGTGTTTGGTGAAAAAATCTTCTATGGAGATGCCTTTGGAATCGGAGGCAGTTATAGCCAAAAAGTTCTCCTGAAGGTAGCCTTCATGGATAGCCATTAATTGTACTCCAAGTGTAGAAAAAGAAAATCTCATAGACATCGATTCATTGATGCTATGAAGGTAATCCTAGAAAATCAGTGGCTAGAGGACATTGGAAAAAGTGGCTGTGAGGCAGTTTTAAGCATGAAAGGGTTGATTATTTTTAGCTAAGGTGATTTATATTTTACTTGCTTCGGTGAAGAAAGTGTCTGTTTGTTCCTCCGACATATCCAGCATACCTGCCATGACTGCTATGTGAATATTATCCCGATCCCAACTAAGTGAATACTCCCAGAATATACGTAGTGTTCCATCAATTGAGTTTTCGACTGCTTCTTTGACCGCTGCTAATAAGCCCATTTGCAGTAACATCATTCGCCCTTGTGCAGGTGTAATCGAGAAGGGAATTTCTGAAATCCATTCTAACTCTACTGTGTAGCTTTCGCTGTCTTCGTTCAGCACATAGCCTTTTACCTGCCACTTTTCAAGGTTGATAGTTGAGAAATCAGGCTCGAATGAGTTGGTCTGAGGGTTTAGGTGTTTTGGTAGTTGTATCATAAAATTAAAAGCTTTTTGCTACAGTAATACTATAATTATATATCGTACCCGAAAATCCAATTGCCGTAGCTTGATTTATAATTGAGAGTGTTGAAACCTCAGTACCTATGAAACATGTTAAATTAGCGTCTGGAATAGTTAAGCCATAACCGACATTTTGTGGAGCTAGAAAAAAATGCATTTTAAGTTGAGCTCGACTCATTACTACATTAACTGCAACTGATCTTACTATTGTTTCAACACCCGAAACTTTTGTGATAACTAATAGTGAGTTAGCACTTCCCCCAAAAAATACCCAGTTGTTAGCGTCAAGGTAAAAATATATCCCGCTTCTTGATCCAAATCCAATTCTTACAAATCCTGAACGTGTTAAGAATGTATTAGGTAAAACATTTACATTTTCAATGCCTATGATGTCTCCGTTTGCAGTATTTGAGAACAAATTCCTAGATAATCCATTATATTTCCCACTGCTTCCAACTAAATTAACGTAAGATTGACCACTGTCAGCCTGACCCATCGGTTCGTTAGATGTAGTGCCTATCCTTTCGCAATTATCATATAATTCTAATATAGAAGGCTTATCAAATAATAGCGGAGTTTTTTGGTACAAAGATAAATTTGCGCCTAAATCTCTGTCCGAAACACTTTTAAAAACCGTTCCATCTGCTAGCAAAATATTACCAGCCGTTACAATATTGGACTCTCCAATAGTTCCTGTCGCCCCTTGAATGCCTTGATTTCCCTGAATACCCTGATTACCAGTATCTCCCTTAATTCCTTGATCTCCCTGAATTCCTTGATCACCTGTATCTCCTTTGATGCCCTGAATACCCTGATTACCCTGATCGCCTGTGTCGCCTTTTATACCTTGGATTCCTTGAATACCCTGATCGCCAGTGTCGCCTTTGATTCCTTGATTTCCCTGAATACCCTGATTGCCTGTGTCGCCTTTTATACCTTGGATTCCTTGAATACCCTGATCGCCAGTGTCGCCTTTGATTCCTTGATTTCCCTGAATACCCTGATCGCCTGAGTCGCCTTTTATACCTTGGATTCCTTGAATACCCTGATCGCCAGTGTCGCCTTTGATTCCTTGTTTTCCCTGAATACCCTGATCGCCTGAGTCGCCTTTATCTACTCCTCTTGATGCCAGCCATTCCGATTCAGTACCCACAAAGCCATTCTTCACCGCTATATCATAGGCAGATATCACCGCTTGCTGACCTTCGGGGGTTAGCTTAATAGGTTCTTCAATTAGTAATTCTAAGATAATTGGATTCATAACAGTTCTTTAAGGATGTTGAAATCTCCATTGCCAAGGGTGGTAGCCAGTCCGGTAAGTCCCGTGTACTCCAGCTCCCAGTCGGATCTTCCACTTCTTCCCTTTAGGTCGGTTTTGTTAAGAGGTACTGTGACTTGCTGTCCATCCACGGTCATATCTGCTATGTTCTTCAGTAGGAAGATCCGATTCCCATCGCCAATTCCAAACCTAAGCAACACGCCCGGCTGCATCGGATGCGTGGCCGGTATCGTGAATACAATCTCGGAGCTGTCCCCAGCTTGACGGGTGATCGTCTGACGTTTTTTGATGATGTATGCAGGCATGATTTGAATATACGATGACTTAGATTAGAGGAAAAGGACAGTGTTTTAGTGATCAGTGATCAGTGGGCAGTAGGCAGTGGGCAATGACTCGTATATTAGCATCTATCGGAATCGCCGGTCGGGTGATCGGCGGGGGAAGTGGAAGAAGTGGTTGTGAGGCAGTTTCTACTTCCGTTCGCTTTTTGATGTCCATTTTGATAGAATTGTAAACCCTCAAATCTTTAGGCGTTTCAATTCCGAGGGCGTCCACATTGAAGAAAGATAAGGTATAAACCTTGTTGTTCCCTCGCTTCAAGTTAATATTTACTATTCCTATTTCGTTTTGCATTTTGTTATTTGGTTTTCCAATATCTCAATTCTAGCCATTGCTTCCTGCAATGCTTTCAATGCTGCATACTGCATGTCTGTGTCATAGACAGACATTAGAGGAACGCTGTTTTTACGGGTCTCCCCAAACACATCAACATCTACAAAGCGTGGAGCTACAGACAAAACTTGCTGAGCAATTAAAGAACAGTTAAGTAAGTGTGCTTCTGGCTCCAAGTATGAGATCCTCCAACATTCATCATACCAACGAATGCCATATTGAAATTAGTGGTTTGTAGATTCACTCCTGTAATTGTGTCAACGGCAATTTGTCTGTCTATTATTAATTGGTTTGAAAATAAAGTTGCTTCTAAATATGCTTTTACTTCGCCCGACGATGTAACTGTCATAGTTCCTTTAATTAAAACATCTGCCTCATTTCCAGCAATTACCCCCCACTGCAATGCAAGATCACAATAAAAACTATTGTTATAATCAGAACCAGTAGATATTCCCCAATACACTCTAAATATTTTAGCGTTTGTATTATCACTAACAATTGTTCCGCTAGTTTCTGCTGTCATCACTCTTCTAGGTGAATAAAAAGAAGTATTCCAAGGAAAGGAATCTTGCCATAAACTTGATTTATTTACCGTTCCAATGGGTCTATTCCAATCGCCCACTTGAGCTCTGACTCCTTTTTGTATAAAAGAATTGAAATCTGATTGGGCTTGTAGCAGACTTTTTCTATAAATAAATCCATCGGAATCGGTAGCCAGATACTCTCCTGCTGAACTAAGGTAATTGATAGTTTGAATTCTTGCAGTTCCAGCAATAACTAGATTTCCACCTGAGCTTACGCCACCTAGGGAATAAATACCATTTACAGGAACTCTGCTTCTGTGACCGTAATCACTACTTACCAATAAATTATTTGTAGAGATAGGTAATGCGGCTCCAGAAGTAGTAAGGAATCTAACGTGTGAAGTTGCGGAAAGAAAATCTGTTCCATCCATCCTTATGTTACCATTTACGAATAGTTTTGCACCTGTTGCAGAGGTTGAACCAATCGATACATCACCACTTCCACCATGTATAAATAATCTAGATGCATTAGCTGTAACTAATGAAATATCATTCGCTGTTTGTGTTACAATTTGAATTGGCCCTGCAACATTTCTAAATTCTGCTAATCCACCTGCACCAGAAAATTTAATAATTCTAAAATCGTAATCTGCACCACCTGAAGCTGAATGAAAATCCATATATGCATTTCCATTTACAGTTCTACCTTGACCTAAATTAAAATTAACATCTGAAGCACCAGTTCCTTGCCCAATGTTTAGTGTTGGAACCGTAGTTGTAAAGCCTCTTGTAGTGACAGATTGCAAAGTATCTGATCCGTTAGCCAAAGGAATAAGTACGCCAAGCTCGTTAGCGATACGGATTTCTACCGCACCGCTAACTAGTCTTGCATACCAACGATTGGCAACTATTCCAGTTGTTGGAAATGATGTAACCTTCTGTACGCTAAATTCTGCCATTTTTTACTTTGATTTCTTCTACTACATCTTCACTAGTTTTGCTGCCAAAAAAGTCAAGAATTTGCTGGGCGTGAGAATTCGCCTGCGATGCCTGAGCAACATTACAATTCCCTAAAGGCATTTGGTTAATTAACTGACTGATTACGTTTAGATCGTTCTGATCTAATGTGCAAGTGTACTTTTTCTGATTGTTCATATTATAGTTTAGTTTAAATTATTACCAAGCAATTATGCCGGCATATCGCATAGTAAATGTTGGATTTCCTGCAACTCCGTCACCGTTAGCAACAGAAATTGAATTGCTGCCTGTCATAGCTCTTGATGCAACAACACCAGCCGCTGTTCTAACCGCAAAACCGTTATTTGCTAAGTTGTGAAACGCAAGAGCCAATCCTGTCAATCCTATTGTTCTGTTTGCAGATAAGTTTCCTCCTCCAGTTATTCCAGCACCATTGCTAATTGTTCTTGCCTCAGGAACATAACCAGCCGATGAATGATCACCCCAGCCAAAAGCAGTTTGGCCGTTTAAAATTCGTGGGTCGTTACCTTGCGTAACAGTATTAGCATCTGTCCCAAAAGCTCTGTTAAAACCAGTATTTTTTGTAAAAGATGGCTCCCTAGCATTAATTTGAGCTTGTATTTTTCCCATTGCAACTATCAAGTCATCAGTAGCAACGATAGCGGTATTTGACCCAATTGAAAGCCCCGATATTGGTGTGGCTAAAACTCCACCCCTAAGCCTTCCAGGACTTACGTAAGCGTTTGCATCGGTTCCAGCATTTGTTTCTATAACCGTAGCCCTTCGTACAAGACCCAATACTGTATCACTTGCCTGATCTCTATTCCCTTCAATCACATACCAACTTGCGCCAACCCCAGCCTGAGTGCCTCCCGCGTTATTGTTCAATGCATTTACTAAGTCACCGACCTGAACAACTTCACCTGAAGCTCCACCGACCCTTCCAGCAACTGTAATTATGTATGAATCTCCCTTTGTTGCAGCGGGGTAGTTTGGATTCGTTGAAGCATTTAGCGGGAGTGGAACTTTAATTCCACCAGCAACGGCAGAACTAAGGCTGTTAATTTGCCCCTGTGCTTTTTGAAAGGCCTGAAGAATACTATCCGCTGCGGTAATAGTAGTATTAGAACCTGTTGAATATCCAGCAAGGATTGTTCCTAGCACGTCCATGCCAAGTGGAATGAGTGTCCCAGCACTATCTGCAACACGTAGCGTAAAGAAAGGATTTGCCCCTTCTTTTATTAAATACCATGCGTTTGGAACAGCCGAGGCAGGTACTGAGGTTTCTTTGTATACATTTAATTCAGCCATATCTTTTTTTGTTTTACCACCCAGCCGAGCGGTATTGTCCTTTTTGATTTATTGCGCTTACTAAATTGGTTTTGTCAGCCGTGTTTAGGTCTGGTAGCTCCCCTGTTATTTCTTTTACTTCATCTCTACTGAACACGTCTATATTGTCTCTCGCTTGTGCTTTTTCAAGTTCTGTTTTGGCATCGTCTCGGTCATAGTGTACAGCGTTTGTGTCCAAAAATCCAGTTGCAGGGTCTGGCATCTCTTGCAACTTTAAAAGCTCATCCTCCGTCAAATGATACCTTTCACCCTCAATGCCTCCCTGAATTTCTTCTAAATCATTGTGAATTTTACTTCCCCCAATCTCCCGATAGTCTTCAATC
>Ga0306897_1000176_pt1 | contig 14372 bp, 16 predicted proteins | sample AntRauMFilla1563_FD_190425 | JGI IMG/M metagenome (GOLD analysis project Ga0306897, IMG submission 190425) | Saline lake microbial communities from Rauer Islands, Antarctica - Metagenome Filla 1 #563 (v2) (version 2) | ecosystem: Environmental > Aquatic > Non-marine Saline and Alkaline > Saline ...
GTTTTTTAAAGTTTTGCTTTAATCCACTCCTTCGGGGTGGATTTTAGTTTTCAATAGGTTTATAATTAAATAGAAAGGAGAACATTTATATGGAAATACAACCGCTACTATTCAAAGAAGTCTTCGGAAAGTACATGTACTGGCACGAAGTTCGCAGGGTATCTCGGTACTCAATCAGGTCATCAACCCACGACTTTCTAAGGCAATGAAAAAGAAAGGAGAATGTCTTAAGTGTGGAAGTAAGGAACAACTAACCATGCACCATTGCATACCAAAAGTATTCAAAGTACCCACTAACAGAGTACGCTTGTGTCGTACTTGTCACGATGCTGTCGAAATAGAAATTGCTAAAGCAGAAGCAATCGCTAGTAACGAACGCTACGGTAAACGCTACCAACTTCGCAATATCGACTACATCGAAATCCTGAACCAATACCTAAACACATGAAATAGTGGTGTTTTTTTTAAAACGAGTTAGCACAAATGCTTTGACATACCACCATACGAAGTATATTATTGATATATGTTCATAAGAAAAAAAGGAACCACAGTAAAACAAATGGCCTACGCTCGCAAGTTATTTGGAGGAGAAGGGACATCTAAAAAACAAATGGCTCTCGATGTGGGATATTCTTCTGCAGTATCTAATTCTGTGAAAGCTCACATAGAAAATAAACCTGGATTCAATAATGCCATGACACAACTTGCAGTTGATTCTAATAACCTGGCTCTCGCTGCGATGCACGAGTTCAAGTCCCGGGGATTTGAAGACTTTTCAAATACTGAACTTACTGGAGCACTTAATGCTATCGGTAGTGCCTGGTCGAAATTTAATGCACCGCTGGCGGAGAAACCTGTGAGTGAACCTGCGAACAAATTGCGTAGTATCGTAATTCAACAGATTGAGAACCAGACTAATATTAAGGGGGGAGGAAAAAAAGACCCTATTAAAAGAAATCCTATCACTGACGTGGAGGCTAACGACAATCCAAATGATTTTTAAAAACGATTTTATACCAGGTATAATAATAGTAACAATTCTCGGACTCATTATTACAGGTGCGTTGATTTTACTTTTCAATATAGTTGATGCAAACTATTATTATTATTAATATGATAAACCAAAACTTTAAAGACAATAAACAGCATGATATTAATACTGTAGAAACACTGACACAGAATCCTTCTCTAATAAAAAACCAGGAGTGGAGATTGAAGAATTTGTATAAAATAATTACTAAAGATGGAACGAAAGAAACGTTCCAGATGAACCCAGCTCAGAAACACTTTTTTGATAACTATTTAAATGTACCTAAGCCATATCACCGACATGTGATTTTGAAAAGTCGTCAATTGGGGTTTACAACATTCATAGACTTGTATATTCTCGATTCTATTCTATTCCAAACGAACAAGGAAGGAATTATTATTGCTCACAAGGTTGAAGATGCTACAACGATATTCGATAAAAAAATCGAGTATGCCCTGCGTAACATGGCCGAAGATGTGAAAGGTGCGTTCTTTAAAGTGAACCAAAAGTCTGCACGTAAAATTCAAATCGTTCTTGACTATGGTCCGGAAAAAGGAGCTACATCGTCAATTGCAGTTTCCACTTCAGGAAGGTCTGGAACGTACCACCTTGTGCATATCTCAGAGTTTGCAAAGTTGTGTGCACAGTATCCTAAGCGAGCTGAAGAGGTAGAGCGAGGAACATTCCCGACAGTTCCATTCGATGGGTTTATTTTTATCGAGTCTACTGCGGAAGGTATGGCCGGAAGATTCTATGAGATATTTCAACAGAACTGGCTGACAAGAGATAAGATTACACCGCAACTTTCTCAGGTGGAGTTTCTTCCCCATTTCTACAACTGGCAATACGATACGATGGAAATGAAAAAAATTTACGAAACAATCCCAGTGAAGGATATGAAGATATCCGAAATTGACTGGGAAAGTTACCAGAAGGAACACAACCTGAACGATACGGAGATTACATACTATTACATGAAGTGGTTGCAGTTTGGGGGGTTGAACTCACCGGATGCGATTAAATCTTTGATGCAGGAATACCCGACTACGCAGGAAGAAGCATTTCTTTCAACAGGGCAGACATACTTTTCTACAGCTAAAGCTTCAAAACTATTACAAGTTGCTGTCAAGGGAGAGAAAGGAGAACTTACAATTGACGGGAAAGGTGAGGTTACATTCAACACTTGCTCTGGAGGGAATTTAGAAATATTCAATCATCCCGAAGTTGGCACAAAGTATGTTGTTGGAGGCGATACATCGGAAGGTCTCGCTCATGGGGACCGACAGGTTTTATATGTAATTAATCACAAGACTGAAAAGTGTGATGCGATTTACAGGTCTCAAGTACCACCTGACGAGCTTGCAGACGAAGCGTACAAGGTGGGAAAATATTTCAATTGGGCTCTGCTTGGAATTGAGGTAAACAAAGACGGTTTGTGGGTGAACGATGCTCTGGAAAAGAAGGGGTACATCAACCTTTACTACCGAAAGTCATTCGATGACATTACTCAAAAAGTAACGAAGTTCTTCGGGTGGAAGACAACCTCTGCGACACGACCATTTGCACTCGCTGCTCTCAAAGCTGTGTTCTTTCGACTTGAGTCTGGGTTTCCCGCTCAAATACTTGAAGAGATGTTTACTTTTATTCGAAACATGAAAGGAAAAGCGGAAGCTATGGATAAAAAGTTTGATGACGTAATTATGGCAGCTAGTATCGGATATGCGATTCTTCAAGAACAAGGCAACTACGAAGGTGATTCACAGCCGAGTGAAGGTTTCAGTCACATGAAAGCAATCTTTGGAGAGCAAGACTGGTCTGAAAGAAATTAAAAAGTGCATATCTAGTTTAAAAACGATTTATTATTTGCTTTTTAAAACAAATCCATAATTTTTTTTAAAAACATGCCAGAACACAAAGAGTACGAGGAGATATACGATACAGCATCTCCAAAAAAGAAGAAAGCGAAGCAAGATGATGTTGATACAATAAAGTTTATTGACGGGAAGAAAAAAGAGATGAAAAAGAGTCAATATAGAGAGCGTTTTGATAATCTCTATCGTGAAATTGAACAAAACATCATGTCTACTGAAGTTTCCTATGGTGAAAAGCTATACGAGAAGTCTGGGTTTGGTTCATCTATACAGTATAACAAGATGGCAAATGGTGCATACGATATTAATGTGTATCCATCAAAGCTAAATGACCGAGACCAAAATCGTTCTGGTGTACCCGTGTCTCAAGAGCCTATTGCATTCTCAAAGATTATGATTGCTACCTCAGTGCTCGCAGGAAAGCTTCCAGATGCTCAAGTAGTTTGTGACGACAAGGTGTATGGAAAGGCAATGTACGAACTGTGGAAAAGAAACTGGTCTATGACAGGAGCAAACGGGGCAAATACTCTGATGCTTGTGTATCAAAACCTATTTACATACGGATGGGCTGCTTGGAGAGTGTATCCAAGACGAGTTCAAGTTCCACGAAACGGAACAACTAAAATTTTATTTGATGATATCTACCGAGAGCCGCTTGATGTTTCAAGAACATGGCTTGGAATCGGATTTAATAATGGAGACATTTGGTCTCAAACAGAAGTGTATTATGAAAGGGATATGCCGAAGGAACTTTTCTATGAAATGTATCCAGAAGCTAAATCTGCAAAAAACCGTAAGAAGCTGGAGTACTGTTCAGTCTCTGAAGAAGCTAAAAATGAAAACTCTGAAAAAGCACGTACAAGTGTAACTATCGGATATTACGAAAACGTTCTGACAAACAGATACATTGTTTGCTGTGGAAAAATGGTTATTTACGATGGGGAACTTCCTAACGATGGCTCACACGGGTCTGTTGTTGTAGCACGATGTTTCCAAAAGAACATGAATGACCCTCACGGAGTTGGACTGTACGAAATGATGCGAGGTAACACAGCAATGTTTACATATCTTAACTCACTCAATGCACAGCAAGTAGAGGCCGAAATATTCCCACTACTATTCGGAACTCAAATTCAAAATGGTTCTGCTACATATAAGAGAGGTCCAAACGTTGTAAACCCAAAACATCCAGGTACCGATATTGACGTTGTAAAGACTTCGGGGAATGTTCAACAAGGTATTCAATTTGCAGTACAGCAAAAACAATCTATCGAAGAAAACACGGGAGTAAACAACATTGTTGCAGGTACTCAATCTGAAACAACTCTCGGTTCAACAGTTATTCTAAAAGAAGCTGCGTACAACCGATTGACCCCACCTAAGAACTCTGTGGTTACAGGTCTTGAACTCGATGCTCACATTGCCAATACATGGATTACTCAAATCTATCCTGTGGATAAAATATTTATGATTGATTCTGACGACCAGCTTGCGGAGTTTGCAAAGCAAAACCCTGACTACTTTGTAGAATCTCAGGAAGTCTTCAACGATGAAGGAGTTATGGTAGGAATGGTCGCAGCCGCATCTCAAAACCTACGACTAAACTTTGACTTCACACAGGAAGGCGAGGTTATGGATAACGTTCCAACTAGACAAATTTCTGCGAAGGGACTATTTGATGAAATGGAAAATACAGGACACAAGTCTGACTATATCCAATTCATTATCGACCCAGACTCTATGCTCCTTCCATCACTAGAAATTCAGAAGCAAACATACATGGCTCTTTTCCCAGTGATTACAAATCAAATTACTTTGATTTACTCAATGAGAAACCAAGACCCAGAAGCCGCCGCATCGCAATTGATGGCACTTGAAAAACTTCTCGATATCCAGAATGGAGACATATTCGATTACATTTCAAAAGCTGACTACGATGCAATTCTCGCTATGGAACCATCAGATATGCAAAAGAAAATGCAACAAGAACAAATGGAGCAAGAAGCTCGAAACACTGCTATGCAAAGTATGGCAGGTGGTCCTGGAGGCGGAGGTGATACTGGAATGCCAATGGGGCAACAAATGTCGGGGGATGGAATGGACCCGATGCAACCACAGGCTCCAGGAGAAATGCCGAGGCCTCAATCTCCGATGGGGTCCGCAATAGATGCTTCGGTAGGGCGTGCTGGTAATTCACAAGGATAATATGAAAATATCAAACATGTTTAAATCAGCAAATGACTACATAGATTTCTATGTAGGGAAAGGGGGGCCGAGTGACACTCCGGAAAACCGGGCGAGAACTCTGGCATACTTTACCAGCTTAATGGATTAAAAAATGGAAGACGAAACACAAAACGTAAGTCTAAGGCAAAAGAAAATTGCTCTTGCTACAAGCGAACATGCTCCAATCATTATCGAACTGATGAAAGATTGTATGGAGAGCACGCCGATTGTGGCAAGCACACAGTGGAAAACTATTGTGAATGCACTCACACTTGAAATTCAAAGTACGATGTTGCGAACAATGGTCGACCACTTGGAAGGAATTAGGAAAGGTAAACTACACGATAAAATATAATGGCAAAAAAACCAATAGAATTAAAGAAAGAAAACTACACAGTACAAATTAATTACTCTAAGGATGCTATTAAAAATAAGCTGATGAAGTTTATTCCAAAGGAAGGAACTCCCTTTGTAGTTAGTGCAGAAGAGATTACTTCAATGCTAGTTGGAGGAGTCAATGCGAGTATGCTAGAAGCAACATTTGTAGAGTCTGATAGAATTAATGTTGTGGAAGTTGGTAGACAAATTCAATGTTCCCTTGATAAAGATATGAAGAAAGGTGATATTATAAACATAAATTACACTCACCCATATCCTATTGAGTTCGCACTGATTGAAGAGGCTTATAAAATAGCCAAAATAGATGAAAGTATTCCCAAAGTTACACTAACTAAGGAGTATATAAATGAAGTTAAGTCTAAGCTCAAGCCAGAAATGTCAGAGTATATAGACAACTTCTACAAATCGTTTAAAAATATTAAAAAATAACCATCGTCACCACCCACGATACGGGTCGGATAAAATTATGGAAAAAACAAATACGGAAGTAAAAAAAGTTACTAAAAAGAAAGAAACAGCCAACTTACTAAATACACAAGGAAAAGAAGTACTCGACAAAGACTACTTCTTTGCAGGTGTTGTACCATCGGGATTCAAAAAGACATGCGGTAACCCTGTGGATAGAGAAGACTTGCTTGCAGTATTTAATAAGGTTTTTAAACCAGAAGATAATATCTTATTTTATAAACAACCTGATAAGGAGGTATACATCGTTATTATACCTATTGTGTATTCAACTGATATTGGAGAACACAATGACTCAGTTGATGGAGACTTCCAGAAACACGCAATATCTTTTATCAATGAAGGCTCAGTAAATGCTGATACTTTAAAACACAAACTTGAAAGAATTAGAAAGTTTATAAATTTTTCTGATAGATAAATTGCAATTATTTAAAAAGCATTATACAATTAACTTAACCATCGTCACCACCCACGATACGGGTCGGATAAAATTATGGAACCTGAAAAAACAGATGAAAAAGTGATAAATACCGAAGAGATTGATGAAACAGAACTCGATAGAGAACTTGAAGAATCAATAAATTCAGTAAAAGCTGGAAAAGCACCAACTCCAATTAAGGAAGAGGTCAAGGATGAAGAAGGAACTGAAGAAGAGCCGAAGGGCGAAAAAGAAGAACCAGAAACACCGGAGGACCCCAGCACCCCTCCAACTGAGGAAGCGAAAGCCGATGGATACGATTTCCGTATTCCAAATAAAGGCAAGTTCGAATCGGATGAATCTTACGAGAAACGAATTGAACTTATGGACTTGGTAAAAAGGCGAAAGCTGGCCAAGACCGATGAGCAGACTCAAAAACTATCAGATGAAATAAATGCCACCAAAGGACAATTAAAAACCCTTAATGGTTCTGATAAACTTATCAACCCACTCAGTCAAAAGAGTGGTGTAGAAGTTAGAACTGAAGACGAAGAAGAGGATGAAACTCTCAAGGCAGATAAAGAACGACTAAAAGCACTAGGTGGGGCAACCAAAGAAGACATTCAAGAGATGTTACAAACGGAACGCCTCGCACAGGAAGCAACAAACACAATAAATACATTTGTTGGAAGACACGAACAATTTAAAGATGAAGACACTCTGTCAGTATTCTTTGACTTCGTTGATTCAAACTACAATTGGCAAAACAAAAGTGGTAAAGAATTAATGACAGTCCTAGAGCTTGCACAGGAAAGCATGTTTAAACCATCGGAGTCTATACAAGAAAGAGTATTGAAAGGTGCAGACGTTCAGAATAAAGTCAATGCAATGCAATTCCCAGGAGGAACTGTAGCAAAGACTCAATATTCTCCAGAAATCAAAGAATCTCTTCAAGAGATGATGAGTGCTGGATTGTCGGAAGAAAAAGCCCTCGAACTTCTATCTGAAGAATAAACTACTACGCAAATCTAAACGTAAAACTTTATGGCAACAATCAAACAGGCTAAAATAAAGAATACACGTGAATTAGCGGAAGCTAACAAAGGTTCAGCAGTTGTTCTAGCAAAAGGGGAAGCTCTTATGCTTACAGCAGGACTCGCAGTCCCAGCTACAAGTGCAACAGTGCGAGCAACTTTGTTAGGTGTATGTAATCAAAATATTACAGCAGCAGAAGCTTTAACTCGGGTTTCTTATATCGTGCCATCTGACGAAGATACATTTATCTTCTCAACAACAAACAACTCAAACCCTACTCACAACGGACAAGCAATGGTGCTTTCAAACTCAACAAACGTGAACAACACAGGGACAACATCAGCAACAGGAATCGTGGTACAGGTCGAACCATTTGGAGTAGCTGCCGATAGACTTATTATTGGAAAATTTGTGACTATTTAGTCTCTTATTATAATTAATTAAAATACTATGAACGGAACAATACAAGACTATGCAGTCATTGTGAACAATGTCGTAAAACACATTGCACCGAAAGTCTCACCAACTGTACGAGCCGAATACCTCGACTTCATGTGCAAGGTTGACAACAGCGAACGAATTTATTCTGACGTTGGAGTTACAGGACTTGGAATGGCTGAAGTAATCCCGGATGGAGGAATTGGAGCATCTGATGCACCAATCCAGGGATTCTCAAAAAACTATGTTCAAATGCACTTCACTAAGAAAGTACGTTTGACATTCCAAAGTAACTTCTTCCTATTTGATGGAGCAGCCGCAAAAATCAAAGGAACAGTTAAGTCAAAAGTTTTGGAAGGAAAGAACGCAATTGAACATGCGAAAAACTACCTTGCTCAATCACTTTTGTCACAAGGATTCGACACATCATTCACATGGACTCCTATCAACAACGTAGGAACTCCTCAACCAATTGCTACAATTGGAGCTGATGCAGTAGAATACTGGTCACAAGCTCACCCTCGTGAAGACGGAGGAGCAGCGTGGTCAAACGTGATTGTAGATGGAGCAACAAACTCTCCAGCTTTCACTTACTCTGCTTTACTTGCTGCACGAAGACTGCACTCTGTAAAGAAAGATGGGCGAGGACTTCCACTTATCTCAGACCTAGACACTCTAGTATGTCGAAAAGGTTCAACAACTGCTCAAACAGCAAAAACTATTCGAGCTACAATTGAAAAAGGACTTGCTCCTAATCAGGCTAACGTGTTTAACAACGCTCCAGCTACTGATACATTCAAAGTTGTAGAACTATCGCCTTACCAAAGTCTAGCCCTAGATGGACTACAGTGGGGAATGTTCGATTCAAAGATGATGACTGCGGACTACGGATTCCTTTACATCGAAGCTCTTCCAACACGGGCAGAACCCGCTGTTATAGACCTTCTTGGAAACCAAGACCTAGTTATGAACTTTAACTCACTTGCAGTTATGGGAGCATCTGACCTTCGAGGATGGATGTGGTCAGCGGGAAACGGTTCACAAGTATAAATCTCACTTGTCAAGTTCTTCTATCACCAACAGTACGTTAAGATATAAGAATGAAACAAATAGAAAAAAAGTGTGAGGTATGCGAAAAGTTTTTTGAGAAAAAAATAGGTTGTAGTGAATTTAATTGGATACGCCAAAAACATTGTTCTCGTTCTTGTTCAGCAAAAGCTATGAGCAAAAACAATAAAGGTATTTGTTCTAATACAGGAAGAACACATATCAAAAAAGGACAGCGATTATCCCCAGCTACAGAGTTTAAACCAGGACAAGAGTCTTGGTTAAAAGGTAAAAAGAATCCACATTTTACTGGTCTAAATAATCCAAGATGGAAAGGAGGAGTTACTCCTCTAAACAAAAAGGATAGATGGTCAGTCGAAGCTAAGAACTTCCGTAAGGAGATTTTTAAGAGAGACGAGTATACCTGCCAACACTGTAGGAGAAGCCGAAAGGCTGGAGATAGAGTTATCCTTAATGCTCACCACCTAAAGTCATTCTCTGAACATAAGAAATTGCGATTTGTTAAATCAAATGTGATAACATTATGTAAGGAGTGTCACGACAAAATTCACTACAGCTTATAAGATTCTCAAGTTAATCTTTCCATTCTACTCCCGATTTACGGGGGTAGAGATGGGTAGGGTAACTATTCAATTATTAGATTTACAAAAACACTATGATACAAGACGGACACACACGAAAAACATCAATCCCAGTTACAGCAAATGTTGGTGACACAGTTGTTGTTGCATCGGTAGAGGGTGCATGGATTTATATTCATGAACTTATTGGAGATTTAGCAGCTGCTGGAGACCTCACAATTAAATCAGGAAGTACAACTCTGGCTCATTTTTCACTTGATGCTGGTCAAGGAATTACAGAGCAAGATAATGATGGAGGAAGCAACGTGCCTCACTTTGAATGTAAACCAGGAGATGACTTTATTCTCACAGTCACAGGAGGAACATTCAAAGGAGGCTGCCAATATTCTTTAAGATACTAAAAACCATGCTACCAGAAATTACTCCAGAACAAAATAATCAACTTCAAGCATGGGCTGTTCAGCGAGATAAAATTCTTCAAGAAATTTCTAGTCTTCAAAATGAGAAATACAATCTGTCTAAAGAAAATTCACAGTTAGCGGATTCAAATACAGATATCCAGAATAGAATGATTATGGTTTCTGGAAGAATTGAAGAATTAAATAAAAAAGAAGAAGAGTTACCCCAACTTCTTAGAAAAGATATTGCTTCTTTAAATGTTACAAAAAGTACACTGCAGACTGAATTTGAAAGTTTATCAAAGATTATTGATACACTTACATTACAAAAAGAATCATTGAAAAATGATATTTCTTTTCTCATGGCAACATTTGATTTAGCTCACGAGAGAGTAGGGTTGTTAGATAAAGTTATAGGACATGTAACTACAGTTAGCTCTGAAAATAAAAAAAATATTACAGACTTAGTAAAATCAGTAATGGAAAGTATGCAAGTTCTTGTAGAAAAAAACAACGAGGCTATTACAAAAACGAATGATACTATAAACGAGATTCCTAAAGTGTTTTTAGAGGTAAGGAAGAAAAGTTTAGTAAAACCAGTAATCGATAATAAAAAATAATATGGCATATTTATCTAACAGAAGTGGTTTAAGTAAATACTCTAACAATATTACAGATGCTACAACAAGTAGAGTAGCAGGAATTACTGATACTGGTAAATATATCAGGTTTACTAATGCTGGAGCAAAAACATACACAGTCGCTCCACAAGCATCAGTTGAGTGGGTTATTGGTACTGTTATCACAGTTAGAAATGCTGCTGCAGGAGAATTGACTTTTGTTGAAGGAGCAGGAGTAACCATAACACCTAATGACATAACACTAGAGGAAAATGGAACTGCTCAAGTAATACTTGTATCAGAAAATAATTGGGATTTTATATAAAATAATAAATATTAATAATATGAGTAAAGCACTAACAACAGGAGTAATAGCAAACAGCAGGAGAGGCTTTAACCCAGATTCTATTCCCGGTCTCCTATTTCAAGGCGAGTCACTTTCTCCTACACAGATAATCTCAAAGATAGGTAATCAAACACGACCTGTACAACAAGGGCGTGCTTATTTGTTTGATGGTACTAATGACTCTGTTGTTATTCCAAACTCTACTAATTACAACAGGGGTTCTGGGACTATTGTTTACAAGATTTCATTTAATACAACACAATCAGGTGGTGCAAATATATACAGTATTTTTGATAAAAGGGAAAGCTCGGGTGATTGGACTGGTATAAATATAGGACAATTACAAAGTGGGACAAGAGCAATGAGAGCCCAAATATTTACAGACTCTGGAGGAGGTAATGTTGTAGCAACAGATACAGTCGGTGGGTGGGCTGACGGAGAAAATCATGAGGTTGTTGTTACGGTATCTCCTACCACCATAACAATAGAAGTAGACGGGACGGGAACAAACTCTGCTTCTCTTGGAGCAGGAGTGACTGACAATACAGCAAGACCAACACTAGGTGCAACATCTCCCGACAACAGTTCTTCATATATTAACTGGAACGGAAAAATCTGGGGTGCAGAAATATTAGTAGACGGAGTTTCTAAAGGTTTATGGAAGTGTGACGAACAAGCAGGGGCAACATCTTACGACTCATCAGGAAACGAAAATCATGGAACAATCACAAACGCAACACTTGGAACTTTCCACTCAACTCAAACAGCATACTCATATCAAAATCAAGTTGGGTATAACGCTATTGATTCTTTTGTAGGAAATGAAAGTTACGCAACACTTCCTATCGACCTTAGTTCTTTTAGTACAGGTGTTGTTGAGTTTGAAACTATAACTACCGACCCTTTTGGAATATTTATTTCCCAAGCAGAGGGAACAAATTTCCCTCTAGCATTTGGTGACGGCAGTACTGTTAATGCAGTTACTTTGAATAGTGTTATTACGATTGACGGTTCTGCTTTCACAGGAACAAGAGATGCCTTGCATACGCTTATAGCAGACGGAAAACGTCACACAATAAGAATGACAAACGTAAACTTTTCAAGCTTTACTGCCGATGGGGTTAGTGTTGCTTTGTACTCAGCGAGTAATGCTTACTCATTAACAGGAAGTATTTTTAATCTAAAGTTTGACGGAAATAACAATGGAACATTTGACCATGTATACCTTGGTTATGGAGAAACGCCTTGGAAAGATACAGTTGGAAGTTCTGACGGAGTTGTAACAGGTGTACCAGAAAAATTGTTTATTCCACGAGATGAATCAGATATAACAAACGATGTGCTAGGCAATCCTCTTAAATACACAGGAACAGCAAAGCTTAATGCGAACCTTGAGGCAAGTAGTTGTGTTGAACTAAATGGAACAAATCAATATGGTGAAATCCTAGATACAGCAGGAATGATAAACAGCAATATGTCTTATGGAGGATATTTTGAAATCTTGGCAGGAAATAATAATCACGCACTGATAACGAAAGGAATAAACTCACAGTGGATGATTATGCAAGAAGGTCAAAATCTTACAGTAAGAATTGGAAGCGCATCAACCGATTTAGATTATCCAATACAAAGTAAAGACTTAGGTTTCAAACATGTTTTCGCAACAATAAATGGAACTACAGCAAAGTTATATATCGACGGATTGGTTGTTGCTACAGGGACAGTCAACGCCATGCCCTCTGCAAACGCTAATATTGTGCAAATAGGACAATTCCCCGCAGGTAGTTTCTCCGTGGACGGAAAAGTAGCAGGAGTAAAGGTTTACAATGGAACGACACTAACGGACAGCGAAGTTTTGTTTGTAGGAACTAACGGTGTTTCGGGAGTTGCACCAACAGCAACTCCAACAGTTGATGTACCTATTACAGAAACTTCAGGAAATATCTCAAGAGATGTATCAGGAAATGGAAACGACATCACTTGGGTAAACGCACCAACATGGAGTACACAAGACCTATTCCACTACAATCTTACAAAGGGATTTAATAAGTATATGGTTTGGGATGGAGATGAAGACTACGTTTCTATTCCTATCGTTACAGGTAGTGTTACAGACGCCACGATTGAGATTAGGAATGTTATACCCGCAGGAGATACAGGAATACTTCTAACAAGTGGGACTTCAGCGGCTAACTTTTTAGGTGCATATGATATTGGTTCTTCTAATCTCGTTGTTAATATAGGCTCAGGCTCACCGACAATAAGTGTTGACGGAGTTGCGTTTAGTGGCAATAGAGGTGCTTTACACACACTACTTTCAGACGGTTTACCGCATACTGTTAGGTGGGCTAATGTTGATTTAACTGGTTGGACAGGAACAATAAGAGCTGGTTGGTTTAGCGGGTCTGCCTCTTTCAAATTTGAGGGCACAATGTCCGACATCACATTCGACTTAACATCAGACGGAATTGTAGACCATAGATACAATGGTTATGGAAACACAAACGCAGACTGGATTGACCAAGTAGGTTCAGTCAATGGAACAGTTGAAGGTTCTCCTGTACCAATCAGAATACCAAAACTTACATCAGCTAATACAGATGTATTTGGTAATGCACTAAGAAATATCCCCGTAATTGGACACAACGATGCAGAAACAGCAATCGACTTTAGAAGCATTGCAGTAGGAGGAAATGTACCTCCTGAAATGCAACACCTTGCCTCATCAGTGAACTTCACAGCCTTTACCTTTGGACGTGATACTGGGTGGGATACATACGACTATGCGTTCTATCGACAAAAAGACTCTGTAGCAAACGACAGGTTCTTGATTTACGCTCAAAACTTAACAGGCTCTGACTTAGCAAAAGCAGAAAAATACACTAACAATTAATATATGAAAATAACAGCACCAACAAACAAACTTAATCCTTTAACAGCAGGCTTCGATACAACACTTGCAGGCTTTGCAAATTCAATCGTAGGAGGTCTTGGTATTCTAGGAAAAACTGTAGGAGACAGAACAGTCTACGAAATACCTCACGAAGTAATTAATCTTGCTACAGCAAAGATATTGTTTTCAAAGGGAGTAACAGTGGAGAGCTTCCCTACTTTTATTGATACATCAGTAGATTGTCCTTTCTCTTATGAAGACGAGGAGGGCGAAACTGTATCTCACACATGGGAAACTTGGAAAGGAAGTAACCACACTTTCATGGATAACACGACAGACGAGAAAGTGTACCTTGGTTCAAACGCAGGAAGTAACGAGGACTTAACAATCGCAGAACTATACGAGGCAGGACTAGAGGACTCTGTAATTGATACAGTGACATTAAGAGGACTAATCATTAACGAAGAATAATATGAACACACAACTAACACACAGAATAAAATCATTACTATGGCGAGCAGGAGGTATGGCTTTTGTGGCTATAATCGCATATGTAACATCAACAGGTGATATCTTTGAATTAG
>Ga0306897_1000179_pt1 | contig 14248 bp, 18 predicted proteins | sample AntRauMFilla1563_FD_190425 | JGI IMG/M metagenome (GOLD analysis project Ga0306897, IMG submission 190425) | Saline lake microbial communities from Rauer Islands, Antarctica - Metagenome Filla 1 #563 (v2) (version 2) | ecosystem: Environmental > Aquatic > Non-marine Saline and Alkaline > Saline ...
ATGTTGTGTGGTGTGGTGAGCGTGTTGCTGGTGGTGGTGGTGTTGTTGATGTTGTACGGTCTCGGGTACGTGTCGGGGACGGTGCCGAAGATGTACCGGAACGCGACGGAAGGGCGACTGACGTGCGAGGACTTGCTCACAAACGAGTACAAACTGGATTCGTTACCCAAACCGAATAATAATAATCGTAATATTAGTCATTACGAGTGGGTACTGGCGCAAACTCTACAAGGGGGAAACCGACGCGTCTTTGAAGAGCGTATCGACCGGAAACAGACCGAGTGTTTAGAGACTTAGAAAAAAATAAGAAAAAAAAAACACCAAATCGCCCGCCCGGCCGCAGGTTCGTAAATTCGAGAGGTTTTTTCCGCCCGGCCGCAGGTTCGTAAATTCGAGCGAGAGGTTTTTTCCGCCCCCGGTCAGGTTCGTAAATTCGAGAGGTTTTTTCCGCCCGGCCGCAGGTTCGTAAATTCGAGAGGTTTTTTCCGCCCCCGGTCAGGTTCGTAAATTCGAGAGGTTTTTTCCGCCCCCGGTCAGATTTTCCGGGTCCAGATTTTCCGGGTCCAGATTTTCCGTCAGATTTTCCGGGTCCAGATTTCGTCAGATTTTCCGTCAGATTTTCCGGGTCCAGATTCCCCGTCAGATTCCCCGTCAGATTTCGTCAGATTTTCCGGGTCCAGATTCCCCGTCAGATTTTCCGGGTCCAGATTCCCCGTCATGTTCTCCGGCAGGTTCGCAGGTTTACCGAAAAAGATTCTTCTTTACGTAATTCGACTTAGGGTTTGTGTTCTCTCCCGCACGGGCCGCCAGATTCGTAGATTCGTAGATTCTGGTTCGGCGGCGCCGTCATATTCTCAATCCCCGCACCACGCAAACCGTTACCGTACCGCGCACCACACGTTTTTACGGTACCGCGCCAGTCACCAAGCTGATTAATTTGATTGGCTGAAAATACGTCTTGTAGGTGTCATTCGGAGGATTTGTCATTCAGAGGGGGTCGTGTCATTCAGATAACCACACCCACCCACCCACCCACCCACCCCCCCCACTCATCTCACATAAATCTCATAATACTAAAGTCGCACATTGTCGCCTTGCTTGCTTACTTGCTTGCTTGCTTGCAACTACACTGCATTTACAATGGTGCGTCATAGTAGCGGGTCGAAGCGGTATGGTATTCGTCAGGAAAGGAATAAATCGTTACCTTGGTGGGTGCGCATCAAGGCGAGCGACTGGTCCCCACAGGAGCAAGTATTGGGCAGATTCTTGACGCCGGAGGAGGCGTTCGAATGCGCAGACCGAGGTCTTACGAACAGGTGGTTGCGACTGGGGAACAACAAGACACGAGTGAAACTGAACGAACCAGACAAATTAGATAGGTACATACGCGAGGAAGCTGCCAAGCTGCTGCACAGAGAACCAGAGCGTGTATACTGGTTTGTGACGCAAGCCTCGTTCAAGCCGTTGTTGGACGAGCTTGAACTGACAACAACAGTAGTAGCAGTAGCAGTAACCGTAACAGGAAGCTTGGTCGTTGAAGACGTTGAAGACTTTGAAGACGTTGAGAATTTGTGTAAGTCGTGTCTGACTCTCTCTCTCTCTCTCTCTCTCTCTCTCTCTCTGAGCATCGGTGTTTTGGGTGCTGTGTTGGGTGCTGTTTTGGGTGCTGTGTTGGGTGCTGTTTTGGGTGCTGTTTTGGGTGTGTGTGTGTGGGCATTGTCAACTTTTTGTCAGTTTTGTGGTGTTTTGGATGCTGTGTTGGGTGTGTGCTGTTTTGGGTGTGTGGGCATCGGTGTTATTTTTCACAGTGAGCTTGTTATCGGAGCCAGTGCCAGCAGCGGTGCCAGCAGCAGTGCCAGCAGAAGCGACCCCGCCAGTTTCAATTGCCGAGCTTAATATACCCGAGGACGACGGTCTAGGTAATATAATTTACGTATTGTTTGAGTTTGGTTGTGACGCTGTTTTTACGTATTGTTTTGTTTTTACGTGTGCGTGTGTTGTGTTGTGTTGGGTTGTTGAGAAGTGTGTTTGTGGAATAACTGAGTGCGCATCTCGCTATTTTTTTCGCAGACCACCTCTTCTCTGATATGGAGCTGCTGGAGAAAGTTGATTTTGATCTGGAGAAGTTGGACTTTGACTACCTGTTCAACCTGGACGACCTGTTCAACCTGGACGACATGTTGTGAGCTGGGGCTGGAGGAGGGGGGGGGGGGGGGGGGTTGGCGCGTAGAGTGAGCTGGAGGGGGTTGGCGCGTAGAGTGAGCTGGAGGGGGTTGGCGCGTAGAGTGAGCTTGTCTCATAAAAGGTGGGGCGATGGTTGAAGTGGTCTCATAATTTCTACAACCACGACCAACACCACGACCAACACCACGACCACGACCAACACCACGACCACGACCAACACCATGACTACCAACACCAAGACCAATACCATGACTACCAATACCATGACTACCAACACCATGATGACCACCCGGACTATAACGAACAACACCGCCATCTCCGCGTTGGCCGTGGTCTGTGAGGTGCTTCACGAGGACCTCCTGCTGGACAAGGAAATCATTGCAATGGCGTCCTTATGCAAGGCTACCAAGCTATCCACAGGGTATTATTTGAATAGACGGAGGATAGAATATAATTACTGCAAGATATCATATAAACGGGCTAGGTTCTTAGAAAAGAGGACAAGGATGGAAACTCGATGGCCTTATTAGTTGTATTCGACTTCTTCTCACCTTGGACTTCTTCGACTTCTTCGAGCGTCCTTCTGACTGTAAATGTAAATTGTAAGTAAATGTTGTTATCGCGCGCGCGCCCTTTTTGTTACTTCCTCGCGCCAACTTCTATGTGTGTTAGTTAGTTTACGAACACGCGCGCGCCCTTTTTGTTACTTCCTCGCGCCAACTTCTATGTGTGTTAGTTAGTTTACGGACACGCGCGCGCTCTTTTTGTTACCCTTTCCTCGCGCCAACTTCTATGTTATCGCGCCCTTTTTGTTACTTAACCTTCAACCCCACATCACATGTTCATCAGACCATCTCCAGCAGACCATCTCCAGAAGACTATCTCCAGCAGACCATCTCCAGCAGACCATCTCCAGCAGACCATCATCTCTCTTCTTACCTTCGCTGTCCCTTTTTTCAGGCAAGGGAAACGTTATCGCGCATCGTGTTCGTATTGCTTGGGTCTCTCTCTCTCTCTCTCTCTCTCTTATGTCTCTCTCTCTTTCTCTCTTTCTCTCTTATGTGTGTGTGTGTGTGTGTGTGTGTGTGTGTGTGTTTCTCTCTTTCTCTCTTTCTCAAAACCTTCCCCTTTTTACACTCTCTCGGTGCTCATGTAATATATGTGTGTGTATTGTTTGAAACAGAAATGCCGATGGATGGAACATGCGAGGCTTGGAACAATGCCAATGATTGTCCTTGTGGACACCCTGCAAAGGGGTTCCATGTGGATCTCGGCATCAACCTTTGCAGACACCATCACGCTCCTCGATGTCAAACGATCCTGACTGTGGAACAAGGGATGCATCTATTGAGTACACGTACGAGGCGAGTACAGTATGCGTACGACACTATCACAGAGTCTGAGTCCAACAACACCACACGTTCGGACTTTACACATCAGGCTGTCTCTGCGCCTTTTTCTTTCGCTGATAATAGTTCGACCACGACCACGACCATAGTAGTAGGAGGAGGAGGAGGGTGTTCGTCCGAACCACAGTGTCCCATTTGTCAATCGAGACTCAGTAGACTCGAAGTCACAGAGTTACGTCCTTGTCATCATCTATTCCACTCTAAATGCGTGGGAAACTGGCAGAGAGTGAACCCCATCTGTCCGATCTGTCGGGCACCCATCGAGGACTTTGGAGTACCCGAGTACCCCGAACACACCAACACCAACACCAACACCAACACCAACACCAACACCAACACCAACACCAACACCAACACCAACACCAACACTACGACAACACCGCCACCAACCTCGCCCCCGGCATATCCACCCGCTTCACCACAGTACACATCTACGGACTTTATACCCGTTTCACCACAGTACACATCTACGGACTACTACCACTCTACTCCTACTCCTAATACTACCAATACTACTACTACACCTGTTGCCTCTCCTAATACTCCTACTACACTGGATGACACGATGGATGATACAATGGATGACACGCTGGATGCGACCATGGAGGTGGAGACGGAGGTGGAGGAAGCGCCCGCGCAACAAGAAGAAGAAGACAAAGACAAAGACAACGACAACAACAGCGACAACAACAACGACCCGCTACTCGTCGCACTGCAGGCTATACTTCAGGTAAAATTGATATTCAATTTACCTAAATCCGAACGAGTATAAAAAATGGAACCTATCCGTACCACCAACACCACCACCAACACCACCACCACTGGCTGGTTGTTCATTTCTGTCTGAATTGTGCATTGCGGGTACTGTATCATCAGAATCATAATCATAATAATCATCAAGATAATACTCAGATTCCGAACTAATTGGTTTCACTTCAAATCCGTATTTTTTTATATCTGATTCGATGTTTGTTCTACAAAGAGGACATTCTTTTATGCCATAATGTATACACGATTGTAAACATTTTTTATGAAACGTGTGATTGCACAAGGTGGTTATTATACTATTATTTTCATTTGTATTTAATTCTGATTCTGAAACTGATTCAAGGCAAATCGAACACATGTTGTTTTGTTATTTTTATTATTGGTTATTGCTTAAGTGTTAAAGTAACCACATAACCCTACACACACACATACACAGGAGACGTGCTTTCTCTGTGGATGTTTCGTCTCGGCGGGGTCAACGGCAACAGCTTCTACAGCCTCTGTGGAGGAGGGCGGTGATGGACGACCTCCTTGCCAACACCGTTTTCACCCCGATTGCCTTCGCGCGCATAGTAGTATTAGTAGTACTCGGTCCATGGAGGAGGAGGACGAGGACGAGGACGAGGATGAGGAGAAGGAGAAAGGCCCTTGTGGGTGTTTTCATTTCGATATGAACGGCCAACCGTTAGTGTTCTCGTACACGTTCCACCTCAAGACTGCAGAGGAAAATTGGCGACAGTGCTACCCCACCACCACCGGTCCAATTTATTGGCCCAAAGAAAACTAACATTAGTAGTAATTATCACACTATAGTAACAAAGTAAAAGAAGTATCTCAGAGAGGTGTGTAATAACGCGTGTGTGTAATAACGCGCGCCCTGCTGGTCACAGAGGAACGGAAGTAGTATTTGAGAGTTCACTAACAACTTAAAAGAATCTAAACTCTTGCCTGATTGCTCTTCTTGCAGCTACAAACGCATTCGATCGTATTTCCTCTTCGAGCTGATACCTTGTGAGACGGGTGGGTGACGATGACGATGACGATGATGGTGATGTTACGATTTGTGCTCGACACAACGGACAACTGGTATTACTGAAATTATTTGTCCATTGTTCCAAACAAGTCGTGTGAAACTCATGGTTACATGTGGTGAGTGTAACAGGCTGTTGACTTGTATGGCACAGAACCTCCATACAAATAGAACAGGATTCGCAAGAAGGATTCATTTTTTTCGTGACTTTTTTGTTCGTTACTTTTTTTTGTGTGTGTGTGTGTGTGGCTTGTCGTTGTCGTGTGTGTAAGGTGTGTGTGTGTTGACTGTGTGTGTGAAGCACAGTGGGTTAGTCTTCGTTAACCTAACGGGGTAATACTGTTTAAGTTATTTTTAGGTTAGGGGTAAAAGTACACTCCCTAACCCGCCGTTTGCTTTTAAATCTAAATGGTCTTTTAACAATATAATCACTAGTCGTAAATCATCATATTTAGAAAAATATACACACTCACTTTGTTTTTGTAAAAAGCGTATTGTTTTAAATTAATTTTTATTAAGTCGTAAGTTATAAGTTGGAATTCGAAATGATTGTGATTATGATAATAACATTATTGTTATTATCGTCGTTAATTTCCGCCGGGGTAGCATACTGGAAACGGAACGCGCTATTTGGTACAAATATAGGCGAAGAGTGTGATACAGAGACAGACAAAATCGGGTGTAAACTTCCTCTGAAGTGCGAACAGTCTATATGCCGAGCCCCTGAAAACACCACCTGCAAGGTCAATGAAAATTGTCAGTCACCGTTAGTGTGCGATACAGACTCCATGAAATGCCAACCTGCCGCTGTTGTCGACGGTGGTGGTGGTGGTGGTGGGTCGAGTGGTGGTGGTGGGTCGAGTGGTGGTGGTGGGTCGAGTGGTGGTGGTGGGTCGAGTGGTGGTGGTGGGTCGGGTGGTGGTGGTGGGTCGAGTGGTGCGAATACACCACCTAAACCTCCATCTAAACCTACTGGGGTTTATGAAACTAGGCAACCTAACACAACAACTATGCAAATAAATTGGGCATCATTGGGAGATAATGGATCACCAAGTGAAATTCCAAGTACGGTCCGATTATACTATCAAGAAACTTTTGGTGAAGATAGTGGGAAGGTCTTTTACGTTCCGGTTAATGTCTATACTTCTTATGTGGTTCTTACGGGTTTAAAGTTTTCTCACGAGTATAGCTATTATATAGCCAAAGACTATGCAACATATGGAGAAGTAAGAACAGATGATTATTTGTTCCGCACATAAACAAAAAAAGTATCTAAATTCAGGTTCTTTTACAACGCTAAAAAAGGGATGCTTGTACACCTCCAAGGATAATCTCGAAAAAAATTCAACTTAAAGAGAACTCGTAGTAAAAAGGTAAGAACCAATAAACAAAACACACGTAACAACCATGCTTACTCGTTCAGGAGCGAAAGACTGTATGGCGCGTGCTGTGTTCGAGCAACCCCCGGTACTCGACGTGATTCTGCGAAATATCCAGTACGGAAACGAAAATGAAAACGAAAACGAAAACGAAAACGACACTGTTTTGACCCAACGGGATATGGTATCGCTTCTGTTGGTGTTCAAAACCCCCGCAGTGGTGGACGTCATTGAGGCGTGTCGAAGACGGTTGATGCAACAGCGGTTTCGCAAACGCATGTTTGTCGTACAAATCCACAAGTTGCTTGTTGAGTCCAATAATTTGCCCGGTTCCGCGGATATCGATTACAAACGCGCACACATCTTTCGATTCATGGACGCTCTGGCCGAAAACAAGGAACTTATGTGTGGGACCTTGTTTTTTGCAAATATGTCCAACTACATTGAAAACTATATCGAGTTCGTAAACAACAATTACCCGCACGATCCTGTATTTCGCACGCGAGTCGCCGCGTATTAATAAGTTTCGTGAGTTTCTGGGACAAGGTTGGTAAAAAAGAGTACTCCACACTAAGTCTCTAGCCAATAGAGACTAACCTATGTTTACAATAGAGACTAACCTATGTTTACAAGAGAGACTAGCCTCTCGGTAGTAGAGCCCAGCCTCTGGTCTGTAGAGCCCAGCCTCTGGTCTGTAGAGCCCAGCCTCTGGTCTGTAGAGTCCAGCCTCTGGTCTGTAGAGTCCAGCCTCTGGTCTGTAGAGTCCAGCCTCTGGCCTGTAGAGTCCAGCCTCTGGTCTGTAGAGTCCAGCCTCTGGTTAGTAGAGACCAGCCTCTGGTCTGTAGAGTCCATCCTCTGGTTAGTAGAGTCCAGCCTCTGGTTAGTAGAGACCAGCCTCTCGGTAGTAGAGTCCAGCCTCTCGGTAGTAGAGTCCAGCCTCTCGGTAGTAGAGTCCAGCCTCTCGGTAGTAGAGTCCAGCCTCTGGACAAGGTTGGTTGTTCACAGCTGTACCATCCCAACCCACCCTAAGACCAGCCTCTGGATTGTAGAGACCAGCCTCTCGGTTGTAGAGTCCAGCCTCTCGGTTGTAGAGACCAGCCTCTCGATAGTAGAGTCCAGCCTCTCGGTTGTAGAGACCAGCCTCTCGATAGTAGAGTCCAGCCTCTCGGTTGTAGAGTCCAGCCTCTCGGTTGTAGAGACCAGCCTCTCGGTTGTAGAGTCCAGCCTTTGGTTAGGAGAGACCAGCCTTTGGTTAGTAGAGACCAGCCTTTGGTTAATAGAGACTAGCCTCTCGGTTGTAGAGTCCAGCCTTTGGTTAGGAGAGACCAGCCTTTGGTTAGTAGAGACCAGCCTTTGGTTAGGAGGAGACTAGTCTCTGACAATGAGAGACCAGCATATGCTTACAAGGAGACTAGCCTGTGCTTACAAGGAGAGACTAACCTGTGCTTACGAGGAGACTGGCCTTTGACCATAGAGGAGACTAGTCAGACCAACACTGCTTGTGTTTTTTCACTTAAAGAACAACAACACTATAAGGTAAGAAGCTCCAGAGCAACAACAACAACAACAACTCTAGAACTCCAACGCGCAAGTCTAAAAAACAATGACTTCCAAACTTCTTGGTCCCCGCGCAAACGCCTTCGTAGCCCGTTGGGGTGTTCGTAAGTCTCTGGGATTGAAGACAAATATGGATTTGATGAAAGCGAACCGCGCCGCTCTCGTGATTCAACGCAAATGGCGCATTAGTGTATCCAATCCCGAGTTTGTGGCTTGTCGCAAGAGACTACTTTTTGAATACAATACACTTTCCAGTAAGTGATAGAGATATAGACCAATCATAGAGCCTTTGTGTTTTCACTTAGAGAACAACAACACCACAAGGTAGAGAGCGCCCCAAGAGCAGAGTTTAAAAAAAAAGAAAAAGAAATGTCGTATGATGAAGACGGACCCACTAAATGTATCGCTTTCTTAGAGAACGTCATCGATATATTTGGATACCAAGTAGAATGTTGTCGTGAGAATGAAGGGTGGTCTGCATATTGCGTAAAACATATCAAATACGACGATGTCCCTGAAAATACTTCTTGTTCTATCTGCATGGAAAACGTGTCCAAATACAAGCCTTTCACATTAACCAACTGTAAACACTATTTTCATAGAGAATGTTTCCATAAATTGAAAAGGTTTTCCGACGCGTGTCCTATGTGTCGTGCAGATCTTGATTCACCTCCTCTTCCGGGCAAATCCTCCTCCTAGGTAAAAAAAAACTTTCTCAGATTTGTTTCAACTTAAACAACCAATCAACAACAACAAAGAACAACAACATTCGTTTCGTGAGTCGTAATGATAGCGACGGGTATATTGATTATGTTAGTGGTAGTAATGTCGATAGTAGTAGTAGTAGCGGTACAAATCAAACTATTGGAATCGCTTATTTTGCCAATTTAAATAATACCATTATTTTTTCAAATGGGTATATAATATAAACAAAATGGTTAATATGGGCGTACAATACATTATTGCGCTTTTATTGAGTGTCGCACTTGGTTTTGGTCTCGTGAAGTCTAACAAAGTAAAAAGTAGTGGTGGACTTGTTGGAGTTGCTGAAACTCTATGTCTTGTTTGTAGTTCGTTATTTTTAACAATGCTCGTGTTCCCGTTGTACACGTTGTTTAGTTGTTATTACAAATCACCCGGTCTATGGATGGTTGCCATTCTCGCGTCGACGATTGCGGCATGCAATGTTCCAAGCATCCCGGTTGACACCAAAACTAATTTAATTCCAATTGCGATTGTGTTACAGATAATCGGACTGTTTATGTTACAATGTAACAAAAAATTAACGTACTCGAATGTAACAAAAAATTAACGTACTCGAATGTAACAAAAAATTAACGTACTCGAATGTAACAAAAAATTAACGTACTCGAATGTAACAAAAAATTAACGTACTCGAATGTAACAAAAAAAAATTAGTTTACTAGATATTATATGACAGAGTGGTCGATCGTGTTGGCGTCGGACTTGCACTTTGGTAAGAACGAATTGTATCTCGCGGCGAAAAAGGCGATTGTGCGTTCGATACTTCAAAACAAAGAAACGGACAACATTCAAATGGTGATTTCGGCGGGAGACCTTACGGAGTACGGGACGGACGGTCTTAGTTTTTGTGGGCTGTGGAAGCACACCACCGACGAGCTCGGTCTGTTGAAGAAAGAGTGGGTCGAGCCGTTGGACGCCGCGGGTATCACCACGCTTCTCACGATCGGCAATCACGACACGTACGCCGGTCACCCGTACATTTACAAGCCGGTGATGCGGTACGTGGCCCAACGTCACAACGCGACCTTTCACCCTTTGTTTCAGATGTACCGGTCCGGTTACTACGCCTACGAGAAGAACGGTGTGCGTTTCTTGTCACTGGGGGTCAAGCCCACTTACTGGAAGTGGATCAAGAAACACCTCACGCACGAGATGCCGATGATTTTATTTTATCACTTCAACACCATTGACACCGAGCCATACAGCGATTGGTGGTCCGAAAAGAACAAAAAGAAGTTCGACGCGATGATCGAGCCTTACAAGAAGAATATCCTGTTTATCGTGAACGGTCATTGTCACAGCTCCACGTTTAACACAGAATGGAACGGCGTTCATATGATCAATGGCGCGGGCGTGCACAACCCGGTCAAAGTCACCATGGAGGGCACATGCGTCAAGACAATCGACACTTTATAAATATTACCGATTCCGTAGATGAAAAAAGTTACTGATTTGTGGGAAAAAAGTTACTGATTTGTGGGAAAAAAGTTACCGATTCCGTAGATGAAAAAAGTTACTGATTTGTGGGAAAAAAGTTACTGATTTGTGGGAAAAAAGTTACTGATTTGTGGGAAAAAAGTTACTGATTTGTGGGGAAAAAGTTACTGATTTGTGGGAAAAAAGTTACCGATTCCGTAGATGAAAAAAGTTACTGATTTGTGGGAAAAAAGTTACTGATTTGTGGGAAAAAAGTTACTGATTTGTGGGAAAAAGGTTACTGATTTCGTAGATGAAAAAAGTTACTGATTTCGTAGATGAAAAAAGTTACTGATTTCGTAGATGAAAAAAGTTACTGATTTCGTAGATGAAAAAAGTTACTGATTTGTGGGAAAAAAGTTACTGATTTGTGGGAAAAAAGTTACTGATTTCGTAGATGAAAAAAGTTACTGATTTGTGGGAAAAAAGTTACTGATTTTAAAAAACTATTAAAGGATATCATTGTTTAGTATTGAATAACCATGTATACATGTGAATCGCGTAAGTACACCACTACTTGTAAGAGTAATAAGAGTAATATAAATGAATTAACGACGATCGGAGACAACCAATTTAGTATTTTGAACGACAAACAAGTGCTTTGTGTTGTTTGTGATAAACGTATATTACGAGCCAGCGCGAAGAAACATTCGTGTCGTGGAGCTCCGAAGAATACCTGTAAATTTTGCGGAAAGACATTCAATCATGCTTCGAATATTAACGCACATAACAAAATATGCAAACAGAAAGACAACAAGTCAACAGTCAAGGACAACAATAACAACAACAACAACAACGAAGACAACAAGGACAACAACAACGACAAAGACAACGACAACAATAACAACAACAACAACAACAACAACAACGAAGACAACAAGGACAACAACAACGACAAAGACAACGACAACAATAACAACAACAACAACAACAACGAAGACAACAAGGACAACAACAAGGACAACAACAACAACAACAACAAGGACAACGAAGACGACGGTGGGAGGAGGACGATGAGGAGGAGTGACAACAACAACAACAACAACAAGGACAACGAAGACGAAGACTACAACGAAGAAGAGAACGAAGACTATAACGAAGAAGAAGACAACGACTACAACTATTACAATGAGAGGAGTGACAGAGAACAAGGATACGACACAGAGATGAAGGAAGTGTACCGTATCGCCGCCGAAGAGCGTGACCGTTTTTGTTTGTTGAACGACGTCGATGACAAGCGAGTGTTTTGCGTGGACGGGAGCAACATCACGATCGATATGTGTAGGGCATTAAAGGCACAACTACACGATGCGTTCAAACTACACGGGTTGGCGTACGAACTCATGAGTACTACAAAACCGTCGCTCGTGGTGGCCTACATCAAGAGCGGGTTCACAGGCTACGAACCGTCATTGGAGTTTATCAAAAAAATAAAATAAAAATAATATAGTAAACAAACACAATGAGCAGCGCCATACAACGACCGACCAAAAAGAGGATAGTGAACAAAAATCTTCGGTTCGGTTACGATCGGGAGAACGTAAACAACTCGTCGTTCACGAGCGTCTATATGAAGCGAATGCGCAAGGCGCTACGTAGCAATTTGAATGAGCAACTGTCGATACACAATGTGAAGACAACGCCGAAGGAGATGGATGACTTTTTAGAACAGTTTATGGAGAGTCAAGTGCGAATGGACGTTCATTATCTGAAAGCCTTTAGACGTAGTGAGGGTGGGGTTGTGGAGGCGGTGCCGCTTACGTTTCAAACGGGGGCACGGGTGATTATGAATGGTATGTCGATCGACTCGCGAAACCGTCGCGGGTTGAACTCGAACGAGACGACCTCGATGTTGGTGATCGTCGACCAGTACACGGGTTCGTCGGGTTTACACCAAGCTCACGCGATAGGAGCGTTCAAGTTGAACAACGTCCTGTACGCGTTCAATTCGTGGGGAAAAGGGTACCTTGAGGCGGATCAACCCACTTCGCAGGTGTTGCCGGACAACGCGGTGTGGGAATATCTCCGCAAAAAGTACAGGTGCTCGACCGTGGTGGTGTTCACGGGCAAGAACTTCCAAGCGACGGACACGAACGGTGTGTGTGTCGGTTTCGCAAACGATTTTGGGACGTACATGTACACCCATTTGATGCTGCAGAATGCCAAGGTAATACCCGGCCTTGAACCGTTCCCCGGACCGGAACCAGCCACGAAGCGTATCGGTCCCATGGTGTACTCCAACAAGTTTAACGATTTTGTGGAGAATGTTGTGCTTGAATATAGAGGCGGGTTTGGGAAAAACACGGGGAATAAGACATGTCCGCTTGTGCTGAAAGGAATGTTCAATGAGTTACGCCGGACGGCAGTGTCGGTGAACCCGAACCCTGTGGACACGTTCGAGGTGATGACCCGAGCGATCAACAAAAACGCGGAGGCACGTTCTAATTTATTGGAGATTTTACGAAACAACGACCCGACACGAGTGCAAGAGGCGCAAAACCGAGTGAGGGACATCTTACGCACCATGGACGGTCGCTTGTACGAAATAAAAAACCACGCGCTGAACCAAGAGATACGATCGTATTTAAAAAGTAATATTAACCCAGCTAATCTTATCAACGTAAACACGTATAATGTTCTGTCCCGCACCATCAACAAGAACGTGGAGATACGTAAGGAGCTTTTGGAGATTCTACGAAACAACGACCAGGGGCGCGTAAAACAGGCGCGAGACCGAGTGAGGTCCATTTTACGCGCCGCGGACAGTCGCTTTAATAAGGTGAATAGCAACGCGCTGAACGCCGATGTACGACGGTATTTACAAAGTGGAAACATTAATGTAGCTCAGCTTCGAAGCACTAACGTGCGGATGAATTGAAACTTTGTTTTAACTATTGAATAAAAAAAATGATAATGGTAGTAATAACCTTGTGTGGGTTTGTTCTTTGTATATATTCGTGCATCACCACGATTTGCTGTATTTTCTGCGGTTTAGACAATCGTACGAAACGTGTATCGTCGGTCGAGTCGGTTTTAACGCAAACGGACCCGATCCCGGACATTCTCAGTGTCGTCGTCGTGATCGAACACCCGGACAACGAATTGTCGTGCTCGAAAGTTGTGTAAAACTACTTTAACAAAATAAGAACATAACAGTAACAAAAAAATGATATTTATAGATATTCTTACTCTTAGTACCACCGCGTTCGGGTGTATGCTTTGCGGGCATCACATGCACAAGATCGACAAAAGAGAGTCGTCGAATATAGCTGCTGCTGATGCTGCGGCGGTTTCGGTCATCGATACTCAAACGCAAACGGACCCGATTATCAGTATCGTCGTGATCGAACACCCGAACAGCGAATTGTCGTGCTCAAAACTTGTTTAAAAAGGTGGGTATTAACAAAACAATAATGGGTACCGTAAAGACTGTCCGGATTAAAACGGATGCAAATGAAAATGAAATTCGCGCCTTTGTCCGAAACGTCATGCCCGCTGGAACCAAACGCGAGACGCTCCAGCGTTTACAAGGGTACGTCTTGGACACGGACAAACCGTTCCTCGAAGTGTATTACGGTGCCTACTATCGTTACATGGACTTGACCGACAAGAAACTCATGGTCGGTGGGTTTTTGTCCGACGACAACGGATACACGGTCGCGCTGTCCAACCACGGACGC
>Ga0306897_1000182_pt1 | contig 14005 bp, 7 predicted proteins | sample AntRauMFilla1563_FD_190425 | JGI IMG/M metagenome (GOLD analysis project Ga0306897, IMG submission 190425) | Saline lake microbial communities from Rauer Islands, Antarctica - Metagenome Filla 1 #563 (v2) (version 2) | ecosystem: Environmental > Aquatic > Non-marine Saline and Alkaline > Saline ...
CCAAGCCTCGGCCCACCCGAGTTTTTCCGGGTATACATCCCTACATAGCCTACACAGGTCTGCATCAGCGAGAAGCGCGTTGAAACACACGATTTCAATCGATTTCAGCATCTTCAATCTTCAAGAACAAACAAGCAAATTCGCGAACCAAGCCTCGGCCCATGATTGCTTTTATTACTTTCAAAAATAGTTTAGTACCCTTGTTTGAGGGTCTACGAAGTTCAAATTCATGGGAATTTGGGTTGTCGGGGTTTAGACGGAATCGAACCGACAACGTAGGGATTGACAGTCCCTCGCTCTGACCACCTCACGTCGCAGCGTTCGGGTCGTACCTCGCCGTGTCCTGCAGGTGGGCCCGCAGCTGTGCCCAATTAAGGGTGTAAACAACGCCCCCTCCCGCCCTGCCCTTCACGAGGGTGTCCTGCGACGGTTCTTTGTCTGTCAGCTCCTTCGCGAGCTGGCCCAGCTCCGTCCCAAATCTGCTGATCGTGTAGGCGATGGTGGAGTAGTTTCCCTCGCGCCCCCATGCTATAAATTTGTCGAAGAGCGTCTTGCCCCCGACCCCAGCACGTTTCTCGTTTGCCGCGCCAGTCGCGTGCTCGATCTCGGCCGAGAGGAACTTGTACAGGAGGGGTATGCTCCGCTGCTGCATCGTGAGATACGCGTCCGTCTGCGGCCGGTGCGCCTGGAAGGGCGTGTGCGGACGCACGTCGACATGATCACGCAGATGCTGGAAGAAGGCGCGCGCCACGTCGTGGCGCTCGAGGTGGGCCCCTAGCGACGTAAAGTACGCCACGTCCCCCTTCCTTGAGGCGTTGCAATCGATCACCACGAAGCGCCTCTCCTGCGGCTCGATGTGTATGGGGTTCTGACTGTTGGTTGTGCCCAGGATGTTGCTGAGATTGCGCACATCATACGCCGTCTGGTTCTTTGGGTTGACGTGCGCCGTGCTGCTCGTGATGAGGTCTTTGAGACGCGGCATCAAGGGACGGATATCATCGCCACTGACTTCGTCGAAGAGCAGGAAGACGCGGTTCTGCAGCGCCACGCTGTGGGCGCCGAAGATGTCCACTTGCGGCTTCGACGTCTTGAAGGCTGTGCCAGCGCCCAGCACCTTTTTGATGAAAAAGTCCTCAAAGACGATGTCCTTGCCAATCCCCTGTGGGCCCTGCAGCACGATGGCAACATGCGTGGGCTCTGACGGATCCTGCACCGTTTGTGCGAGCCACGCGAGGAGATAGTCAAAGTACTCTGACCGGCCGAGGAGCACGCGGAGGTGCGTGAGGATCGGCTGCACGAGGCCGGCGACCTCGGCGTCCGGCACCGGCGGGAGGGTCTCGGCGCGGAACCCCGGCCACGTGTTGTAGACGTTCGTTGGCACCACGCTGCCCTCACGATTGGGGGGGATCGAGTCGATACGGTCGAATGCGCGGGCGGCGGGGTCTTGCAGCCAGCGATTGATGAGGGCAAACTTCCGGAGGCGGGGGATTTCAAGCTCGTTTTGGAGAGTGTAGCACCCGGATTCGGAGACTTCAATCTCCTGGTCCTTTGGTCCAGCAATACCCCAGTAGAACAAGCTTTTGTGAAACGATGCCAGCGCTGCAGCAGGGTACTGGATTGCGGTACCTTCGGAGCTGACAGCAAAATACGCCATCAAGTCCTTCACCTTGAAGGTCGTCTGCTCAAACCTGGTCTTCCTTGTCTGGTAGCTGAAGAGGTGGTCGAAACAGACACTCCAGAGGGCTCCCCCGATCAGCATGCGCTGCTCGCACTCCATGATGCGTACGTGTGTCTGCTTCCACGCCTCCCGAAACTCCTGCTCGGTGGGGGCATTTTGGTGTCCTTGATGTAACGCTTGGATCCTCTTCCAGCAGTCCTCGAGCACCTCGGCATCTGCGTCAGGCATCACGGCATCTGCGTCAGGCAGCTCGACTACACCACCAGCAGTCCTCTTGCCCTGGCGGTCGCTTTCTTCCGCCTCGGTGTTTGTTTTGACCTGCGCCTGGTAGACCACGAGCAGGCACGTCCACCCAACCACCAGGTGCCAGTCGGCACAGGGGCCCAGGTTCCGGACCAGTGCGGTGTGCATCTGGTCGACTGGCGAGAGATCCTCCGTCACGTGGTCCTCTGCGAAACGCAGCGCGCCGTTTAAGGCGACGAGGTCTTGCAAAGCACTGCTCGGGTGTGTGCCAGCCGTGTCCACCGCGCCGTTTAAGGCGACGAGGTCTTGCAAAGCACTGCTCGGGTGTGTGCCAGCACCACCCTTAGTTGGCGCACGCCCGCCAAGGCACCATCTGTAGGCATCGACCAGCCACATTTCAGACTCCATACTCTTCACGTGCCCTCCAGTTGCCGTGAGCCGCTGCCGTGGACTGTGCATGAGGACAGAGACCGGCAGCTGGACAAGGCGTTTGGCGCTCTGGAACAGGTTTAAGTGCTCCGGGCGCACCGCGAAAGGAGTCTTGAGCGTAGTCTGTAGGGACCTCAAGACTTCAGCCGTGTCCTTTGGCGTTTCAACAAACTTGCGCATCATGTCATTCACAGCTTGCAGGGATCGTGGTCCGGTCCACTGCGGCGTTGCACCCTTCGCCTTCTTCCCTGCTTGCTTGTCTCGCGTTGTGCTTGGCCTTTTCCTGCCAGGCCCAGTGGGAGTCTCCCCAGACTCGCCACCGCTGTCGACATCCTCGCCACCGCTGTCGTCGTCAACGACTGGCGCGTATGTTCCACGCAAACAGTCAAACGTGTCACTTCCTACAAGCTCAGCCATGTGCTTGATTGGCTCGAGCAGGCTCCTCAGAAATTTGGACACAACTGTGATGGCCTCCTCCTTCTCGGCCAGGCGCCATAACCCGGTCGACGCGACGCAGACCTTCCACGCTTCCGCACAGGCATCGTACCGTATTTTATCGCTGATTTCTGCGTCCCACAGCAACCCAGCCAGACCCTGGACGCCTCTGGTTTGCAAGACGAGCGCCCGCACGTTTGTATTGAGTCTGTGCAGCACGCCTAGGCCCTCTGAGCTCGTGATCTCACCCGTTGTGTAGTCCAGGCGATATTCTACCGTCTTCGGCATGAAGTCGAGCGTAAAAAGGAGCTCACGGCTGTGCTTCGTGTAGCTTGCCACGGGCTGCCCCATGATGGCGGGGAGACACGAGTGGATAAACGGGTGCGACTCGACGGCGATTTGAATGCGCTCTGAGAGGGCGGATTCGAGGGCGTATTTGGCATTGTCCGTCACTGGCGTCTTCCATACTCTGTCGAAACTGTCGTCGTCGTGCAAGCCGTCTGATTGCTCCCCCGAGTAGTTGTGCTTGATGAAGGCATGGACCTCAGCGACTTGCGGAGGCCACAGCAAACGGCAAACAAGAACCAGACCTCGGGCACCTGTGCCCTGCGTGTCCACGTTCTGCAGCAGGTCCAACACGCTTGACGCGTCTTGATGTGACACTTGGATGCGGGCACTCTTGAAGGCGATCAGGGGCGTCTGCTTCCGGCGGACATGCAGCGCAGACCGAGCGGACGCAGCAGCAGCAGGCTGTAATGTTTCGCGAGCATTTGCTATGTCGGTGATCCATCCACTTATGGTCCATTCTATCTCGAACTCTTCCTTGCCAGATCGCTGCAGCCACTCTGCAACGACTGCGTAGAACAACGTCTCCGCCTGCTCTCCAAAGGACTCGGCTGCCAAAATTTGGATGACAAGGTCAATGACATTATTAGCGTCGTCGGCGTCAAGTAGCTGGCCTTGCAGCGCAAGCTCGCGGATAAGATTCTGTCCGCGCTCAACCTTTGCGTTGAATTCGTCTGGGAGGGAGTAGCCATCACAGACTCGGAAGGCCTTGATCTCGATTGTCGGCTTGAAGCCCGTCGTCTTTTCGATTGTGGTGCTGGCCTTGCTCAGGAAATCCATTGTTATGAGCCCTCTATGCTTCTTCGTGTTGCGAATCATGATGCTGTTGACAAGCCCGACATGCTCGCCGTCGCCTCTCGTATGGATGGCGCCTGTTTTTCTCAGATATTGGTAGAGTGCCTCGAGACAGCGGCCCTGGAGGTCCCCGAGCATCTGCGACACGATTGTCGCGGCCTCCTTGGCGCGTGCGTTGCGCTCGTCCCTTGCCTCGATATCGACCGCAGCCACTCCCGTCTCCAACTCCTGCATGAAGTTTGCGCCTTCAACGTCGTAGCCCTCGTCCTCTTCTTCCGGGTAGAAGGATCCAGATTCAGGCTCCACCTGCATCGCCGTGTCGCGGAGCTTGTCGCTGAGCTGCAAATGGGCCTTCTTGATTTCCTCCTCCATCTGCGGAAGCCACTTGAGGTCGGGCGTGCTGGTGCTGAATCGGCCCGCCAGCGCCTCACGGAGCGGCGCCCCGTGCACAAGCTTCACAACGGCGCGCTCGACGTCCTCCCTGGCCGCCTGGGGGTTGCTTTCTGCCAGATCGGCCATCATCTTGCCGTGGTCCGTGACCCCAGAAGACAGGACATAGGCCGCGAGGGTTTCTGGTTTCTGAATGTCGTGCGTCTTGCACAGGTGCAGCAGAAGCTGGGCCTCACAGTGGACCATTTTGGCGACGCGATAGAGGTCCCAGCACAGTGTGGTGCGCAGCCGCTCCGGCATGGCAGCGAGGCTTCCGTCGTCGTTGCTGCTCTCGACACAGACGTGGTCCTGGGTCCCGGCCTTCGTGAGCAGCCTTTGAAGGCATGCGACGTCCTTGTCAGGGAGGCCAAGCTCAGAGGAGTGCTGCCGCATGTAATTGGCCGCGGGCCTGTTGAATGGCTGGCGCTCGCTGTCTTTGTTGGTCAGCCGGGTCGCCGTGGGTGGCATTTCTTGCTTTCCTCCGGCCATCTTAAATACTTTGCAAGACCGAACTCGACACTTTTGGATGTATTCTTTTTCCAGCTCTGTAAGACCGAACTCGACTTTTTTGGATGAATTCTTTTTTCAGCTCTGTAAGCCTTTAATAAACACTTCTCTCCTGTAAGCCTCTGTAAAGTGACATTTGGATTTTTTTCTTGCCCGGGGCGTGGCTCACCAGAGCGCAAACGACGGGATCGAACGGACTCTGCGCGGGGCAGCTGCGGGATATCCGGCAGTTTTCTGCTGGGCTGTGCGCATGGCGTGCATGCTCGTGCTTTTGGCGTGCGTGCTTTTCGCGGACATGTGCAAGTACGCACTCTCTCACCTCCCACCTCCCACCTCCTCTCCTCCTTCTTCTGCTGCTGCTGGGGAGCCCATCTGAGATCCAGGAGTTTTCACTATCATAATCATCTTTTTCCCCCATTGGTGGTTCTCTTATGATAAACTTTTATATTTCCTCAAGTACACATTCGTTTCGTTTGGTGCTGTTTGAACCACACAACACAGTGGAGCTGTGCATTGTCTGCACTGCGTGTTGGTGTCTGTGTGGATGCCCTCAGACGCCTCGCTCGGGCTCCAGGGCATGTCTGTCCCTGGGCTCCAGGGCATGTCTGTCATTGGGCTCCAGAGCATGTCTGTCATTCGGCTCTAGAGCATGGCAGTGGCAGACAATACGGCAGTGGCAGACAATACGGCAGTGGCGGACAGCAGACAGTGGCGGACAACACGGCATTGGCTTACAACACGTCACCTCGGTACATCAGTGCGTATATCTGTCTGTATCTGTCTGCGTGTGTGCGCGCTATCTCGATGTGTTGCGGCGTGCGTCAAGTTGTGAGTGTTGCCTTGAAGAGCTGTGAGTGTTACGGGCATGTGTCGAGTTGTGAGTGTTGCCTTGAAGAGCTGTGAGTGTTGTGGCGTGTGTCAAGTTGTGAGTGTGTGCTACATATATATATCTTGAACTTGCGCAGCACGCACGAGGAGCGCCTGCTCATCTCCTTCTGTCTTGCACATACGGACAGATTTGGGCGCCAGAGCCTTGGTCGATCTCGGGTTCAGGTGCGTGACGCCTGTTACAGTCTCAAGCTGGGCCTGCAAACCCAGATTTACACGCACGGACCACGACGCACACACCACGACGCACAGACCACGACGCACGGACCACGACGCACGGACCACTACCAGACCAGTGGCGTGTGCATATTCAACCTGTCTCGACCCCGGCCCGTCCCGATTCGAGGTCTAAAACATGCTACAGGTGCGGTATTGCCGCAAACTCGCCCATTCGTCGCTTCGTTCTCCAGCTCGAACTCCTGGCTCCCTGGTGCTGCGTGTGGTGCTGCGTGTGGTGCTGGGTGTGGCGCTGCGTGTGGTGCTGCGTGTGGCGCTGCGTGTGGTGCTGTGTGTGCCCACTGGCCCCGACATGAGCAACTCCTCCATCGCAACCGGTGCGGTCTCGGTCGCTCCTGGCAAACGCAATTCACAAACCCAACCAAATTCGGTTGGTCGATGCCTTGTCTCCACACTTTTGAAACGTGGGATTAATATACATATATATATATATATATATAGAATGGAAAAATATCGATTGATTTCCCACGTTGAGATCAATCCCTGTCTTTGACGATGTCGAAGAAGCTGTGTTACAAGGATTGGGTCATTTCCGAACGAGTTTACTTGGTTTACTTCGGTGTGATTTACGTTTCTTTTCAATTGCGTTTGCTTTGGCCGAATTGCGTTTGCTTCGGCCGAATTGCGTTTGTCGAGTTGCGTTTGTCGAACGGGCGCGGTTCAGCAGCGCAGGCAGAGACAGAGGCGCGCGGCGACTACAGCCCTGCTCACCAACGGGCTGCCAATCACGACGCCTCTGTGTCTAGATATGGTTTTGCCCTTCATGGGATGATGGTAGAGAGACAGACAGAGAGAGCAAGGCAAGTGGCGCGTCGCGCCCTTCACGAAGATGTCATGATCGTAGAGGGCTGCGCGCTATGCCCTTCAGATGTCATGCTCGTAGACAGACGCACATCTATCCGAGTGCCAAGTACATATATATATACATGTATATATACATCTACGTATACATATATACACGTATGTATATCACAGACAGCCAAGTGTCAAGTACACATATATATACATGTATGTATGCATCTACATATGCATATATACACGTATGTACATCACAGACATACATATGCATATATACACGTATGTATATCACACATCTAGCCGAGTGCCAAGTACATATATATATACATGTATGTATGCTTCTACATATGCATATATAAACAGTGATGACTACAACACATAGCAGCACACAGGCAGCTCGCAGCAGCACACAGGCAGCTCGCAGCAGCACACAGCATGCAGACAGGCAGCTCACAGCAGCTTACAATAGCACTGTGTATATCACACATGAATATATACATATATAAATATGTATATCACACATCTAGCCGCTCTTTCTCTTTCCAGTGCCGACAACGTACACACCCAGCCGCCTTTAAAAGCCCCCGAAACACGCGGGGGGGGTACGACACAGACTCTCACAGGAACACTTCCATTGGCTCTCGCTCGTTTGGAAAGGCGTCTTGGGGGCGGAGGTGTGTATGTGTACGTGCGCAGGTGTGTATATGTGTAGGTGCGTAGGTGTGCAGCTCACAGCACCAGTGCCGACAACGTACACACCCAGCCGCCTTTCCAAGCGCCTGAGACACGCGGGGGTATGTATAGACACTCACAGGAAGACACGCGGGGGGGTACGATACAGACACTCACAGGAACACTTCCATTGGCTCTCGCTCGTTTGGAAAGGCGTCTTGGGGGCGGAGGAGGTGCGGGTAGGAGTGAAGACAGTGATGGCTGCAGCACGACGACAGTGATGACTATAGCACGACGACAGTGATGACTACAGCACGACGACAGTGTTGATTACAGCACGACGACAGTGATGACTACAGCACGACGACAGTGTTGATTACAGCACGACGACAGTGATGACTACAACACACAGCAGCTCACAGCGGCTCTCAACACAGCTCAACACAGCTCAACACCAGCAGCACACAGCATGCCAACCCACTTGCCCAACAGGCCTCGTCACTACGGCCCACAGGACTCGACTCGATCCCGTGTGTGCCCGTGACTCGTTCGGAGCGTCGCCATGTTTCCGAGGGAGAGCCGGGATTTGGCGGGGGTCGCCGTGCTGTTTGCCTCGCGCTGTATTTACATGTATACACATATGTATATCACACATGTATATTTACATGTATACACATATGTATATCACACACCAAAGACACCCACGACACGCATACGAGTCGCCCAGCCGAGTGCCGCGCCGCTCTTGCGCTCTTTCGAGTGCCGCGCTGCTTTTTCAACACGCAGGGGTATGTATAGGGCTGGGAGAGCCAGGAGTTTGCGGGGGTTGCCGTCCTGCTGGTTTTGTGCATGTGCCCCGCGCGCGCTCTCTCTTTTCCAAGCACTGACAACGCACCACACCACTCTCCTCGCCACCTCTCTCTCTCTCGCTGTATATATATATACATACTTCAAGCAATGACAACGCACCACACCGCTCTCCTCGCCATCTCTCTCTCTCTCTCTCTATATACATATATATATATATATATATATATATATATATAAATATATATATATATATACTTCAAGCACTGCAGGGCACCGCACACCCCTTCAGCGTGTAGTGATAGATACACACATATGTGTATATATGTAAATGTAGATGTATACATATATGCATGTCTCGAACCCCGCAAACTCCTGGCTCTCCCGACCAGACCCCAGCCAGTGCATGTGGTGACACTCCGAACGAGTCGCGGTAAGCACTGGAAGTGTGGAGACAGAGACACGGAAGGGGTGTGTGATGCACTGTCAGTGCTTGAAGTATATATATATATATAAATATATATAAATATATGTATATACAGCAAGAGAGAGAGAGAGATGTGGCGGAGAGCGGTGTGGTGCATTGACAGTGCTTGAAATACATATATATATATATATACATGTATATATATGTACATATATATATACAGCGAGAGAGATCGAGAGAGATGGCAAGAGGAGAGCGGTAAGGTGCGTTGTCAGTGCTGAGAAGAGAGAGAGAGCGCGCGAGGCACATGCACAATCCAGCAAGACAGCGACCCCCGCAAAATCCTGGTTGTCCCGACAGGACCCCAGCCAGTGCCTGGTGCGACGCACTTACACATGTCCATATGTATTTATACATATATACATATATATATATATATATATATATATATGTGTGTGTGTATATATATATATATATATATATATATATATATATATATATATATATATATATATATATATATTTATATATATATATATATATATATATATATATATATATATAAATATATATATATATATATATAAATATATATATGTATATATATACACAGAGAGAGAGCGAGACAGAGACAACGACAGAGAAGGAGTAAGAGAGAGAGAGACAGCACAAGGGTACGATGTCCCCTCACGCGTGTTGCGGAGTGCGGCGATTTAAGGGTCTATTTGGTTGAAAGACAACTTCAATTCAAAACAAATTAAGAAATCAATCAGAACTGATCGTAAAACCCAAACCTCGCTCAACCAAACATTACTCCCAGAGCGATCACACAAAACAATAAAAAAAACGCAAAACAAATGGCCTCCACATACAGAGAGTCCTGCACTCCCCGGGGCACCGAAAAGGCGTTGCAGTGCGTCTTCAGCGACCTCCCGCTCGAAGTCGTCCGCATGATCGCCGAGTACTACACCGAGACGCAGCGCGCAGACGCCGCCTCCACCCTCCAGGCCGCGCTCCAGCGGCACCGGGTCGTGCGGCGCCACAGCGGTCGCGTCACGTACTCCAGGGCGCCCGTGGCCTGCTACGCGCTGACGCACGCGCACCCCGGCCGTGTCGCGTGCAGCTCCAGCCGCACGGCGTACTTTGAGCGCTGTGCTTTCGGTTGGATTTACTGTTGGTAGATTAGTAGTGAACCCTGGAGCTGGTTTTAGCTGGTATTGGCTGGTTTTAGTCGCCTGTAGACTGGCATACACACAGCGGCTCTCAACCCATCTATGTCGCCTGTAGACTGGCATACACACAGCGGCTCTCAACACAGCTCGACACAGCTCGACACAGCTCAACACAGCTCAACACAGGCAGATAGAGTGTCGCCTATCCACAAGGCCTCTCGACACACAGCTCAACACAGGTAGATGGGGTGTCGCCTATCCACAAGGCCTCTCAACACAGCTCAACACAGGCAGATGGAGTGTCGCCGTATGTCGCCTATCGACTGGCAATAGGCAGACGGGGTGTCGCCTATCTACAAGGCCTCTCAACACACAGGCCCGCAGCACTCTGGAGATAGACCCAGGCCTCTACACACACAGGCCTCTCCACACACAGGCCTCCTGTAGACTGGCATACACACAGCGGCTCTCAACACAGCTCAACAAAAGTCGCCTGTAGACTGGCATACACACAGCGGCTCTCAACACAGCTCAACACAGCTCAACACAGCTCAACACAGCTCAACACAGGCAGATAGAGTGTCGCCTATCCACAAGGCCTCTCGACGCACAGCTCAACACAGGCAGATGGAGTGTCGCCGTATGTCGCCGTATGTCGCCGTTGCTCTATCTATGTGTCGCCTATCGACTGGCAATAGGCAGATAGAGTGTCGCCTATCTACAAGGCCTCTCAACACATCTCAACACAGCTCAACACAGCTCAACACAGCTCAACACAGCTCAAAAAGGCAGATGCCTACTGTATTTAAAACGGAATAAACGCTATCTATGTGTCTATCTATGTCGACGTTGCCCCATCTATGTCGCCTATCGACTGGCATACACACAGCGGCTCTCAGCACACCTCAACACAGCTCAACACAGGCCCATAGACACAGACAAGGGCCTCTCGACACACAGGCCTACGGATAGACACAGCTCGACACAGCTCGACACAGCTCAACACAGGCAGATGGGGTGTCGCCTATCCACAAGGCCTCTCGACACACAGCTCAACACAGGCAGATGGGGTGTCGCCTATCCAAAAGGCCTCTACACCTCTCAACACCTCTCCACACCTCTCAACACAGCTCAACACAGCTCAACACAGCTCAACACCTCTCAACACCTCTCAACACATCTCAACATAGCTCAACACCTCTCAACACATCTCAACACAGCTCAACACAGCTCAACACCTCTCAACATATCTCAACACAGCTCAACACAGCTCAACACCTCTCAACACATCTCTACACAGCTCAACACAGCTCAACACCTCTCAACACAGCTCAACACAGCTCAACACAGCTCAACACATCTCAACACCTCTCAACACCTCTCAACACATCTCTACACAGCTCAACACCTCTCAACACATCTCTACACAGCTCAACACCTCTCAACACATCTCAACACAGCTCAACACAGCTCAACACAGCTCAACACATCTCAACGCACAGGCCCATAACACAGGCCCATAGACCCACGGGCCTATCGACTGGAGATAGGCAGATGGGGTGTCGCCTATCCACAAGGCCTCTACACCTCTCAACACCTCTCAACACCTCTCAACACATCTCAACACAGCTCAACACCTCTCAACACCTCTCAACACCTCTCAACACCTCTCAACACCTCTCAACACATCTCAACACATCTCTACACAGCTCAACACAGCTCAACACCTCTCAACACAGCTCAACACAGCTCAACACATCTCAACACAGCTCAACACAGCTCAACACCTCTCAACACATCTCAACATAGCTCAACACCTCTCAACACCTCTCAACACCTCTCAACACAGCTCAACACAGCTCAACACCTCTCAACACCTCTCAACACAGCTCAACACAGCTCAACACCTCTCAACACCTCTCAACACCTCTCTACACAGCTCAACACCTCTCAACACCTCTCAACACCTCTCAACACCTCTCAACACAGCTCAACACCTCTCAACACATCTCTACACAGCTCAACACCTCTCAACACATCTCAACACATCTCTACACAGCTCAACACCTCTCAACACCTCTCAACACATCTCAACACAGCTCAACACCTCTCAACACCTCTCAACACATCTCAACACACAGGCCCATAACACAGGCCCATAGACACACGGGCCTATCGACTGGAGATAGGCAGATGGAGTGTCGCCGTGTGTCGCCTCTCGACTGAAGATAGGCAGATGGAGTGTCGCCTATCTACAAGGTCTCTGTACACACAGGCAGCGGCTCTCAAACTGGATTTAAACGGTTTTAAAATGTGTCTATCTATGTCGCCTATTACCCGCACATTGAATTTCTTCATTTTTGGTACTGAAATATTTACCCGCACGTTACCGCACATTGAATTTCTTCATTTTTGGTACTGAAATATTTACCTACACATTACCCGCACATTGAATTTGCTCTGAAGATAGGCACAGGCCTCTCTGATCAAAGTATCTTTGAACTATGATCAAAGTAGCGTTAAACTATGATCAAAGTAGCGTTAAACTATGATCAAAGTAGCGTAAAACTATGATCAAAGTAGCGTTAAACTATGATCAAAGTATTGTTAAACTATGATCAAAGTATTGTTAAACTATGATCAAAGTATCTTTAAACTATGATCAAAGTATCTTTAAACTATGATCAAAGTATCTTTAAAGTATGATCAAAGTAGCGTTATGCTATGATCAAAGTATCTTTAAAGTATGATCAAAGTATCTTTAAACTATGATCAAAGTAGCGTTAAACTATGATCAAAGTATCTTCAAACTATGATCAAAGTATCTTTAAACTATGATCAAAGTTTCTCGATACCCCTTCCGGGGTCTGGTATACACACAGCTCAACACATCTCGAGAAGGCAGATGCCTACTGTATTAAAACGGAATAAACGCTATCTATGTGTCTATCCATGTCGACATTGCCCCATCTATGTGTCGCCTGTAGACTGGCATACACGCAGCTCAACGCAGCTCAACCCAGCTCAACCCAGCTCAACCCAGCTCAACCCAGCTCAACCCAGCTCAACGCCTCTCAACACACCGAGACACAAGCAGCCAGCTCGAGCGCGTACCCCTCCGCGCCGCCCGCCCGCCACGCCCGCACCAGCTGCGGCCGCTCCGGGGTCTGCACGAGCACCGCGTTCTCCGTGCACAGAACCCTCGTCGGATCCGCTGGCATGACCGACACGCCGTCGCCGTTGACGTCGCGCAGCAGCGCGTCGATGTCGCCCTGCACGATCCCCACGCGCGCCTGCTTGAAGACGGTCCTGGCGTCGGTCCAGCAGCGCTTCCAGAGCAGCCACAGCCTGTTTTTGCGAGGGTCCTGCAGGCACCTGGTCTTCGACGGCTTCGTCACGCACTGCCAGACGTGCTTGCGGCAGATGTACCTGCGCCGGCCGGCCGGGAACGACGCGAGCGGCAGCGTCGCGCTGCAATGGCGGCACCAGCGGCGGCCGTCGAGGTCGGGGACGGGCGGGAGGGTGGCAGCGGCGGGCATCTTGGGTTCTGCTGTAGCGGTCCTATATACAGAGCGAGCAGGCAACGGGAAGTCACCACCTTTGGCTCGGTGGAAGTGATTGGAAAGAGGACGAAGGAGATTGACGGTAGAGCTGACACTGGCCGACAGCAAGAATGTCCTCAGTGTAGACCATGCATACTTCTGTGTTGGCTTGAAAAGTCGGAATCTGCCCAAAGTGCATTTTTCCGCGGTTTTTCTTTGGGTTCTGGCGCCTTTTCGTTCTCTTGTATACTATGTATACTATGTATACTTATATTATTATATATATATATAAAAATATATATATAAATATATATATATGTGTATGTATGTGTACATGCAAATACTTATAGAGATATACGTAGAATAGCCTGTGAATAATGGTATGGAATCCCAACTCAGAAGCGCGTTGAAACACACGATTTCAATCGATTTCAGCATCTACAATCTTCAAGAACCAACAAGCAAATTCGCGAACCAAGCCTCGGCCCACCCGAGTTTTTCCGGGTATACATCCCTACATAGCCTACACAGGTCTGCATCAGCGAGAAGCGCGTTGAAACACACGATTTCAATCGATTTCAGCATCTTCAATCTTCAAGAA
>Ga0306897_1000184_pt1 | contig 13986 bp, 10 predicted proteins | sample AntRauMFilla1563_FD_190425 | JGI IMG/M metagenome (GOLD analysis project Ga0306897, IMG submission 190425) | Saline lake microbial communities from Rauer Islands, Antarctica - Metagenome Filla 1 #563 (v2) (version 2) | ecosystem: Environmental > Aquatic > Non-marine Saline and Alkaline > Saline ...
AGGACCGAGTACCAAAAACCTACCGCCCAACGGACGAGGAGGGCAGTGTTCGCTGGCACTATGACCTAGATTCTGTCCCACTGGACCGTGGATCTTGGACAATCATGGGGCGGACCAACTATCTGGTGACGGAGATGGCCAAGCAGGTCTTTCAGATGGGGTACTACTACTCCATTAAGGGGTCGGCCGTGATCACTCCAGCGCAGGCTCGTGCTGTGCAGACATGGCGCGACCTGTGCAACGGTGAGTGTGTGGACCTGTCCCGCATCAAAGAGCTGTACGATGTCGTCCCCAAGCAGGGCGACAGGGCGGTGGTGCGGCGAGGATCGGCAAAGCTTCTTGAGGCCGCGGCCCCTGACGCCACGCTGTCTATGGTCGAACTCGAGCGGGAGTTTGGTCTCCTGCCGCAGGGCGACCTGCTGTCGGCACCTGACGCCTTCGAGCTACTCAATCTGGGACGGGACATGAGTCTGTACCTGCGCCACATCGAGGCCTCTGGAGAAGACATCACCAAGCCGCCGCGCATCAAGCTGTCCACCTTCCACGCGATGAAGGGTGGGGAGGACGACAATTGCGTGGTATCGTTGGCCACGACCAAGGCCTGCGAGGAGAGCATGTATCCAGACGATGAGCACCGAGCATTCTACGTCGGTGTGACCCGCGCTCGCCAAAATCTCCACATCGTAGAAACCAACAAAAAGTACAGGTACCCGCTATGACTTTCGCTTTTAACGACCCCCGCATGTGGGACTGGGCCGTAGGCCTGGCTCGTCACGTCGCACTTTTAAGCAAGGATCCTAGCACCAAGGTGGGTGCAGTGATCTTTGACGGCAAAAAACGCATCGTTTCTGCCGGCTACAACGGCCTTCCTCGCGGCGTGAGCGACACGCAGGAGCGGCTTACCAACAGGGATATCAAGTACAAGATGGTCCTGCATGCCGAAGTCAATGCCTTGAGCTTTGCCACAGCACCGGTCGAAGGGGCGACGTTGTTTTGCACGCACCCTTGCTGCACACAGTGCGCGGCGCAGATCATCCAGCGCGGCGTGGCGCACGTCTGCTGGCCGTCCCCTACACCAGAGTTTTCGAAGCGCTGGGCCGAGGACATGGACCTCTCGATGCAAATGTTCGGGGAAGCAGGAGTCTTCGTCCATGTCAGATAAAACACGCGAAGCGCTGCTGGAACAGGGCGGCCACAAGGACGACAGCGGGAAGGTGCGGATGGATCTGATCCCACCGGAGCTTCTGTTTGCCGTCGGAGACATCCTGACCTTTGGCGCAAAGAAATACGCGGATCGGAACTGGGAGGCAGGCATGAGCTGGTCTCGGCCCTTCGGTGCCTTGATGCGACACATGTGGGCATGGTGGCGCGGCGAGGCCACGGACCCAGAGACCGGGCGTTCGCACCTCTGGCACGCAGGGTGCTGCATCGCTTTCCTGATCGCATACGAAGAACGCAATGTCGGCACTGACGACCGACCAAAGAAGGACGAGAAGTAATGGCAAGAGAGCGCAGCGACAAGAGCACCATCTCTTTTCTAGAGAGGATGGACCTCGGCGAGAAGCTCGTGCCGGACTGGAACATCCCTTCCGAGTACCCAGACCTGACGAAGTACCCGCAGATTGCGGTTGACCTAGAGACTTGCGACCCGCACCTCACGACACTGGGGCCCGGCTGGGCGCGCAACGACGGGTTCGTCGTGGGCATTGCCGTCGCCGCGGGCGATCAGGCTTGGTACTTCCCGATCCGCCACGAGAACGGCCACAACCTCGATCCGAGGATGACCCTCAAGTGGTTCTCCAAGCAGATGGCTACGCCGCACATCGACAAGATCATGCACAACGCCACCTACGATTTGGGCTGGCTGCGCGCAGAGGGGGTTAACGTTCAAGGTCGAATCATTGACACGATGATCACCGGCGCCATCGTGGACGAGAATCGGTTTTCGTACAGCCTGAACAATCTGGGCCGCGACTACATCGACATGCGCAAGGATGAGAAGATGCTGCGCGCTGCAGCCAAGGACTGGGGCATCGACCCCAAGGCTGACATGTGGCGACTGCCGCCCTCCTACGTCGGGGCCTACGCCGAGCAGGACGCGTTCATGACCATGAAGCTGTGGGACCGGCTCAAGACCGAGATCAGCAGCCAAGACCTGTCGCACATCTTCCAGCTCGAAACATCGCTGATCCCGCTGATGGTGGACATGCGTGCGCGCGGCGTGCGCGTCGATCTGGACAAGACGGACATGGTCCGCAAAGGTCTGAGGACCAAGGTCCAAGATCTGAAGTCCGAGATCAAACGCAAGACAGGGGTGGACATCGAACCTTGGGCGTCGGCGTCGATGCAGAAGGTCTTTGAGGCGCTGAACCTGCAGTACCCACAGACAGAGGCTGGCGCACCGTCGTTCACGAAGCAGTACCTGAACGCCCACCCGCACGAGGTCTGCCAAATGATCGTCAAGCTGCGAGAGTTTGACAAGGCCGACAGCACGTTCATCGACTCGATCCTACGGCACGAGCACAAGGGGCGGATCCACACAGAGTTTCACCAGCTGCGCAGCGACGACGGCGGCACTGTCACCGGCCGCTTCAGCTCAAGCTCGCCAAATCTCCAGCAGATTCCAGCGCGCGACCCGGACATCAAGAAGCTGATCCGCGGACTGTTCATCCCAGAAGAGGGAGAGAACTGGGGGTCGTTCGACTACGCATCGCAAGAGCCGCGGTTGCTAGTACACTTTGCAGCATCGATGCCGGACCGCATGCGAAGCCCTGTGGTCGACACCATCGTCGAGGAGTACCACAAGGGCGACGTCGACCTGCACCAGATGGTTGCCGAGATCGCAGGCATCTCTCGCAAGCAGGCCAAGGCTGTGAACCTCGGGATCATGTACGGCATGGGGGTGACCAAGCTGGCAGCCCAGCTGGACATCTCGGTCGAAGAGGCCAAGCGTATCATGGCCGAGCACAAAGACAAGGTTCCGTTCGTGAAGCAGCTGGCCGATGTAGCCAGCCGCAGGGCCGAGAGCGAAGGCCAGATCCGCACGGTCCTCGGACGCCTGTGCCGGTTCCATCTGTGGGAACCAACGACCTTTGGGTACAATAAGCCGCTACCTCTGGAGGAGGCTAAGAAGGAGTATGGCAACATCAACAATCTGAAAAGAGCGTTTAGTTACAAGGCCTTGAACAAGCTTATTCAGGGATCGGCTGCAGACCAAACCAAGAAAGCGATGGCTGATTGTTATGCCGAAGGCCTCGTTCCGCTGTTGACCGTGCATGACGAACTGTGCTTTTCTGTGACTGATAAAGCGCAGGCCGCTCGGATCAAAGAGATCATGGAGACAGGCCTGAAGCTCAACATTCCGTCCCGTGTGGACGACGACGTGCCAGCCTTTCGGGGCTTGCCAAACAACTGGGGAGAAGTCGAATGAGCAAAGCAGAAGAACAACAGGTGCTGGGGTTCAAGGACATGCATCCTGCTCAGGCCGAAGCGCTGCTGATGTTCATCCACATGGCCCTCACGGTTACTCCAGAGGAGTGCTTTGAGGACGTCTTCGATGCCGCGGAGGACTTGGTCGTCCTGCTGGGCGGCAACGGTATAGAGGTGCACTACGACGTGGTGATTTAGTTTGCCTGCCGCTGTGCGATCTCTGCGTTACGCGCTTGAGACACGGGGTCTGACCCCAACAACGCCATTGGAGGTGTACTTCCTGCCAGTGCTTGTGGAGCCTGTTGGGCCGCGGGCGCTGGCGCTTGCAAGGCAACGGGGGCCGGTGTAGCAACCGGCCCCTGAGCTACCGCAGCAGGAACACCTACAGGCGCCACGTCCGAAGCTCCGGGCGTGGCGACCAGCGGAACAGGATCTGTGAAGTTTTGTGGGATCAGCGGCTGCCGGTTTAGCTGTCGCTCGATTGCACGGATTTCTCTGGCGGGCAGACGCGTTGTCACACGGGCCTGTGTCCGGCCTTCCCGCATCACGGACTGGACGCGGTCATCGGATAGGCTGAGTGGATCGAACCGACCGCGCATGATGTTGCGGATCTCGGTGCTACCCAACCGCGCCTCGCCCGTCAGCTGCTGGCGGATCTGCCGGTCGTTCATACCGAGGCGACGGGCTGTCTCAACCAGATCAAACAGCTGTGCCTGCCCCCGCTGGAGCTGAGCGTTAGCCTTTTGGTAGGCCTCGATGACCTGCTCCTCTGTTGAGTCGTTGGCATTGGCCACGCGACTGAAAACGGATGAAGCATCACGGCGAGCTTGGTTGTACTCAAAGCCCTTGTACTTAAAGGTCTGGTCGAGCTGGGCGCGCAACGGACGCAGGCCCGTGATCACGGCAGCGCCCTCTTCGTACCGATCAAACTCTTGGCCCGTGGCACTGGGTGTCCCAGTCACGGCACGGCTCACGCGGCCCTGAACAAACTTACCACCCTTTTCTTGGACGAACATTTCTGCTGCACCGGGGATATAAGCCCCGGCTACGTGGTTGAAGGCGATCTTCGCTCGTTCCCCCAGAGGGGTGTTTTCAGTGAACAGCGTTGACCCCGTTGGCGTCCGGCCGCTACGCACGGTGACGTTCGCAAGCCGCTCGCCCACAAGGCTCTCGGATGCAAAGGGCTCAAAGATTTTGCCCACACCAGCAAAGGTGGCTGCGCGTATCTGCTCTGCTTCGGATGCACCCACACTACCCTTTTCGCTATAGATCTGCATGGCCGCCCGCGCGGGAGCCAGAGCAAAGTCGTACGGCATCATGTAGCTGAGATCGAGATACTCTACGTCGGGATCACCTGCTGCCGAGATCGGGATAAGCTGGTGTCCTTTGGTGTAGTCTGCGGCGATCTTGTTCAAGTCCTCGATCGTGGGGTTTCCCTCTTCGCCCCAGCCAAGTGTCCGAGCGGCAGCAGCCTGCACACCAGACGGCACAGCCACAGCAGAGGCTAGGTATCCAGAGATGCGCTGCGCACCAACAGCGCGGATCTGCCGCTCGAGCTTGCGGGCAGCGTCAGGTCCAATTGCCGCAACCAGTTCATCACTGGCCTTGAAGCTCATGTCCCGCAAACCTTGATCCATGATGTTTGTCGTGTTGCGAATAACCTCGGCGGGGAAGGCCACAAAGTTTCCGACCACAGGAATGCGGCGGACCATCTTCACGGCTTCCGGCACACGACCATATGTCGGCTGCGTGTTCTTCACGATGTCGCCAGCCAGTGTGTCGAGGTAGCTTGCTGTGCCAGTCAGCTCCGAGGTCCGAGAACCGAGGCCCGACCGAACAAGAATGTCGGACAGGTTGTTCACGGAGTCGGGTGTCAGGCCAGCACTGCGGAATGCGTTGTTGTACTTGGCGCGCTCCGCGCTCCAGTTGACCATCTTCCAATACGTGTCGGAGTCGGAGTACAACTTTTCCAGTGTGGTGGCGAAAGGTACTTGGTCCTTGACGGTCTTGACCCCACTGCCCACGCGCCCGGCAACGGAGAGATCAGAGCCCTCCCTCATCAGGTTCCGGAATTCCTCGACGGTGATGTTCTGCTCTCGCAGACCAAGGTTCCCAGTCAGCTCGTACATGCTGCGGAACTCGTCGTCGCTGAGGTTTGCAGCCTTTGCCCCGGTCAAACGGAAGGAGTCGGAGAACGGCATGCCCCGCATTATGTTGCCGTTTGCCATTGTCAGGAAGGCCCCAGACAAGAAGTTCCGCACCTGTGTGATCGGGCTGTACACAGTCTTGGCAGCCTGTGCCGCACCCTTCGCCTGCAGCGACAGTGCGAGGGCTTCGTTTAGGAAACCTTGCGTCATGCTTTGCGGGGTCGTGAGAGAGGCATAGATCTCAGGTGCCACATAGGCGCCGGTCATAGAGCCGTAAGATCCACCGAACACAGTATCCTTGCCCGGCTCACCGAGCCGAACATATCCTTTTGTCCGCGCAAGCTCTTCACCGATCTGCTCAGCGTCAGGGCCATATACTGCCAATGGGATCGCACGACCAGAGCTCTGGTTAATCATCTGCACCGCTTCGGCTCCTGTCTTTCCAAACTGGGAAAGAGTACTGTCGTACAGAGAGTTGCCTGCGGCAATGCGGGACATGTCTTCTACCGTGCGGAGGAACGCCTGCTTTGGATCCTTGATCTCGCCCAGAAGTTCCCGCAGTGCGGGGGACTTGGTCAGCAGCTTGCTGCGCTCCTCGAGCAAACCCTCTGCGATGTTGTACAGAGGCTTGCCGCCGATCTGCTTCTTGCCGCGGGCGGCCTTTGTGCCGCGCAGCTCAAGTATGGCTTCGTCAGACAGGTTGGTGTTCTTGGCGTCAAGGCCGATCAGGCGGCGAACCTCTTGTTCGGCGTCCGTCCGGACTACGTCGGCTGGGCGGACCTCGGACAACGAACCTTGCCGCACGCGCGCCCGGTCCATTGACTCAAAGGTTTTCTGTACGTCGTCCACGGCGCGCTTAAATGTCGGGGACCGAGCGACGTTCTTGTCGACAACCCAGTTAGGGTCCTCAAACTTTTTGTACAGGCGGCGGACATAGCCACCCATGTTGTCGTTGAAGGTGGCCAGCATCTGCTCTTTGAGCTCGGGAGAAAGACTGCTCTCTGATACTTGGTCGGCAATGATCGTCGACATACGCGTGATCTGATCACGCATCTGTGTGGCGGGGCCAACAATCTCTTCCCCGTAATCCTTGAGCGCGTCGTCCGTGCCTTGCAAGAACCGGAACAACCCATCGTACAGCTGATCGTGGCCCGCGCGGCCTGTGCCGCGGAGCTTCTGCATTGCATTGGGCGCGAACTTCTTGGCCGCTTGCTCGAACGCGGTGAGGCTCTTCTCGGCTTCGCCCCGCTGTGTTTTGGTAAAGGCCTCTGCTGACTCCACGTCAAGGAACAGATCCTGCGGCGCCAGACCACGAGAGCTAAGGTACTTCTGGAGCGTGGTTCCATCAAGCTTGTTACCAAGGGCTTCCATGCCGCGGACAACAGTGCGGGCAGCCAGTGGTACACCCGGCACCATTGAGACCCCTTGGGCAGCCAGTTTTGCAGCGGGAAAAAGCCCTTCAAAAGCGGCCCCGAAAGCGGTGCCCTCAGCCCCAACACGCAGCTTGTTGCGCAGGCGACGGAAGGCTTCATCCCGACCGGTCAGGCCAGTGTTCTCTTCTGTCTCAAGGACATCGGGCAGGGCGTCGAAAGCATCGGACAATGTGCCCATGCCGTCGGGCGAAACAAAGAAGTCGGACACACCTGCGGCCATGGTGGTCGTGCCTGCAAGGCGGGCCCGCGAACCGACAAACCCTTTGCCTACGCGACTGGCGCCAAAGGCTTCCGCCGAGCGCGCCATGCGCCCACCCTTGCCCAGCACTTCAGCGCCCTTGGCAACCTGCCCAGCCCGGCCCAGCCAACCAGCGATGGGGATGAAGGCCAGACCAAAGTTCGTGATCCCCTCTGCAGCGAGACCCGCAGTGGTTTCAGGATCGAGGCCCAAGTTGTCCTTTGCGCCGACGAAGAAGTCTGTCGTGGGCTGCGAGTAGTTGGTGTCCAGCAGTGCGTCCAGACCGGCGGCGCCAAGCTCCGCGATCCCCTGACCGAGGCCCACGGCCCCCGCACCCATGCCCCGTGCGATATCACTGGCGACAGTGCGGTCGCTTTCCTCGGCATCGGGGGCATCGGCCGCCGGTCCCCCGACCGCTGTAAACGGTTTGCTTGGGTCAAAAGCTGGGGCAACAGTAGGCTCGGGTGAGCCCACTAGGGTGAAAGGCTTGCTTGGATCAAAGACTGCCATTTACGACCCCAGTGGTTCAAAAGTTCCGTCAGGCTGCTCTTGGTACTGCACACCATCTTGCTCAACAATCCTGCCCGAGATGGGCGAGGCCCCGCCCCGTTGTGTAAGCGATTCGGCCACCGCGCGGGCTTTTACAGGATCCACTGTTGCGCCGTCCGCACCAAACACATCGTAGAAGTCTGGGTTCGCAAGGACCAATCCGAGGTTCTGCTGGTACAGACGCTCCGGTGTGTAGGTGCTTGTCTGGCCGCCCGGTAACCTGATCCGCGCAATCTCTCTGTCAGTCGCCAGCTTGGCCGCCAGCGCTCGCGTCTCTGCTCTGGTCGCGTCCTTCGCTGCGTCTTCGGAGCGAATGGCTTTCATACCGGCCAGCGCACCTTGGGCAATGTTGGTCAGCGCGTTGGGGCTCTGCCCCGAGGCAATAGCGAGACCGATCATGGCGAGGTTTGCCATGGCCTTCTGACGGCTATCGTTGTCTACCTCGTCGCTGCCCCCGCCGAGACGCGTCATCACCTCTTCGAAGTCCGTGTCGTAGGTCGCCGGGTTGTTGACCTCTTCCTCGGTCAGGATGGGGCCTGCAACAAGGGGGGCTTCTTCGGCGGTGGGCGCCTCTTCGACGGCAGGTTCTTCAACAACCGGCGCTTCGGTCACTGGTGGTTCCGCTGGAGCGGCTGGGGCAGGCCGACCAGTAAAGGGGCGTGTTACGGTCTCAAGGTTGGGGCCGACGTTGCTTAGACCAAACCTGTCGAAAAAACCTCCGCCTTCTGTTTCGTCTGGGTCCATAAGCGGCACGGGCTCGTTACCCACGTTCCCGTAGGGCATCATGTCATTAAACGATGGATCTCCTGACACGGTTTCACCCGGCAGGGCCGGCGCCGCATCGTCAATAGCTCCAAGGATCGGGGCCCCGATACCGCGCGTGATCCCAGCAAGATCCTCTTGGTACTGCTGCATGTCAAACGCCGAGGCGTCCCGCGCAGGCACTGCGGGCCCTGACATAGGTCCGATGTCCGAGGGCATTGGAGGGAGCTGGCCGCTCGTGTCTTCTGCAAACGAGGGGTTCACACCGCCCATGCCGTACTGTGGGGGCTCTCCAACGATATCCGCCATGGTGAGGCTTGGACTAAGCCGCTGGCGTACTTCGGCCGCAACATCAGCAGAAGCTGGAGCCCCTGTCTGAGCATCCAAAACGCGGCCGTCATCGGTGAGAACAAAAGTCCGGTCACCTACCCGTGTCGCGCGCGCCCGAGCAGCCGACGGCAGAGGAGCATCGGGAGCAGAGGGGGTTGCCAAGCGCTGCGCACCGACGTTGCCCCCAACTTGGAACTTGGCCACCGTCTCGGCCAGCCGTGGAGAGGAGGACATAATCCCACCCATACCGCGCAGCTTCTCACGAGCTTCACGAGGCTGGAAGAGTTTGCGCATAAGTGGATCCATGATCTGCTCCTTGGGTTCAGGCGGCGCTGGGCTTGTAGGCTTGGCTGAGACCATACGCCCCCATGCCAAGACCGGCAACTTGCGAACCAATGCTTGGCCCCGGCTGAGACATTGTCGTGATCTGCCCAGACGGAGCCCCCGTAATGATGTCCGACGCAAAGGCCAGCTGCTGAAACGGCTGCATCGCCTGCTGGAACTCGTTCGCACGCTGCGCGTCCATCTGTGCTTGCTCCAGCTGCTGCTGCATGCCACCAGTCGTCAGCAGGTTGTTCATGTCCTGCAGGTTGAATTGCTGCTCCGCCTGACCAAGACCAACGAACTGCTGACCGAGGCCCGCGATCCCTTGTCCAAGACCAGCGGCTTGCTGCTGTGCACCAAGACCAGCCTGAATACCAGACAGTCCAAGTTGCGAGCTCTGCAGACCGAGGTTACCGGCCGCTTGCGCACCGGTTTGTGCCAGCTGCTCAGCATTCAGACCAAGGCGACCACCTGCTTCGGCCGCACCGGCCGCGGCGCTCGAGCCGATCTGCCCCAGCTGCCCAGTTGTCTGGGCAGCCTGCAGCGCGCGGTTTGCCGCCGACTCAAATCCGCCGGCTCGCATCTGGGCCGCCGTGCGAGCCTGCTGCTCAAGGATGTTCCGCTGCAGTTCCTGCTCTGCCACAGCCTGACGAGACCCGCCGAAAGCACCCGCCTGAACAGCCTGACCGCGGACATTCTGCTGCGCGAGCTGGCCCTGCCGAGCGATGTCGGCCAGAGCCTGCTGGATTGCAGCGTCTTCAAAGGGGCTCATGAACTGCAACGCGGCATCGGGAGACAGCCCAGCAATACCCTGCCGAGCAGTACTCATCCCGAAATCGGAGGCTTCCATAAGCTGGCGCTGGGCCTCGGCCGTCGACGCCCGAGCGCGATCTGCCGTGACGCCTACGTCGAGGCCCGCCTGCCGAAGCGCTTCCTGCCCCGGCGCCATCTGCCCCGGGATCTGGCCCGCCAAATCACGTGTTGCCCCGAGAGACTGTTGCAAAGATGCAACACCTTCTTCGGTCAGGGCCGTCCCACGCTCAAGAAACGGCTTGTATGACCCCACGCCCTGCTCAGCAAGACCAAAGGCCTGCAGCTGCGCGGGGGAGAACCCCGCAACCTGCTGACCGGGAAGGTTCAGAGGCGTGGCCATAAGACCCTGTGCGGTTAGCGAAAGGCCGGGAACCCTGTCCCCTGCAGTGGGCACAGCGAACTCTCGTCCGCCGATCACGGCGCTTCCGGTGAACCCAGTATTTACGGGTCCGCCTGCTTGGAACTGCTTTGGCACCCCTGCATTCTCACACATCAGACACGTCCTCCGCGCTCAAACTGTCGCATCATCTCGTACATGCGAGCGGCGCCCGCTTCACGGTCCCCGTTCCCCGCACCTTTGACGGCCTTCTCTGTCATGACGAACTCGCCGTCAGAGAGAAGCGCTTCTTGCACAGGGACGCCGTTCTGCAGGATCACACTGTCGACCGAGTCGCTGGTCCCCGTTCCGGGGCCCTCGACGTATCCGCCGACGTTGAACTGCGTCTGCATCGGCGGTGCGCCAGCAATGCTGCCGTACTGCATCTGTGGGCTGCGCATGGCCATGGCCATCGTTGCGGCAACCATCGGATCGGAAAGGTTTGGCATCTGCCCGTTCATCATGGGCATCTGTCCTTGGTTCAAGGAAGCAAGACCTTGCTGCGGGGCAACCATTCCGCCCATGGCGAAGAGGCCGCCGTCGACAACACCCTGACCACCATAGCCTGCGTTTGCTTTAGATGCGGCACTCGGACCCGTGTCCCTGCCAATGGCATTGTTGAACCTGCGCTGGTTGTCTATGGCGCGGTTCTGTTCCTCGGGAGTACGGTTTGTCACAGCGTTGCCGCCCATGACCGTGGAGCTCTGGTCACGGTCATTACCGCCACCGCCACCGCCACCGCCACCGTCACCGTTGCCGCCACCGAGGCTGCCGAGATTACCAAGACCGCCGCCGGGGATCCGGCCGCCGTACAGCAAAGCCTGCAGCGTGGGGTCCAGCTTGGTTTCTTGCGTTACCGTTTGGCTTTTGGGTGCACCGCACATTATCCGAACCTCATACCTTGGCTATTAAGATAGCCTCTGACCATGTCTTGCTGCGCGGGGGCAAACCCCGCCAGCATTGTGTTGTCACTCATCGTCTGACCACCCACGGGCAACGATCCAATACCCATAGAGGCAGGCATCATTGTGTTGCTGCCGCCAACAGAAGGGATATTGGTTGACGCCATCTGGGCCACGGCCGGTTGCGGCTGCGCTCCAGCGGTGAGCATCGGGTTTGCAGATGCCTGCGTCCCCGTGTTCCGCTGCACAGCGGGGGCCGCAGGCATAGCAGAAGGCTGCTCACCACCACCTAAACTTTGTAGCGCTTTTGAAATGTTCCCGAGGTCCAGCTGCGGAGAGGCGGCGGCCGGGGCCGCGGCGCCAGCACCGGTCGTACCGGCGGCCGAGGTCGCAGCGCCGGGCGCTCCGCCCATCATGGCTCCGAGGGCCGTGCTCCCCGCACCAAAACCAACTGCGTTCAGTGCCGCGTCACCAAGATCGCCGCCTGCAAGAAGCGTGCCAAGTCCTGCACCCAGCGCTTTTGGGGCGGCCGCAGCAAGAAGCCCGGCCCCCGCACCGCTGAGCCCAAGAGCGCCTGCTATGCCCGTTCCAACTGTGGCGGGCAAAAGAGATGCCGCCATACTGCCGAGTAGGGGTGCAAGAAATGGAACCATTATGCTTCTCCGCGCACCACGTCTGGTGCTGTCATAGTTTTCAAGGTGCTGCGCCGAAGAGGCGTGTCTGCCGCAAGGCAGGGTATGTTCTTAGGAACCATATCAGATGTTCTAATACGGTGCAACGAAAGGCTCCACCCTATGGCGTCACGACGGTAACGCCGCCCACACTGCCGGTGGCCGACACGCCTCTTACATGTGGCGTGTCCGTCAGCACCACCTTCAGAAACCCACTCTGCTGGAACACCGCGCCTTCGGGCAGGCCGACATCGTCAGTCTGTAGCGCGGTCAGCGTCAAAGCCGTCGCCCGTAGCGGGCCTGGTACTTGGCTCTGCTGGGCGAACACAGCGAAGTTACGAATGAGCTGCGAGAAGTACGACTGGTTGTACTCTTGTGGAGGGTTCGGAAAGAATGGAATCGGTACGCCGCGGCTCATCAGCGTCTCCCGTCGGGTCGCAAGTCATATCGCATGCTGCCAAGGCGCCAGCCCACACCAGAGCCGTCCGACGCGATGCGTACGCTGAACTGCCTGCCGCGCAGACGCAGGTGGATCTGCTCAGTGCTCTCGTCAATCGTGCTTGTCGTGGTCCGCAGGTAGTTGCCGTTGGTAAAATTCCGCACGCGCGTGGTTACGTCTATCGACGGAGATTCGGTCGAGGAGTTGCGGAAGTCCACGTCGGGGATCATTCGGCGCATGAAAATGAACTGCTCTCCGTCGCCCATATCAAGCGGGCTGGACTGCACAAAGGCGTCTATTGGTGACGCGGGGACAGTGCTGCCGTCGTCGAACCCTGTCTCGTGGTTGTACAAGCGCTTGTCAGTGCTGGCCGCCACCGGCAGCTGCTCGATGCCGCGGTCAAGCCACGCTGTACGTGCCAGCGAGCCGTAGTACCACAGGTTCTCGAGGTAATTGAACACAACGTACCGATCGTTTTCAGCGCTGTTCGCCGACGGGTAGAACCACCAGATCTCGCTGTTCGCCGTGTTCGCGGCCGCAAAGATCTTCTCCACCTGATCGAAGTTCATGTCGTTGAACACGAGGTCCCGCACAGAGCATGGCAGGCGGTTGACCGTGCCCTCGTAAACGTAGAACTCGTTCCGGCCCATCCAGAAAATCCTGTCGTCCACGGCTACAACCGCGTTTGGGCTCTGGACCGTGATGTTCTCCGAAACCTTTGATAGGCCGAACGTGAACGGGGGGCCAATGAATTGCATGGCGTACATGGAGACGTCGGTGAAGATGATTGTCTGCTGGCGGGTCTCGACGGCACGGATGATCTTGGACCCAGAGCCGAGGCGCAAGTCGCCCGCTGTGTTGGTCGCGGTCGGCAGCCAGTCCACCACGGACTCTTGGTCCGAAAACCGGATGAGCAGGGGGTCTTGCACGCCGACGTCGGTGAAGGGGTCGCACCCGAAGGCGATGACGTGCCGGTCGATGTCCGACACCATGACCTGCGTTGCCACGGTAGGGGCAGAGATTGCTCCAGATAGATCGCTGATCGCCACGCCGCGGTTGTTGCTCAGCCCTGCAGAGGAATCCCAGAGGTAAATGCCGCCGTTGACGACGTTGAACAGCAGGTCCTCGCCAAAGTTGTCGTGGCTCCACAGACGCAAAGTGTCTTTGATGAGATCAATGGTGGCGGCACTGCCCCACGCGCCGCGGCTCCACGGGCCTGCGCCCCAGCCGGTGCCGAACACAGAGGTGTCGAGACCGATGTTGATTTGATACGCGCCGATCACGCCCGCCCCGCCGTCGCCGGTGTCGGAAGCATTGGCCGCCACAAGCGTGGGGGTGTAGACCCCGTTGATCGTGATCTGTGATAGCGAGGCCACGGCCCGCGCCAGAATAGTGTAGGTCGACGAGTCGACGACCGAGGCGATCTGATACTCTTGGTTCAGGATGTCAGCGGTGATAACGCCGCCAAGGCTGGCCGCATCAGTGTACGTCACGAAGTCCCCGGCCACCGCGCCGTGCGTCGGGTCCGACACGGTCAGCACAGAAGAGCCGTTGACCGCAGCAAACGTAACGG
>Ga0306897_1000188_pt1 | contig 13879 bp, 19 predicted proteins | sample AntRauMFilla1563_FD_190425 | JGI IMG/M metagenome (GOLD analysis project Ga0306897, IMG submission 190425) | Saline lake microbial communities from Rauer Islands, Antarctica - Metagenome Filla 1 #563 (v2) (version 2) | ecosystem: Environmental > Aquatic > Non-marine Saline and Alkaline > Saline ...
GCGCTTTGGGATGGCGTACAAGCTGCCCGCCGAGCAGACCACCACCGTGGTCGAAGGGATCACGCTGCAGGTCGGGCGCACGGGCAAAATCACACCGGTAGCCGAGCTGCGCCCAGTGCAGATTGCTGGGTCAAAAGTAGCCCGAGCGACCCTGCATAATCAGGACTTTATCGCCGACCTAGATGTACGGATTGGCGACACGGTCATTATTCAAAAGGCGGGGGATATTATTCCTGAGGTGCTCGAGGTGGTGCTGTCGTTGCGCCCAGCCAAGACCACACGCTACGTGTTTCCACAGTCAGTCGTCGGCTGTGGTGGCGAAGGGTTAATCGAGCGCGTGCCGGGCGAGGCAGCGCATCGCTGTGTGTCGCTTGATTCGGATCAGCTGCGCCGCCAGCGCTTGTATTATTTTGTGTCTAAGGGCGCGTTGAATATTGACGGGGTAGGGCCGCGAATTATTGATCAGCTGCTTGATACTGGCCTAATCGCATCAGCGGCCGATTTATTTACCCTTACTGTTGATCAGCTTGAGCCACTGGAAAGTTTTAAAGAAACCGCTGCGCGAAATGTAGTTGAGGCAATCAAAGCTGCGAGCGTGGTCGACCTGCACCGTGTGCTGATCGCGCTTTCAATTGATGGTGTGGGTGAGGAAACCGCTCGCCTGCTGGCTGATTCTTTTGGATCACTCGACGCAATCAGGGCGGCGACCACACAAGAAATCGCTGCGATCTACGGCATCGGCGACACAGTCGCGCAGTCGATCACTACTTGGTTTGCAAAGTCGCTTAATCAGGAATTCCTTGATGCACTTCTGCCACACCTGACAATTACTAATCCAGCCACTACCAGTTCTGTCAGTATTTTCAGTGGAGAAACCTTTGTGCTTACAGGCACGCTCACCAAGTTCACCCGCGACGAAGCCAAAGACGCGATCAGGCTAGCAGGTGGAAAAGTCGCCAGTAGTGTGTCTAAGAAAACCAACTACGTACTGGTCGGAAGCGATCCGGGTAGCAAAGCGACTGACGCGGCAAAGCACGGCGTGTCAATTATTGATGAAGCGGCCTTTGTGGCGCTGCTGGGATTATAGCGAGCGACCTCAAATCGTGATACCCTACAACCTATGAAACCAGAAGAAATCACTCACCTTGCCAGCTTAGCCCGCATCGCTTTAACCGACACCGAAATCGCTGCCTACGGGGTAGAATTAGCCCAAATCGTAGAGTACGTCAGTACGGTAAACGATATCGCTGCCGATGAGGCTGATGCAGCACCCATGGTTGGCGCGCGCTACAACGTACTACGATCCGACGCGGTCACAAACGCGCCCGATCAATTCACCGAAGCGATCCTGCGCGAGATGCCCCACACCCAAGGTCGATCAATGGCGGTTAAGAAAATCCTTAAAGCAAAATAAGTATGAAAACAATCACTCAACTAGTGGCAGGATTTACCGATGGATCGTATACACCGAGCCAAGCGATGCAAGATTATCTGGCAGTAATCAAAACCAGCGACCCAGAGATTCACGCGTTTCTAGCGACTTACGAAAGTGAAGCTCTGGCGGCAGCCGAGCAAGCGACCGCTGCGTACGCCGCCGGGACTATCGCCGATCAACCTTTACTAGGGGTGCCGCTAGCAATCAAAAACAACATCCTGATCAAAGATCAACTGGCCACCGCCGCCTCAAAGATGCTCGAGAATTACACCGCTATCTACGATGCTACGATCATCGAACGACTACGAGCCGCCGGTGCAATTTTTATTGGCTCAACCAACATGGACGAATTCGCCATGGGAGGCTCGACCGAAAGCTCAGCCTTTGGTCCAACTAAAAACCCACACGACCTCGCACGAGTACCAGGCGGTTCATCTGGTGGGTCGGCCGCAGCGGTCGCAGCGGGTATGGCGCCAGCCGCTATCGGTACCGACACTGGTGGGTCAGTGCGCCAGCCAGCCAGCTACTGTGGGCTAGTTGGGCACAAGCCCACCTACGGCGCGGTGTCTCGCTACGGCCTGATGGCAATGGGATCATCGCTTGATCAAGCAGGACCGCTGACCCACACCGTGGCTGATGCCAGGCTGCTACATAGCGTGATGGCCGGAGTAGACCCAATGGACGCCACCACGATCACCGACGACACCTATCCAAAGGTCGCCACCAAAGATACCTATACCTTCGGGGTACCGCATGGGTTTATGGCTGACGGCGTTGATCCTGAAGTGCTGGCTTTGTTTGAGGCACACGTGGCGTCGCTGGTGGCCGCTGGTCACAGCGTGGTTGATATAGAGCTACCGCTTTTTGAGCAAGGTTTGGCCGCGTACTATATTGTGATGCCAGCGGAAGTTTCATCAAACCTCGCCCGCTACGATGGAATCCGCTACGGCCACTCGGCTGATGGCAAAGACTTGCTGGAAGTCTACGAGCAATCGCGCGCACAAGGATTCGGATCTGAGGTCAAGCGGCGGATCTTGCTTGGCACACACGTGCTCTCATCTGGCTATTACGACGCCTATTACGGCAAGGCGCAAATCGTCCGCCGCAAAATGCGCGCCGAGTTGGCCGAAGTATTCCAGAGCGTCGACATGATCATCATGCCAACTGCGCCCACCCCAGCCTTTAAGCTCGGTGAGCAAGCCGATCCTTTGTCGATGTACCGCCAAGATATTTTTACCGTTCCAGTGAACCTGGCTGGTGTACCAGCGATCTCGTTCCCAATGGGAACTGTAGATCAAGGCGGAAGTCTGCTCCCAGTTGGGGTACAATACATAGCACCACACGCAGGCGACGAGCGTCTCTTCGATGCTGGTATGAAAATATACGATGCCACCCTCACTTCAAAACGAGATTGACCCTCGACAAGAGCTCATCCCCAGGCCACCTCCAATCGAGGGTGATTTGCCAGCGGGTGATATTCCAGGGGCCGCTGCTCCGTCTTTTGATAGTGGTAACTTTTTTTCTGATCTGTGGGCGTCGATTTTTGGTGGCAGCGAGTTCTGGGCTTGGTTATTTAGCGCTGGTGCAATCGGCGGTATTCTGGCAGCAATCTGGTCGGTGTATTCATTTTTTGCGTACCTGATCAGTTTGATTTTGATCGTGTTGTATATTTACGCCACCATTCGCAAAGAGTATTTCGAAGGTTTGATCACTCAAGACCTGCGCGACGCCGAGCGCCTCTGGGACGAAACCTACCGCAGCTCTAATCGCGAAAGTCGCCTGACCGGCGTGCGCACGCACATCGATTCAGATAATCCTAACGACTGGAAGCTGGCGATCATAGAGGCCGACATCGTGCTCGACCAAACACTCAAAGACCGCGGCTATGCAGGTAATTCGCTCGGTGAGCGCCTGCGCAGCATCACACCCAACCAGCTCGCCAGTGTAGACGACGCCTGGACAGCCCACCGCGTCCGCAACAAAATCGCCCATGAAGGAGAAGATTTCGTCTTAACCAAGCGTATTGCCGAAGAAACCATTGCGAGGTACATGAGTGTGTTCAGGGAATTTGGGGTTGAATAGGTTGAAACAGTTGTAGAAATGGTGTATGGTATTGCCCACAGCAGTAGTGCTGTAAAAATAAAGAAGTAATATAGCGGGGTAGAGGAGAGGTACCTCGGGAGGCTCATAGGTAACTGTGACCCATGACAGTAATGACATGCGGAAAAATCTTCGAAATTGCTGGAAACCCGTTAAGCTGCACTTGCTACAACGTGACCCGAGAGGGTGAGCGTGAATGCTTCAAAAAAGTACAGATTCGGCAATCGGCAGCCAAGCCCTTCGCGTCAGCGAACGGAAGGTTCAGAGACTATAATGAAGAGTTCCCACGGGCAAATTATGCCCAGGAACGTGGGATAGTCCATGCCGACATGAAAGTGTCGGAAGAACAGAACCTCCAGACCCCGGTTCGATTCCGGGCCCCGCAACAAGAACGAAAAAGACTGGCTTCCGCCAGTCTTTTTCGTTCTATGGCTGCGGAGATCAGAAAGCAAATAGTTTTGCTTTCGTCGGAATCGAACGGCCGCAGTGATGTGAGGAAGCATGACGAACGATGCGAGGCGGGGTCGAGAACACTTAGTAGATTGGGAGCGCAGCGAACTAATATACTTAGTGATTCGTGACTCGATTCCGGGCCCCGCAACAAGAGAGGACAACAAATAAAACCGACCGCTTTGCGGTCGGTTTTGTTATACTAGTCTTATGAAAAACTGCGTCATAATCCATGGTGGTCCGCTCACTGATACGCCTATAGAGCCACACAATTTGCATACACTATATTGGCATCCGTGGACTAAACAAAAGTTAGAGAAGGGTGGTATTTCAACAGTGGTGCCACCAATGCCAAACCCTTGGAATCCAGTATACGAAGAATGGAAAGAAGAGTTTGAAAAACTACCAGTCACAGAAGGATCTGTGTTAATAGGACATAGTCGTGGTGTTGCCTTTTTATTAAGATGGCTAAGTGAGACAAAGAAGTCAGCCCATCAGTTAATATTGGTAGCGCCAAATCTACAGACCGAAAGCTTAGACCGCGAACTTCAAAAGTTCTATGACTTTGAGATTGACCTCGCTATCTCGGAACGGGTGACTGATATTGTTGTATTTACTTCAGAAAATGATGACGTAGAAAATATGGAAAGTGCAAAATTATTAGTGAGTACATTAAATTGTAGACTTGTGAATTTACCTACACACGGGCATTTCATTACAGAAGAGATGGGTGGAAATGAATTTCCAGAGTTGGTAGCTGAAGTCATTAAGTAATTTATTTAATTACACTAAAGAGCAGCTTGATCCTAGTCGGCAAAACCGACCGTTTTGCGGTCGGTTTTGTTATACTAAACTCATATGGATTTTAAAGAATACAAAGAAAAAGCCCTGCGGACAGATTGGGCGACCTATGACGATTATAATACTGGCGATGCTTCGGCACGGTTTGAATACAGTGTGATCGGGCTGGTGACCGAATCTGCCAAGCTACTGGACATGGTAAAAAAGTCGAAGAAAGATGTGTTTCCTATTGAGCCAGCTAGGGTGCAAGAAGAGCTGGGTGACTTGCTGTGGTACTTAAACCTCGCTTTAGATGAGGTTGGTATGACATACGAGGAACTAATGCAGAGTAATATTGATAAAATTGACAGGAAATACCCGGTAGATGATGTTGAATCGAATAAATTAATCAGAGGGTAATGTATGCCACGCACTAAAACCCAGACTGACATCGCTGCTATCAAACAATCTGTAACTGCTGCCGAAGCGGCGATGGTGGCGGTTATGGATTATCTGGCCTTAAGCGATACTCCAACCTCAGAGCAAGCGAAAGTGATTATTGATAAAGTGCTTGCGCAGCATAACTGCTATTCACCAGAAAGTAGGATTGTGGCTGGAGGACTTCGTACACATGAGCCTCACTATATGGGGGAAGGTGTGATCGAGCGAAATCAACCGATCGTAATCGATATTTATCCCCGGTCAAAAGAAACTAGCTTCTTTGCTGATATGACTAGGACGATTTGCCTAGGTGAGCCCTCGGCTGAGCTGCAGCGTATGTATGATGCAGTGAAGGTGGTTCAAGAAAAGTGCATTGCTCTACTACGGCCGGGCGCCAGTTGTGACGCAATCCATCAGCTCGCAGTCGATCAATTTATAGAGCTAGGATACAAAACAACTGGGTCAGGAAGTGAGTTCAAATTTGAGGAAGGGTTTGTGCATAGTATCGGCCACGGGCTTGGTACTGAGGTGCACGCCGAGCCGTTCTTTGGCAGTGGGCGAGGAAATGTACTGCAAGTCGGTGATGTAGTTACAATCGAGCCAGGGTTGTACTACAAACATATTGGAGGAGTCAGGCTGGAAGATTTATTTCTGATTATCGAGAATGGGTATGAGCAACTCACGACCTTGCCGCTGGAATTAAGAATTTAAAACCGGTGAATCCAAATCCTTAAAAAACTCGATCAAGTTATCGACGTGCTCGTCGATGGTGATGCCGAAATCTGCTACGCCATTGGCGATATGGGCGCGGTCGATTCCTGGGGCGAAGCGTTCTTCCTTGAGGCGCTTCTTGATCGACTTGGCTTTCATTTCGGCAAAGGGGATTGGGTTGAGTTTTTGGTAGGCGTAGAAAATACCGCAGATCTCGTCGCAAGCAACTAGTGCTTTGTCGAGCTGGCTGACGGCTGGGGTGGTAAAGCCGTTAAAGCCGTTGGCGTGCGCGAGGACGGCTTGACCTAGCTCGGCTGGATAGTCCCATTCCTTGAACCACACTAGTGACGGTCCTGGATGTTCGCCCGGGTGTTGATCATAGTCAATGTCGTGCAGGTAGCCAGTCAAAAACCACAAGTGTGCGTCGGCGCCTAGTTTCTGGGCATAGCCCTCCATGGCGGTCGCCACCATCAGAGCGTGGAAGCGCTGATAGTTGTCTTGTACGTATTCTTCGAGCAGTAGCTTGGCCTCGGCTTTGGTTGGTAGGGCTGACATATGTAATTATTATACCGCCTATTCAAACTCCCACAACAACTCCTCAAAATCCTGAATCTTGCCTTTGTCATTTACGATGATACCTTCGCGCTTATACATCTTTTGGCGCTCCTGCTCGCGCCCGACTGGCAGCCAGACGGTGCCATTCGCGTAGACGATGCGGTGGTAGGGGATTGATTTCTGGTTGGGTGCCTTACCGAGAATACTGGTGATACTGCGCGCCGCCATCGATCCTCCGCCAGCCGCCCGTGCCAGTGCACCGTAGGTGGTGACATAGCCGGGCTGAATTGATAGGGTCAGGTCATAGACGCGCTGACTAAAAGAAGGTTGCATACACATCTAGTTATAACCTTTTTAGTGTGAGAATGGTATAAAGGTATATATGCAATGCGTTATTTTAGCGGCCGGCAAAGGCACACGTCTGCGACCACTGACAGAGAATACTCCCAAACAGTTGGTACAAGTTAACGGTCGACCCTTGCTTGATTATATTGTTGAAGCTCTCCCGAGTGCGGTTGATGAGATTATTATGGTCACCGGATATCTAGAAGATCAAATCAAAGCCCACTGCGGCGAGAAATATTTTGGTCGCAAGGTGACCTACATTACCCAGCCAGAACCCAAGGGGACTGGGCACGCCCTGTGGCTGTGTAAAGAATTAATCCATGGTCGCTTTTTGTTTATGTTTGGGGATGATATTCACGGCAAGGCGGATTTGGCCAATGTGACTGCGTACGAACGTGGCATGTTGGTATTGCAGACCGATACGCCCGAACGATTTGGTATCGTGACTAAGCACGCTGATGGCACCATGGCCAAGTTTATTGAAAAGCCACAGCATCCTCCGTCGAACTTGGCTTCGACAGGGGTATTTGTCCTCGATGAGCATATCTTTGAGTTTGAACCCGAGGTTGAAATGAATGGTGAGTTGTATCATACCGACATGGTTCGCGAGTACGCCAAGAAATATCCGGTCATGGTGGTTGAGCAGCAGTTGTGGATCCCGATTGGGTATCCTGAGGATATTGCCAAGGCTGAAGTATTACTAAAATAAGCTCAAGACATATGTTAACATTAACGTATGTCAAAGGTTCAAGAAAAACAAGCTGCTATAGCAATGCGTCGAGCAGGTTGCAGTATCAAAGAAATTGCGACAAAACTGAATGTTTCAAAAGGTTCTGTGAGTACATGGTGTCAAGAAATTACCCTTACCAAACAACAATCAGCACTTTTAAAGCAAAAGCAAGTAACAGCAGGTTCAGCAGGTCGTCAGAAGGGTGCTGATATGAATCGACAAAAGAAACTCGATGCGATAGCTGAAGCTGTACAAGCTGCCCGTAAACAAATAAAAATAATTACTAAGCGAGAACTATTTTTTCTTGGGCTCGGCTTGTATTGGGGTGAAGGGGTGAAGTCCGTTGGTAGCGGCGCAGCTTTGGTGAATTCTGACCCTGCGCTACTGGTATTAGGAAAGTCTTGGTTTGAAACTTGTTTGCAGGTAGATCCGACTGATTTCAGGCCTTACATATACATATCTCAGACTCATGTCGATCGGCAAGATGTTATTCAAAAATTTTGGATGAAAACACTGCAGCTGCCTAGAGCGCAATTTAAAATTATTATTTTGCAGGATAGGCCTAAGAAGCATTATACGAATCATCGTACATATTTCGGAGTAGTGTCGCTGCGGGTGCAAAAAGGAACAACTTTAAAGTATAAAATTCAAGCACTGATTACTGCGTGTGCTGAGGCTGATTACGTGGATTGATTCTGAGGAGGAAATATAGTAATGTATTGCCACAGAGTCAGTCGGACTTTGGGGTGGTGCGAACATCTGTCGGTTGAAAGAGATAATTAAAACTATTTTAATTATCTCTTGCGCCGACTTCGCTCGCGACCAAAATATAAAAATTAATTTTTATATTTGTCACTCACTCGTCGGCGTAGCTCAGTTGGTTAGAGCGTTTCACTCATAAAGAAGAGGTCGCAGGTTCAATTCCTGCCGTCGACACAAAGAAAACCGCCTGTGGCGGTTTTTGTTTTGTATCAATAATTCTTAATGCTATAATAGCCCAATGGATCTATCACTATTTACCACTTACTACGGATTAGACTGGGTGGCTGCCTTTACCATGCTACTGGGACTATGGCTGGTAGCTAGCAAAAAACGCAGCGGATTCTTAGTGACGGTATTTGCTTCCCTCGTTGGGGCAGTGGTGTCGTATATGGCCGGGCAGTACGGCTTCTTATTATCTAATGTCGCGATGGTGTTTATCGCGTTTCGAGGGTATCGGTTGTGGAAGTAGAGGACGCAAAGCTTACCGCTCAGTACACCTTTTGCGCTAGATTTACCGACTGCAAGGAGTGTAAATGGAAATACCCTGGTGGTGCGAGTCCCGCACACGTTCTGCATCGACCGCAAAAAATCCCCTTGCGGGGTTTTTTTTCTGCGCGGTCGAAGGGACTCGAAGCTTACAGCTTCAGTACACCTTTTGGATAGATTCGCCCTTTGGGCTAATCTACCTCAAAAGCTTTTCGAGTCCCACGAAAAGTGTATCCCACACACTTTTCGCATCGACCGCAAAAAAGCCCCTTGCGGGGTTTTTTTCTGCGCGGTCGAAGGGACTCGAACCCTCGACCTCCCGCGTGACAGGCGGGCGCTCTAACCAGCTGAGCTACGACCGCGAATGAGGTGCAAATACAAAAGTTTACTTTTCTATTTTGGCGCCGAATGAAGCGGTCGAAAGAAAAAGTCTTTTTTCTTTTCAGTCCGCGAATCATCCAACGCCTACCATAGTTCATCTTTGATTCCTCCGAACGCAGCGGTCGAAAGAAAAAGACTTTTTTCTTTTCAGTCCGCAAGTGCTCGGAGGCTTCTCTTGGTTTATTTTCTTACCTTGGCTCGAATGAAGCAGTCGAAAGGAAAGACTTTTACTTTCTACCGCAATATTTAGACAAATAACTTACCATCTGTAAGTGTCCGAGAGTATAGCGGTTTTGTCTCAATTTGGCAATCCTTGATGCTATACTTTTCTAATGAACTTTACAACAGCCCAGAAACTGCTTCTAGTAACAAATATTTTAATCGTCGTTGGTTTTAGTTGGTACTACCTCCAGAGTGCGAATTATGAATTTCTGGCGTATGCCGGCACGATTGCACTGGTCACTGCAGTTTTATTTGGCACCCTTCGCCTGACTCGTTTCTCGACGGGGATCATCACTGGGGTAACCATTTGGGGTCTGTTGCACATGCTTGGTGGCAGTGTGATGACGGCTGACGGTGTGCTGTACGCTTGGAAGATTTTCCCGTTTTTTGATGGTGGAGCGGATTTTTATATCCTCAAGTACGACCAAGTGGTACACACTTTTTTGTACGGAGTGGTGGGGCTGATGTGCTTGCACCTACTGCGCACTATTGTCGGGATCAAAACGCACCAGGCTCTCGTGGCTGGAATTGCTATTTTTGCTGCCGCTGGGTTTGGGATAGTTAATGAAATCATCGAATTTCTAGCTGAAGTGAATCTTCAGAATACAGGCGTCGGTGGGTATCACAACACAGTACTTGATTTGATATTTAACCTCAGTGGCGCTGCTGTTGCAGTACTGGGCAAGCTGTTACTATTCGACGCCAGACGTTAATTAGAAAGAAGCGTGCTCACTATAGCTAGTGGTAAGATATCTGATTATTTGCTATTGTAGGACCACAAAAGTAACGCCATCATAGCTCAGTCGGTAGAGCGCGTCCATGGTAAGGACGAGGTCAACAGTTCGATTCTGTTTGATGGCTCAAAGTAGTTGCTAAATACTATGATTATAGTATGGTTCGGATAAATGAAAAAGGAGATCTTTGATGACATACGATGTACGAGCTATTTCGGGTTATGAAGCGATCGCTGCTATAAGCACGATCAAACAGCTGTTGTCAGAATTCTCTGATGATGTAGGTAGTCGAATTGCCGCTGGTCAGTTTGATCAACTGATTAAAGAAACATGCTTAGCCTTAAACGTACGAGTATGTATCGTTTGGGATTCGGATATTTCCCAGGCAGTGGGAATGTACATAGCGACGGTCATGCCGGTAATGTTAGGGAGAAGATTGTATGTCGACTCTGTAGTGGTTGCTCAATCACACCGCAGACAAGGTATTTGTCAGACTGTCTTGATTCCGCACATGGATTGGTTGGCTGCTGCGCTTGAGTGTCATACGATCGAACTGACATCTTCCAAGCCTGGCCCGCAGACCCTGTATCGTGCGAGCGGGTTTGGTTCACCAACAACTGTATTTCGGAAACAAATCGCGCCGCAATAGTCAACAGCCCCAGCAGATTATTCTGCTGGGGCTTTTATTTTGCTATACTGCAGGCAATGCTAGAAACCTCAGACATCCAAGCCCGCATCAACGAGATCGAAGCCGCCCAACTACGCCCTGATTTTTGGAATGACCCGGCGGCCGCGCAAGCAATGTACAAAGAACTCGAAGAGCTCAAAGATGCGGCCGAAGGTAAAGGAAAGTACGACCGCAACAACGCAGTACTGACGATCGTTGCCGGCGCTGGTGGTGATGACGCCGAGGATTTTGCGCGAATGCTGGTCGAGATGTACCAAAAATACGGCGAGGGTAAAGGTTGGTCAGCGGTTGTGTTTGATAGCAACACCAACGATCACAACGGCTATCGCAACATCACCTTTGAACTACAGGGCAAAGAAGCGTACGGCACGCTGCAAAACGAATCGGGTGTGCATCGCCTAGTTCGTATTTCGCCGTTCAACAGCAACGGCAAACGTCAGACCTCTTTTGTGTTGGTTGAAGTGTCACCAAGTGTGGCTGACGTCACTGACTTCGCCTTAAACGAAGATGATCTTGAGGTATCGTTCGCGAAGTCTGGCGGCGCCGGGGGACAGAACGTCAACAAGCGTGAGACCGCCGTGCGGATTGTGCACGTGCCGACCAACATCTCGGTCAATATGTCGACCGAGCGCTCGCAGCTACTCAACCGCGAAAAGGGTATGAAGCTGCTGGCGGGGCGAATCTTTGCGTTTGAAGAAAAGCAGCGCAAGCGTGAGATCGATGGATTGTCAGTCGAGAAAAGCCTCAAGATCGAGTGGGGCAGCCAGATCAGGTCATATGTCTTGCACCCGTATCAACTAGTAAAAGATCATCGCACTAGCACCGAAGTACGTAATATAGACGCCGTGCTGGGCGGTGATATCCAGGTGTTTATTGATACTTCCGCCCAAGCCTAAGTACATGATATACTGTCGGTTATGATTTACTTTGATAATGTTTCAAAGCACTACAGCGATGGACGTGCCTCTGGACTGGAAGAAATTACCTTCCAAGTTGACCCTAAAGAATTCGTGTCTATTGTTGGTCACTCGGGTGCGGGCAAGACCACGCTACTCAAAATGATTATTGCCGAAGACAAGCCTTCAAGCGGCAGCGTCTTCTACGAATCACTCAATATCCACCGTATTCCGCGGTCCAAGCTGCCTAGCTACAGGCGAAAGATCGGCACGATATTTCAGGATTTCAAATTACTGCCTCACAAGACCGCCTACGAAAACGTCGCCTTTGCGATGGAAGCCAACGGGCGCAGCGATCAAGAGATCGCCGAGAACGTCCCACAGGCCCTTGCCTTGGTTGACCTCGAAGACAAAGCCTTCAACTTTCCCCATGAACTCTCTGGTGGTGAGAAGCAGCGGGTGGCGATCGCGCGCGCGATTGTAAATCAGCCAGACATTATCATCGCCGACGAGCCAACCGGAAATCTCGATCCGATTGCCACGTACGAGGTTGTACAGATCCTACGCAAGATCAACGATCTGGGTACCACCGTGATTATGACCACCCACAACAAGGGTGTGATCGATGAGATCGAGCGGCGTGTGATCACGATGGATGAAGGACGAATTATTCGAGACGATGCAAGTGGTAAATACGTTTTATAATTTATGATAACTGGATTACGTCGAGTAGTACGAGCAGGGTTTGTTGGGTTTTGGCGCAACGCGTACGTGTCGCTGGCGTCGGTGTTTGTGATGACGGTCGCGCTGTTTATGATTGGAGTGACGATGTTTGTGGATCAGCTGCTGACCACATCGCTTAATACCATCCAATCAAAGGTTGATATCAATGTGTATTTTGTACCCGATGCCTCACCAGACGAGATCGACCGACTGCGCACCGCGGTCGCAGCCCTGCCTGATGTAGCAGCGGTGACCTTTACCTCGCGCGAAGAGGCACTAGAAGAGTACCGCAACCGCAACCAAAACAACGAGATCGCCCTGCAAGCACTAGAGGAGCTCAACGAAAATCCACTCGGAGCCACCATCGCCATCCAGGCCAAGGAAACTTCGCAGTATGAGCGAGTTGCGCAGTTCCTTGATGAACAAAAAGCCCAAGAAGACGTCAGTGCGCCCGTGATTGATGTGATCAACTTTAACCGCAATAAGGATTCGATCGATACACTCACCGCGATCATTAGTGCAGTTGAGCGATCGAGCTTGGTGGTGTTGATCATTCTGCTCATCGCAGCCACGCTCATTACCTTCAACACCATCCGCCTAGCGATCTACACCTCGCGCGAAGAAATCGCCATAATGCGGTTGGTCGGCGCTAGCAACATGTTCATTCGCGGGCCATTTATGCTCCAAGGGATCATGTACGGATTCCTAGCTGGAGTCTTGACCCTTGCGATCTTCTATCCAATCTTGATCTGGATCGGGCCCGAGACAGCTGCCTTCTTTGAGATCAACTTGCTGGAATATTTCCTAGAGAACTTCCGCATGATCTTCCTTACGATTGTCGGTATTGGTGTAGCACTTGGACTGGTATCAAGTACGCTCGCCGTGACCCGCTACTTACGAACTTAATCTAACTTTTTACCTCTATGGCTTCCCGCAAGAAAACTCCGACCAAACCTAGCAAACAGCCAGCGACTAAAAAGCCCCTCAAGTCACAGGTGGCAAGTAAGGTTGCCAAGGTAACAAAGGCACCTAAGACCGCCAAAGCGCCCAAATCAACCAAAACTCCCAAATACATCTTCATCGTCGGTGGAGTCATGAGTGGTGTGGGCAAGGGTGTGGCGTCGTCATCGATCGCTACCTGCCTGCAAGCGCGCGGTCTGAGTGTCACCGCGATGAAGATTGATCCGTACATCAATGTCGACGCCGGCACCATGAACCCCACCGAGCACGGTGAGTGTTTTGTGCTGCGTGACGGCCTTGAGACCGACCAAGACATGGGGAACTATGAACGGTTCTTGAATGTAGACTTGCCCGCAATCAACTACATGACAACGGGCAGTGTCTATCAATCAGTGATCGAGAAAGAGCGCAACCTAGAATACGGCGGGCGCAACGTACAAGTGGTTCCTGATATTCCTGAAGAAGTTATCAGACGTATTA
>Ga0306897_1000203_pt1 | contig 13243 bp, 13 predicted proteins | sample AntRauMFilla1563_FD_190425 | JGI IMG/M metagenome (GOLD analysis project Ga0306897, IMG submission 190425) | Saline lake microbial communities from Rauer Islands, Antarctica - Metagenome Filla 1 #563 (v2) (version 2) | ecosystem: Environmental > Aquatic > Non-marine Saline and Alkaline > Saline ...
AGCTGGAAAGCCACCAAAAGTCGCCCTTACTGCGCTCATGCGAAAGCTCATTGAACTCGCCAACGCCCTCATCAAAGCAAATCGAAATTGGGTGAAAAAAGCGGCTTGATCAAGACGGATACTCTTCGTTTCGGCTTATGAAAACGACTGCAAGTTCCGCCTCCCCGGCGATCAACATCAAGCCAGGCAGGGTATCCATGTCAAAGATGGAGGCGAGCCAATTGATCTGGGACAGGTCGGTGATGCTCGGCATCACCCCGACCCGTGGTGGGTGTGAGTGCCACTCGCCGACGTAGCGCAGCTGTCCCTGTGTATCGGCCATGGAACGGTCGATCGTCTGCTGAACGCCGTCGGTGCCACGGGTGAACCCGGTCGGCGATGCGGTGCTGTCAGCGGGTGCCCGAACAGCACTGGCAAGGTGTATCCGCTGCGCCGGGATATCAACGACGCCGAGCAAGATACCGCCGGTCTCGTTTGGCAGGCATTCTTCGCGCATTACCGCGATGCGCGCGCGGAGGCCGGCATCGAGTGCGACCTGCCAGCCGTCAACATCGAAGCGCCGCACCGCCTCTGCAGGATAAGAGAAGCTGCTAACATCACCGCCCGTCCCTAGTGACCAGATGCGGATGACCCCTTCATCAGTATCGGCAGCCTGTCCCAAACCTTCCGCTACCAGGCCACTCAGAGCCATGACACGCGACTCCGGGATCAGGTTGGTGATGGCACGGCAAGCACCAGTGTAAGCGAACGTGCGCACCGGGGTTTCCAGATGACCGGCGAGTGCCTCTTCACGGATGACGTGACCGAGATACTGCGCCTCCAGATCGCGCAGTGTGACACTGCGATCTTTCGGCTCGGCAAGGAGGACGGCGGCGTCGCCCGCCGGGCTGAAGAAGATGCTGATACGTCGGGCCTTGGATTGGTGGTCGGACAGGTACCGCTCCGCCAACAGTGAAGCGGATGCATCGACGACGATATCTGCATCATCGAGCGCGCGGTCGACATCGTCATTGTGCTGACCGCCCGCCCCGACGCGGGCAGTTATTGCCGTGGCAGCAGAGTCTTCATCGTCAAGAATGTTCGTCAGCGCTCCGGCGAGCAGTTCCGACTTGCGCTCGGTGACGTTGCCGCCAAACGCGATGTGACGGGCAAGGTTGTGCGGAAGCAGAACGTCATAGTCTATAACGGTCCAGCGAAAACGCCCCTCGCGGGCAAGACATGGCGCGACATGGGCACCGATCGCGCCACCGCCGACAATCACGGCGCGGCGTTCATCCGAGCCTGTTCGGCCCGCAAGCTGGGTTGCAAGGGCTCGGTCGAATGTTGCGTGGACTTCGACCGGAAGCACAGCCATCGCGAGGATCGCAGCCTCGTCTGCCGCTCCGGCGGTGAACACGGGGACAAAGCCTGCGGCACCACCCTGGTCCTTGCTTTCGGCCTTGTGGGCAATTCCAAGTGCGACCGCGATGTTACCAACCTTCTCAGAAGTGACAAAGGCTCGGAAATCCGTGCCCTGTTGTGTTCTGTCTGGCGTGGTAATCGGCATTTCGACGATTATCGCGAGGCAGGAGTTGATCCGCGCCGCGTTGGTCTTCGCATCATTCAACCACCCGGAGAAGCGCACGCGCAGATCGGCGAACAGATCGATCCCGCACGCCGTAAGCAATTCAGCAAGGCTGCCAAGACTACCCGGTGCGAAGGAAAGCCGTACCATCTGCATGGGGGGCACCCGGTAAGCAGCCACCGTCAATGGCAAAGCCCGTGTGGATCCCTTCAACTTGGATAGAGGGATCACGCGCATCAGGGCGCCCGTGTCGTCGGGGATAGCGATGAGATCGTGTGCGTCCGCGTTCTCGATCAATGCACGGGACATGATGATGTTGTAGCCGGTCCCGAACATAAGCGGGTCGACCGGCTGTCGGGCATCATGCAATGCGCCCTCGGCCGCTCGCCTAAACCAAGTGAGGATGCGGTGGACAAGTTCGGCTGGGGTCCACGTGAGGCGCGCCTCGGCCCAACTCCGATCATCGATGCATATCGCGCGGGGTGACCCTTCCGCTGTGAGGTTCTGGTGCGCAGTGTCAGGAAAATCACTCCGCATCATGTAGACTAATGGCATGGTGTCGCCCCCGGCGAAGCGAATACCGAGGCGCTCCGTACGCCTGATTGGCACCACGCTCTCCTGGGGCCTGCCGGTCCTGAAGGTGAGTTCCACGAGGTCACCGGCCTCTCCCCGGCGCAGCGCGACCACAGCGGCGAGGTCAGCAGCATGCCGGTCGACGAACCGCGCCAACGAAGCCGCAGCCGAAGAGGTGAGGTCCTCGGCCGAGATTACTTCGCCGAACGATGCGGAGAGCCAATTTTCGACGTCCATTAACCGGCCCGGGGCGAGGCTGCAGCGGCAGTGCCGGCAACCATAGGCGCAGCCAACGCGAGGGCGAAACCAAACGCCGTGATCTTGTAGGCAAAGGGCTTGGGGTTGCTCTTCGACGGGTGCTCCATCGTTACGATAAATTCACCGTCATGTGCCGCCGTGATCCGGCGGTGATAATTGGCGGCCTGCCTGTGCGGCGGCTGGATGTCGTCGTCAGCCTTCGAACCTTTCGCGGGGATCGGCCAGGACGGCGAGATGATGTCGCTTCCCGGCTGGCGCTGATCCTCGAACAGCCACTTGACGTCGGGATCGGGTACCGTCTCATCGGTCCCGCGTTCCGGTCCGAGTGACTTGTAGGAACAATGGTGCGGGAGTTTCAGCAGGTCCCAAGCAAGCCTGTCGTCGTTGCCGTGCTTACGGCTAACTTGGATGATCGCCGCGAGGGTCTCGTAGTTGACGTCCGAGGCAAGAAGCAGCCGGGTCTTTCTTCCGCCTTCGATGAAGGTCGCCTGCAAAGCGATCGAATCCTCGTTTCGATCGATGACGGTGTTCGCGTCCTGTCGCCATCCGAACGGGCAATGCACGAAAAACTCTACTTTCTCAGGGCCAGTCAGCGCGTAACCCGGCACGAACTTGCCGGCATCCACGATCAGGTGCCTACGGCTCTCGAAGTCGATGCCTTCCGCTTCCATCCAGTCTTTTAGTCGTTCAGGCCGCGAGAACACCCGGATACCTTTCCCCTGGCGCAAGCGATACCGCGCCTCCGCACGGACCAGTCGCGCATCATCCTTGAGGTTTTCTTCTAGGATTGCTGCGGCAGGCACCCAGAGTTCCCTGATCTTGATCTTACCCTTGCCCTGGTAGAGCGCGGCATGATCGAGCCAGAAGAAGTCACCGAACCCCTTGCAGTGGTCGGTGTCAGTGTGGGTGATGCAAACCGCATCGAAGTAATCCCGTCCCGCCTTATCGAGATCGCGGCGAAGCGTCTCCGGCAGGTCGCAACGCTGGTCATCCTCATCGTCGTCGCAGCGCATTGCAGCGAAGTCGATCAGGACTTTGCGCCCATCAGCAAGGTCGAGCCTCGCGGTGTCGGCATTGCCGAGCGGAAAGAAGTTCACTTGAGTCTGCATCTACACTGTCCTCATGTTTTGGTGCCCCCAGCAGTTTGGGCATCTTCTTGATCTCCAACTTGATGCTGGGGCCTAGCCCTTCGGCGGATAGGGGTCGTGCCCATACGAGTTGGCATCGCGAATCCTGCCGTTTGGCCTGTGAATGACTACCTCGCCCCGCTCACGGATTGCCGTGATACGCGCGGCAGCGGTTGCCTCTGCCTGAGTGGAGTGCGTGGACGCGACTCGCGTCACTCCCTCACGGCGTGCAGCCCAACCATCGCCATGGGGGACCACATGAATGCGCTTTGACATCGAATTTCCTTGTTTTCATGGCTCGCCTCGGACCGAAACGATTGACCCCGGCCCTTAGGCATGATTCAAGTGTTTCACAGACTGGTATAGGTAAAAAGTTGCGCTGTGTAAACAGTCTTCGCACCACTCATACCAGTCTAGGAAACACTGTGGAGGGCACATGAATATTAACGATCTCGCCCCACTGGTCTTAAGGCGACGGGGAAACATGGGGGTAAGGGCGGCTGCAAAAGAAATTGGGATAAGCCCGACCACACTTACCAGGATCGAAAAAGGGCACGTCCCAGACGTTGGCACTCTCAACAAGCTCAGCGAGTGGTTAGGGGAGGAGCCTTCAAAGTTTACCGGTGTAGGTGACCTGCAGATCGCCTTCAAAAATAGAAAAGCAGTCCCGCAAGCGACCGCTATCGCATTGGCGGAGCTGATCACGAGAGCGTCAAAGCAGTTTGAAAAAGAAGTTGAGGCAAGAGGGCACTAGTTGGCATTTAGACGGGGGTTTAAATCACAGTGTGAGCGGCGCGCGGTCGAGTTTCGAAAACAATTCGGCCTGTCGGATCACGATGCGCTGTCTGCCGAACGTCTGGCCCGGGAACTTCGCGTCACGGTTTGGTCCACCAGCGATGTCGGCGGCATCTCACAAGACGCTCTATCTGTTCTGAGTGACGAAACAGATCAATCGTGGTCAGCACTGACAATGAGACTTGGTACGGACCATCTCGTCGTCCATAAGCTCGTCACCTCCAAAGGACGGCGAAACAATGTCGTGATGCACGAGCTCGCCCATATCATTCTGGGCCACGAACTTGCAGAAGCTTGCATCCTAGAAGACGGATCGCTGGTTCCAGGCAATTTCGATCAAGATCAAGAAGATGAAGCCGACTGGTTGGCTGGAGCATTGCTGCTGCCTCGGCCAACGCTATTATCAATTCGACGGCGTCGCCTCTCTGACGCAGCAGCATGCGAGGAACATCTTGTGAGTTCGGAGATGCTAAAGTGGCGTTTCCAAATGACGGGCGTTGACTACCAAATTTCGCGACGACGTCCATAGTAATTGACGCCGTGCAAGGTTCACGATCGTCAATTACTATTCCTTTTTGTCGATTGGGGCGCAACTGCATCGAAGGTTGGGAAGCCACCCTTCGTGAAGGTCTAAAATGGTGGTCGTCGCAGAGACCGCGACGGTTGCCAGCTCTGTTGGCCGCACGGTTTAGAGGGCCAGTTCACCGGCGATAGGCCCGGAGGCGTCTCCAAGCCTTTCCCGGGCCCGTCGAAAGTGAGGCCTGAGGCCTCACCCGAAGGGATCGTATTCCGATATGATCACGACCTCGTCGCCGTCGATTTCATCGGCGGGGACGGCGCCAAAGGTTCCATCCCCTGCCTGGAAGACGACGATCGAGACCATGAGCGTGGCGGCGAGGGAGGCGGCGAAGGCGTGTGCATCTTTGCGGGACATCTGTTTGGCTCCTGTCTTTGAGGCGGGGGACCATCCCCCGCGCGACAGAACCTCGAAGGCCCAAAGACTGGCTGACATCACCGGGTGCGTTCGGGCATTCCCCGAATCCGCCCGGCGGCACGGGCTCGCCCGTAGTCCGACCCCTCGCGGGTTGATCTCGAAGACAAGGTTTGGGCCAAGGAAGGGAATGGCGAGCGGGGGATGGTGCCCTGACGACTGGAGCCTGTTGTCCCGCTGATGCTGGGCACCCCGCCAGCCTCCCGGTCTGGCTCGTGGTTGAAGGCAGCCTTCCTCGGGGATGGATCCTTGGTGCCCCGCGAACTCAAAGGAAGGGGTTGTGATGGGTAAGGGCCCACCCTTCGGCAGGCCCCTGGTTTCATGATGGCTCAGGCGGCGCGTTCTGCACCCCCTGCCCTATCGCTGTCATCCTCGCCAACGATCTCCAGCCGCGCGTTGCGATAGCCCTCCTTGGCGATCCAGACTTCAGCCGCCGTGACGGACTCGGCCAGATGCAGCAGTTCCGGGTTGCCGCCGAAATCCAGCAGGATGTGCACCTGCCCGGCTTTCGGTTCCTCTGCGACCTCGAAGACCAAGGTGCTGTCAGCCGAGTGGCTGCGCATGATGGTGACGAGAATGACCCCGTCAGAGGCGAAGTGGCCTTCGTGGAGCGTGAACGACGCTGGAGCGGTCCAGGTCGGATAGGCGCGCGGTGGTTCCTTCTTCACAAGGCGGCCAACACCGTTCGAGCGCTCCCACGCCGCGAGCTTCTTGGTGAAGCGAGCCGGCGGCTTAGGGCTGCCGTCGGTGTAGCGAATGAGCGCCCCAAGGGGCGCGATGTCGATGATGGTTGTTGCAGACATGATTCCTCATCCAGAATGCGAGAACTCGCACTCATCATATTGATATTGTTAATGTATATGTTGGTTGGGGGCGGGAGTGCCCGCCCCCCGGCTAGTCGACGTCACTCAGCGGCGAGAATCGAAGCGCTATCGGCAGGCAGATCGTCTGTCAGAAAGGCCGGAAGGTCAGAATCACTGACGCTCTCAGCCACTTCAGCAGCATCTACCCCCTTCCCTTCCGCGCAATCCTCGGGATCCAATGTTACCAGATCTGCGCGCCGCAGGACCTCGGGCAACCAACCGCTGCCTTTCAGCAGCCGCTCGGCTTCGGTCGCCATCTCGCCCTTCTTGAGGTGATCGAGAAGCTGTGCGGTCCCCTCCCCTTTGGCCTCGCGCACGGCCTCGAGGATGCGGGCCTTGGGCACGCGGTTCAGGTAGGTGTCCACCGTTGGCTCCCAGCCCGCCTCGACCATATCGAGATCGACTGCCTGTGCGACGATATCCGCCTGCGCCATGCGCCGGGTCAGACCATTGTCCGAGATGCCCGCACCATAGGGATTTACCTTCTCATGCAGCGCATTGATTCCGAAGCTGAGGCAATGGGCCAAGAGCGACAGTCGGCGCGCCTGATCGAGGTTCGTCAGGTAGTCCCAGAGGGCCGCATCTTCGCCAAGCGGCAGTTCTGTTTCCCAGGCGGCGTGACGTTCGTCCACAGCCTGCGCCACCGGACTGTCCTTAAGATCGACAGCCTGCGCCGACATATAGACATGACGAACCGAAGCCTCCAAGCAGCCTCCCGACGCACCCTTCGATTGGAACGTGTCGGTGACCAGCTTTGCCAGAAGCAGCGTCAATGCGACATCGGGAGAACGCCCCACGGCCTCGCGCAGTGCCAAGGTCCGGTGCGCTGTCAGTTCAGTAACCAACCGCTCGGGCAATGGCTTCAACGCGCCATCATCCTCGTCATCTGCCAGACCAACCCCAAAGGGCTGGCCACCCGACGTAATGATGGTCCCGACGTTTGCACGAGCATCACTGCCGCCGCCATCCGAAGGTGCCAGATCATCCCCCTGCCCCGCGAGCGCTGGATCGACACCATCTTGGACCGCGGTCTCTTCGCGCGGCTCATCCGCTGGACGTACGTAACCACGATAGACAGCAAGCGCGCCGGCGCGATCAAGCGTGACGAAAGCCCCTGCCCGTGCGATTTCCGTCTGCTCGAAGATTAGCGGACGGTTCTCAAGCTTCTCCATCGCCTGCTCGAGTTCGCCCAAACGAGTATCGATCTCTTCGGGGCATTCATCCTGGCTAGCGCATTCCTCTTCCAGCGCCTGGTACTCGACCAGCAGCTTGGCATGAGCCGCACCCTCGTCATCCGTCATCGGCGCAGGATCACCGGACAACCGCCGAAGCCCGTGGCTATAGCCATAGGGCAGATCGAGCGACACTTCGATCCACTTCCATTCCTCGACCGCGAGCGCCTCAGCTTCGGCTTGTAGCTGGTCCGTCACCAGGCGATCGAGCAGCGAAGGGTCCTCGAGCCACCCACCATCATCGCCTTGGAAGAGGTCATGCAGCATCGTGCCGCCAGCGGCTTCATAGGCGTCGACACCGACAAATACCGCACGACGGTCCGATGCCCGGACCGAGGTCTCAGTCAGCATGCGGCGGACCTGGTAAGGCTCCTTGTTCCAGGACGAATTGATCACATCCCAGACCTGAACCTGGCGCTCATGATCCGGGTTCACGGTGAAAGCCATCAATTGCTCCAGCGTCATGCCGTCTTCGGCATAGACCTCGAGCAGGGCAGGGGCGACGGATGCAAGTTTCAACCGCTGCTTCACGATCTGCGGTGTGACGAAAAAGGCAGCTGCGATCTCCTCATCGCCTTGCCCCTTCTCGCGCAGTGCCACGAAGGCGCGGAACTGGTCGAGAGGGTGTAGTGCAACACGCTGTATGTTCTCGGCGAGAGAATCGTCCTCGGCGAGAATGTCGGAGCCCGCATCCCGTACGATGCAGGGAATAGGCGTGGTCTTGCTCAATCGCTTCTGCTTCACCAGCAGTGACAATGCTTCGAAGCGCCGACCACCGGCAGGGATTTCAAACTTGCCAGTCTCAGTGCCGTCATCGTCCAGCACCGGCCGCACGCTCAGGCTCTGCAGCAAGCCACGGCGGGCGATGTCCTTCGCCAACTCATCAATGGATACGCCAGCCTTGATGCGCCTCACGTTGGACTGGCTCAGCACAAGCTTGTCGAAAGGGATGTCCCGGGAAGGGGACAGGGTGATTTTCTGGATAGCTTTCGTCATCAGATTTTCTCCACGACGGGCACTGGAAGCCACTCTCCCGATCTCACTTCCCGTCACCCTCAAACCAACACTCCTCTCCCTCTCACGGTGGTTCTTGACCGCGGTCAAGAAGCTCATGTGGGAGCAAGTTGTGTGCGTAGTATCCTTTCAAAATAGGCATCAGGGTGTTTGATCGTATCTGCTCGTGCTATCAGGTAGTCGAAAACGAGAAGCAGTTTTCCTGCGCCTGCTTTTTGGATGCCACGCCTCAGTTCGTCGTGGCTTATTCTAAGCAATCGACCGAGGTCGTATAGAATGCGGGTAAGGGCTTCTCCTGTGCGAGGCGGTTCTGGGAAAAATTCCGCAACATGGGTGAAGTCTTCCCATGCCATCTGTGCTGGGTCTCGGTTCATCGTGGGTTTGGTTTGCGCGGTTTGTTCGCGTTGATGGAGCGTTGTCACAGCAATCTTATTAATATCTTTTTTTATAGACTCTATGTGCCGGACATTTTGTCCGTTTGTGGCGGGCAAATCGATGGAATCTGGTGTATGAGGCCGGTGTTCGGCAGCCTGTGAATTATCTTCGGAATTAGCTCTCGCTGCGGCATGGTGTTCACCGTAGCTTGCGTCGTTATCGGCTCCGAGGGTTCTGAGTTCCGAAATAATGCTCAGGACTGAATCAACGGTTAATGTCGCTCGACGCAGGACATTTCTGATCATGTTGAGGGTAGAGAGCCTTGTTTTATCGAAGTGTGTCTGTTGGAGTAAAGTTGCACGTAGGGCCAACGCCTCAGCCTTCAGTGAGCGCAAGCGCTCGCGTTCTTCGGTGAGCTGCAAGGCTTGCGCCGCGAGCGAATAGTACCTCTGGATCAACGGCTTCAGGTCGATGCCGAAGGCATCTCTAATTTCCCCTCCATACCGTAGCGGGAAGCGTTTGCCATTTGCTGAGTTCTTGCGTTCGATCAGTTCAGCAGCTGAGAGGCGTCCCATGCTGCGTCGAAGTGTTCTCTCATCGAGTCCATTGGCGCGCTCTGACAGAGAAGCGTTTGATGGGAACACGACTGTGAGTGCAAGTCGCTGGCTATCCTGAATCTCACGTTTTTCGCGTGGTAGGAAGCTAATGAGCGCGGTCAGAACGGCGAGGTCATTGGTTGTGAGACCTAGCTCCTTCCTCAGTACGCGAACCGGGCCCAGAAGCTCATAGGGGTTAGGGCAGGGCAGAGATGTCCGTTCCGCCAGGGCGGTTGTTGTTTTAGTTGCATGTCTCATGGTGTTTCGGAAGAAAAAGCTTCCCCGTTCACCGCGAGCGGTGTTGAAATCGATTCGTTTTGGGGGTATCAATCAGGTGTCGAGACTAATTGAGGCCCTTCGGAAGCATCGCTTTCGGGGGGTCTTTCTTTTTCTAGCCGGTCCTCCTTTCGTTTTCTGCTCGTTGCTCTTAATGTCTTGACCGCGGTCAAGACATGGGGTCGTCACTCTGGCCCATCTTGACCGCGGTCAAAAAGCTCGGTGACCAACTTCCGGACTGCCGCCTCAACTCGTGGGGCAAGATCAGCGTCTACGTCGATGGTGATGCGGTTGCCCTTTCGGCCGATCTTCACTTGCTCACTGGGATGTGTCTTCTGCGTCGACGGCTTGGTGGCTGTTAGAAAGTTAACCGCCGCTTCGAGACGGTCGGGGCCTGATAAGTTGCGAGGGATTGCGCTGGTAACTTCTCGGGCTCTCACGACGTCTTTCTCGCACAGCCTGAAGAGCTTCTCCCAGACCCGCCGACCAACGCCGTGTGCAGGTCCGATAGCCTGGATCAGTTCCATCGGGATGCCCGTCGCAATACGGTTCATCCGCGAGACGAGCGATTCATCGATCTGAAGTGCCCGATACGCGATCGTTTGAGCGTTCTTGCGCGTCTCGTCGGTTTTCCCAAGTTCTCGAATGATCCCGGCGACAAACAGGGCCCTTTCGATGAACGATGGGTCTTGGCGCGCATTATTCTCCACGCCTTGGGCAATGAGAGCTTCCTCGTCGGTCATCTCCATGACCGTGGCGCGCACTTTCTGACCAAGTTGGCGACAAGCGAGAAGCCGACGGCGTCCATAGACGATCTCAAGCGCACCGTCCTGGGTTCGGCGAACCAGCACTGGAACCTTTTGACCGTGCTCGCGGATCGACGAGACAAGCTCATCCAGACCATCGCTTGGATCGATGCGATCCATGACCGCGGACATCCGTATGGTGGTCGGGTCGATCAGCCGCGTGGCGTGTTTATCCTCTTCAAGCACGGATGCTTGTGCGCGAGCTACAGTCGGGCTCGTGCGCTTAACATCCAGATCCTCGTCCGAAGGCGGCGTTTTGCCCATCGCGTTCTTGAGTGAGTCCCCGAAGACCTTACGCGCCATGGCTACGCCCCCATGCCTTCAGGATTTCGCGTTCGACTTCGTCGGTCACGCGCGAAACGGACTCGATCGCGCGCTCGTAAGTTCTGCGGTTCACGTCGCGAGGTTCGACCTCGAAGATGCTCTGCTGGGTGTTAGCAGCGTCACCTACGGCTGTTGATTTCAGGAACTCGGCAGACAGCACGGCATCTCCGAGGACTGTCCGAAGCAGAGACGAAATCTGAACCTGCGGACCATCCGTATTTTCGTAGCGGGTGATCAGAACTCGCACGAAGTTCAGTCCATGTTCCGGGGCGTGTGCCTCGACGACGCCCATCAGGTTACTCGCCATGCCCAGAAAGCTCGCCAGCGACATGACATCGAGCATCGACGCGTTGAGCGGGATCAGGACACCGGTCGATGCAAAGAGGGCAGAGATCACCGAGAAGTTTAGCTGCGGAGGGGTATCAAATATCACCACATCATATCGGTTTAGGACGGGCTCAAGCGCTTCCCGGATGCGGCTATGAAACGTGGTGGCGCCGTGTCTGAAACTTAGGGCGACCTCGAACTCGTACTCCATGATGTCCATGGATGCCGGGATCAGGTCGACAGTCGGGAAGTTCGTTTTGCGAATGATCTCTGCTGCGGGTAGTGGATCGTCGGATCGGATAAGATCGTATGAAGTCGGCATATCCGGATCGAGCTCGGGAGTAACCCCGAACAGGTTTGTCAGACTTGCCTGGCTGTCGAGGTCGATCAGCAAGACCCGGTAGCCGCGCAGACCCAGTAGTTGCCCTACATGGGCAACAGATGACGTCTTGGCGGAGCCACCCTTCAGGTTGAAGATTGTCAAGACCTGACAAGCCTCTCCCGGTCTTCTGTGCGGGTGTTCTTCTGGCTTGATCCTTCCAGTCTCGAGAAGTACGCGTTGTGCCTCGACCATCTCTTCTGCAGAGAAACTACGGCGGTTGCCGCCCTCCAAGACACCTTCGGGAAAGCCTTCGAGGTTTGACACATGATGGCGGAAGGTGTTCTGATTAATGCGAAGCAGTTCAGCCGCTTCCCGCATGGCGAAGCGGCGGAGGCCCTTCTGAGCGTCCGGTGGGAAGGTTTCCTGCGCATGTTCACGCAACCGACCACCAAGCCGCTTGGACATGACTTCAAATCTCTGGGAGGCCCGTATCCCGTTCATTACTGCCCTCAAGTCTTTATTGTTTTGCAGAGCTTAACAGATATGGGGGATAAATCTAGACCAAACCGTTGAGAGGCCTAGGGGTGTTGAAGGCACCTATTTCTGTCGGCGGTAAATTGTTAAAAATCAGCGTCTTGGGCGACTGCGCTCTCACTGTACTTCAACAGCTCGTTGCCAGCTATGAAGTGACCACAAGATGTATTGTGAGTGCGTACAGAAATCAGCCAGCAGAATCGGATGGGCGATTTTCGGGGATCTCAGTCGAGCAACCCCAGCTTCTCGGCCCGCTCCAAGAGCATCTTGACCGATGACGGCTGCCAGTTTGTGCGCCCACGGGGCGTGCGTTCGCGCATCGCCTGCAGCCGATCACAGATAGCCTGAAGCGTGATGTCGGGATCTGCGCCCTTGATGCCAGCAATAATGGCGGGGAGGCGGTCGTCCGTTTCGCGGCGCCCGGCGCGGACTAGAACCTCGGTGGGCAGGAAGCCGTCGCGGACATAGGCCTTCACAGCGCGCAAAAGACGACCTTGTGTCCAGCGACGCGCCTCGGGCAAGGGGCCGTTGATGATGCGCAACACATCTTCCCAGGCCAAGTCGGGGCGCAACCTGCGCACATGGGGCACCCAGTCTTGTGCCGTCTCGTTCAGACGCTCCATGTAACCGTCCTGTCGCGCCAGCCGCACCTTGCGAAGAGCGGCAGGGTCTCGCGCGCGCAGGCCAGGGTTCCCGCCCACGCGGCCCTTTGTTCGGGCGCTGGCAAGGCCGGCCTTGGTGCGTTCGCGGATCAGGGCGCGCTCGAACTCGGCCGCAGCGCCCAGAACCTGCAGAGTGAACTTGCCTTGGGGGGAGGCGGTGTCGATCGGGTCTTCCAGCGAGCGGAAAAAGGCCCCCTTGGCTTCCAGCCGCTCAATCACTTCAAGAAGATGCGACAGCGACCTTGCCAACCGGTCTATCCGCACGACGACCAGCGTGTCGCCCTTGGCGATGCGCTCCAGCACGCGGGCCAACACTGGTCGGGCGCGGTTTCCGCCCGAGGCCTGCTCCTCATGGATCTCGTCACAGCCCGCGGATTTCAGGGCCTGCGACTGGGGCAGGGGGGTCTGATCCTCGGTGGATACACGGGCATAGCCGATCAGGGGCATCAAAACAGTCTTTTGCAGTTTCGTGTATCGCTACTAAACGACCGTTTGTAAACGAATGCAAGGGTGCGCGCTGTGGCGCTGTTCGTCAGAAAGCCCTTGGTTTCCATGCATTGAACGCGATCGGAGAGATCTCGCTGACCATCGCATGTGCGTGCTA
>Ga0306897_1000204_pt1 | contig 13116 bp, 19 predicted proteins | sample AntRauMFilla1563_FD_190425 | JGI IMG/M metagenome (GOLD analysis project Ga0306897, IMG submission 190425) | Saline lake microbial communities from Rauer Islands, Antarctica - Metagenome Filla 1 #563 (v2) (version 2) | ecosystem: Environmental > Aquatic > Non-marine Saline and Alkaline > Saline ...
TCAGAGCTTCTGGGCCACATCTCGCCTCTTGGATGGGCACACATTCTTCTCACGGGTGAATATAAGTGGCGGAAACAGTGAATTAAGCGCTTAACGTACTATTCTGCACCCAGCCGGAATCTACCCCACTTAGACGTTTAAAAAGAGCCTTTTTAGCCCGCCAGCCCCAGCACCAACGCCAGCGATCTGTTCACGCCGACCATTGATGCGTCATCGAGGTGGCCGAAGGCGGCTCCGATCTTGTCGGCCTTCACCGTCATGGGTTTGTCCAGCATGATCTGTGACGCCTTGCGCAATCCATTGTCAGGTGATGGCTCCACCATGGGGCGCAATAGTGGTGCATCGACCAACGTGGACGTGATCGGCAAGATCACCACTGACCCCAGATCGGCAAACTGGTCAGCCTGAATGACAAGAGCGGGACGTGGTTTTCCGTAGTCGCCCTGCAAGGCGACCGTCACCAGATCACCGCGCCTCACTTCCATTCATCCCAGTCAGCAGCAGCGGTATCCAAGAAATCTGAAAGGTCCGTGTCGAGCTGGTCGGCCTGCGCCACCACAGCAGCCTGACGGCGGCACTCTGCGGCGAAGCCAGGGCGGCGGGTGTCAGGCACCCAGATTTGTACAGGGCGTAGCCCTGCGGCCCGCAGGGTATCGCGACGCTTCTGGACACGTTCTGAAACAGGTGTTGGCATAGGACTCTCCTTTCGTTACATGTAACAATCAGAGAGGGTGATTTCAAGCCTTGTCATAAGGCCAAACTTCCACGTTTTACGCGACAGCCTGCGCCACGATGTCAGGGTGCTGGCCGATAACCTGAACATAGGCCACCGCAAAGTCAGGGGCCGTGGCTCTGGCCTGTTCCCAGTCCCGAAGGGTGCCGACCGGGACATGAAAGCGCGCGGCAAACTCGGCCTGTGAGAGGCCAAGCCCTGTTCTGGTCTTGCGGATCAGCCGTGCGCGTTGACCGCGATCCATCGCCTCTTGCGTTACATCGAAGTCTTCGTTGTCGTCTGGATCAGAGGCCAGAATGATATGCTCGTTCTTCACCTTTGTTGCTCCTTCGCACTGAAATGAAGCGGGGCAGATCGTCCCGCCATGTGAACACGCCAGTGAACAGCTTTTGATCCACAACACCGACCACCTTGAACCTCTCCTCCCGATCTTCGAGGCGGATAGAGGAAATGATTAGGTGGTCGTCGTCTTCAAAGATCCGATCACCGAACGCCAGAGACAGCGTGTGTGCCTTGAGGTTGATGGAATCCTTGTTGGGATCGAAGCGACTGCCCATGTGCATATGGTATACGGGATTCCCGTATGTGGCAACGGCAACTTTTGGTGAGCAGTAGATCGTTCAAAATGGGTTGTTTTTGGAAGGTCTAAACCCTGCGTCAAGTTTATAATGCTAGCTTGTCAAAAAACCAAGCTCGAACACCTGCGGGCGCAGCTTTGCGGATAGGTTTGCATAAGCGGCCTTGAAGGGGTCGAAGTCGGTGAGTTCTGTATCGCTATAGGCTTCGAGCGCGCGGCGGACCTGATACCAACCAGCATCCGCGCGGCCCAACTTGAATTCCAGTCTGATCTTGTTGGGGAAGCCGATGGCGTGGAAGCGCTGGAACAGTTTGCGGCCTTCGTCGAGGACTGCCTGCGCTTCGGGCGAGAACGTCATGTCCGTTATATATTGCACCATGAAATCGCTTTCGAACCGCGCCTTTGCGCCCACTTCGGCCTCGGTAAAAGGGATAAAGTGATTGCTGAGCGACCAGTCGCGGTCATTCCAGTGCAGCCCATCTGCGCCTGCGGTAAGGTTGCTACCGTTGAATAGCATCCAGACGAGGCAGTCGGATTTGAACGCGTCCGTCAGCGGCTGCGCGGGTTGCAAGAACTGGTCACGGTCGTTCAACCATGTTGGCTTGATGAGGCGACGAACTGAAAAAACGATTGCGGCTTGCCAGAGGTTTTCTGAATTTACGAAATAACCTCTTCCACTCCCAAAGCCGGATGAGAGCATCATCGTAAGTTTGGCGGATTGCTGGAGGTCGTTTCCCGCGCAGTTCAACCAGCCAATTGCGTCATCCGACCATCGCTTCCCTCGGACATCGGCTTTAGCGGTCGCTGGAAGTATTGCTCCTTTGAGCGGTATCGCTGGCGATTTGTTAGTAGCGGGGCGCGGCACCCATGTCGCAAGAAGTCGGCTGTTTTCGATATTGACGAAGTTTTTTTCACCAACTACGGCTCCGTCTCGATCGAGGGCCACAACGCCAGCCTCATTGATCGGCAACCGCTTGCTGGTGTCCCAGATCAAAAAACCAATCGGGAAGTCACCTTTCAAGCCATCAAAAGCACGGCTATGAACTGCAAGCCCTCCCAGATATTTAGCATGCCATGCCGTCCTGAATCCTTCAAACGCTTGTGAATTAACATACTTCAAAGTGCTGAAAAGCGCGACTTTCGCATTGGGTATTTCATCATAAGTACGTGCCAAAAATTGAGTGAAAAGTTCATTGCTCGCTTTTCCGAATTCGTCCATTCCAGCCAATGAATATCGAGAGCGAGCTACACCTTTTTTGCTGCGATCTTCGCCTTGACTTACCGCGTTGTCCGAACTCGTCGCTTCAGCATAAGGCGGATTTATCAGCACCAAGATCGGCTTGGCGCCCTTCTTGCGCTCACGCGCATCGGCAATCGCCTGTCTCAGCCCCTGCGGTAGCTTGCCGGACAGTTCATAATCAATCTGCCCGAAATCATCTACATCGTCGTTGAGGTAGTCATACTGGAATATCTCAGCCCCCGCGAAGGCGGGGTTGCTGCGCATGATCGTTACGTCCTCGGTGTCCAGCGTGGACATGTAGACATTGCGAAGGTTGGAGTGCTTGGCCTCAAGATTGCCTACACCCGCGCACATATCCCATACGATATATTTTTTTTGCCAGTTTGCGCCTAGCGTGGCGGTCAACTGGTCATAGGCTTTGTCAACAATGTGAAGCGGAGTATAGAACGCGCCCTTGAACTTCTGATCGTCCATCGGCAGCAAGCTGTCGCGCCGCTCAAGCAAATAATGCCGATGCTCCTTTTCAGGCGGGCGGTGGTAGATGTTCCAGAAGTTGCGATAGCCGCGTTCGCTGGCGAGTTCATATTGGTCGGCCCCAATGATGAACACTGGCTTATTGCCGCTGAACAAAAGGCGGGCGGGCAGATTGCGCATCGCTTCATCACGCCCGTCATGCATGATGTCAGCAAAGAACAAGACAGCATAATCCGCTTCGTTCTCGACACCAAGTTCAACGCCAACCATCGCGACCCATTTGTCGAACACCTGCCGCAGGTTGTCGGGCGTGATGGGCGTGCGGATAATCCGGCCCTCGCTGATCGCGTCCTGAGTCGCCTTGATGAACTCTGCCTCGTAATTCTCGATTTCGTAGAGAACGAAATGGGTTTCAATCGTGGGCGCGATTTGGGCTGCTAACACTTTGTCCGCCGCAGAACCGGATTTGGGCCAGACGATAGTCTTGTCGTCGAGCAGCGGCAGGGCATGCTCGGTTGCCATCAAGGCTGCCTTTTCGCGGTCCATCACGCACAGAAAGCCGGGGATGGGTTCGCCCCGTTTTCGTGCGGCGCGAACGTAGACGAGCAATTGCGCGAACATCAGCAAGGGTGGGGTTGGGGCCTCTTTGGCCTCAAACCAGATCTCTAGGGTCTGGATATCGACAAGGCCCTTGTTCACCCCTTTAAGGCCAAGCGCCGCGATGTAGGCGTCCTTGACGTCTTCCTCGGTTTTGGCGCGGGCGAGGGCTGTGTGCAGGCTCATACAATTAGTTTCCCATGAAAGTTAGTTTCGTAAGTTCAAATTTACTCAAGAACAACATCTTATAAGAATGTTATGTCAAAAACCCTCCTTTTTGACACGCCCGCAAACCACCTCGATTCCTGCTGTCAAAAACCCCTTCCAGAACCTAAGTAGTTCTGAAACGTTTTTGAAAGGAGTCCAGCAATGATCATTGGCTACGCACGCGTCTCGACAGAAGAGCAGCATCTTGATGCCCAGACCTCGGCGCTAGAAGCGGCTGGCGCTGAACGTATCTTTGCTGAGAAAATCTCTGGCACCAAAAAATCCCGCCCAGAGCTTGATCGGATGATCGAGCAGTTGCGGAGCGGTGATGTTGTCATCGTGACCAAATACGACCGTCTCAGCAGGTCATTACAGGACCTCTTAAGCATCGTTGAGGCAGTTCGTGAGCAAGGCGCAGGGTTCCGATCGCTGGCTGAGGACATCGACACGACGACGCCAGCGGGGCGGTTGGTGTTTCATGTGTTTGCCTCCATCGCTCAGTTCGAGCGCGAGCGGATATCTGAGAGAACCAAAGAAGGCCTAACTGCCGCCCGCAACAGAGGGCGCGTCGGTGGTCGGCCCCCTGCCCTATCTACGGAGCGTTGTGCTGAGGTGGCGCGTATGCGGGATCAGGAAGGTCGTGGCATTGCTGAACTGGCGCGGTTGTTTCAAGTCAGTCCAAGCACCATCAGGCGGGCTTAGCCGTTCCGGGTGACTCCTCTACGCTTGAGGCCATTGTTGCGCTGAATGAAGCACTCTCAAGATTGTCACGGCAGCAGCGCTCTCGGCATAGACCACGATGTAGTTGGGGCGCATGACCATCTCGCGCGTGCCATCGACGCGCCCTAAGCGGTAGAGATGTGGATTGTCGGGGAGACGTGAAGTTTTCACTTCAATCTCATCCTTGAGCGCTTGGGCTGCGTCTGGGTTGTCGTCAGAAATGTAATCAACAATGGCAAGTAGATCGGCGATGGCCGTCGCTTTCCACTCAAGATTTAGCACGGCGTTTCTCATCGATCAGCGTCTGTGCATCTTGCATCGCTTGAGCATGTGATACACTTGGGCGCGGATCGTCCAAAGCTTCCTGCACTTTGGCACGGAACCAAGCATCGTAGGCATCGGGATCAGCGGTCAAACCAGCTGGTAATCCACCTTCCGTTGCGACGCGCGTCAATAGAATGCGTACCGCATCTGAGAGCGTCAAGCCGACCCCAGCGAGAGCGTCAGTGGCTTGGGCTTTGAGTTGGTCGTCCACGCGGACGTGAAGCATAGAAGTTTGTGCGGGCATGTTGAGGTCCTCCTTAATGTAGTGTGTATCTCAATTGAGATACACACTCAATAGTCTTCCCCCCTGCCCTAACGTGGTGTACTGTAAACACCACAAAATAACGATAATGAACAATCATAAACACATAGGAAACAGCATGTATCTTACACTGGGGCAGGCGGCTGAAATGTGTGGTTGGTCTAAGGGCGCAATATCTAAGGCAATAAAATCAGGAAGAATGAGCGTTAATAAGAAAACCAAAGCAGGTTTCCAGCTGGACCCATCCGAAGTTTTACGAGTGTTTCCAAAGAAACGGGAAACATCAGTGAATGAACAATTGGAAACACCCAGTAAACACAACGGAAACAGCAATCTATCGGCCGAAGTTAATGCGTTACACCAACAAATTCTGACTACAGAGCTTGAGCGAGTTCGTGAGCGTGAACAGCTGACTGACCGTATAGAAAGTTTGCAACAAATGCTTGCTGACGAAAAATCCGAGCGCCGTCAGCTGACGGCGCTACTGTCTGATCAGAGAGAGAAAGACACGAGGCCACAGTCCCGAGGTTTTTGGGCCCGTTTGAAAGGTGGGTAACCCCGACCAAAAACGTCTCACAACCTACTCAGTTTTGAACATAGTTTTTGAAAGCGCAAAATAGGGCAGGGGGCTTCGGTTCCAAAAAGGAGGGTTTTTGAGACCGCTGCTCCAAAAGATTTCAATCGAGATGCAGACCAAGGCTCTGTTTTGGTGGGGGCGCTCGATAGGTTGCATGTATCGCTCAACAGACGAAGAATGATAATATTCACAGATTGGGCAATGCAAAGGTTTCAGTTTAATGCGCATTTTGCTTGTTGAGGATCATCCGCCGCTGGCCGAAGCGGTCATAGGTGCCCTTGGGCGCGCCGGTTTCACTGTAGATCACGCAGGCACCGCCGCGGAAGCCTTGGAAATAGCCGCGATTGCAGACATCGCGCTGGTCCTGCTTGATCTAGGCCTGCCTGACGGAGACGGGCTGAAAATCCTGCCGCGTCTACGCCGTGAAGGCCGCGTGCCGGTGATCGTTCTGACGGCGCGGGACCAGTTGGAAGACAGGATCGCGGGGCTGGATGGTGGCGCGGATGATTATGTTGTCAAACCGGTCGAGATGCCCGAGCTGATCGCGCGGTGCCGCGCCGTATTGCGCAGACCCGGCGACCGGTCTGCGACGGTGCTACAGGTCGGCCCGCTGGCGTTTGACACGGTCACGCGCAGTGTTGGCGTTAACGGCGCCCCTGTGGTGCTGGGCCGTCGTGAGTTGGGTGTGCTGGAACAGCTGATGCGCACCGCAGGGCGCGTCGCACCGCGTGCCGTGCTGGAAGAGGCGATTTATACGCTGGACGACGAGGTCACGCCGAACGCGCTGGACGCGGCCGTGTCGCGCCTGCGTCGCGCGCTGGATGGTGCGGGATGTCCTTTGCCCATCGTCACTGTGCGGGGCATCGGCTGGATGTTGGCGGGGGGAGCCGTAAATTGAGCCCGCGCCCGCTGGCACAGATCCTGACGCGGCGGTTGATGCTGATGGCGCTGGCGGTGCTGTTGTTAAATGTGGTCGCCGTGGCGGTCTATTACGGATCCGACCGCCGCGAGACCGAGGACGAGGCGATTGCCCACCAGTTTGAAAGAATGGAGCAGTCGCTGACCGGAACGCTTGTGCCTGCGGAGGCTGCTGTGCGCAAATTGTATAGCGACCACCCCGACGCCTACGCCTTTGCGCTGGTCGACCGCGCCAGCACTGTTCTTGAGGCTGTGAATGCCAACCTGATCCCGCCCGTCGCCACGACCATTTTCGCCGATGATTGGGTAACGCGGCTGAATACACCCTCTGGACCGTTGATCGTGGCGGGCCATGAATTTGCAGAGCGCACGGACGGGTTGCGCATGGTGTTCGTGATGGCCGAAGACCCCGCAGGCCTGTTGCAGCGCGCCCTGCTGACAGAGATTTATCTGCATGTGGGATTGCCGATTGTGCCCGTTGTTTTGTTGCTGATCGGCGCGAATGCCCTGCTGATCCGCCAAAGCCTGACCCCGCTGGCCGCCGCCGCCGTCTGGGCGCGGGGCCTGCATCCGGGCAGGCCCACACCGCCGCCACCGCCCGAGAGGCTTCCCGCCGAAGTGGCCGATCTTGTGGAGGCCACGCAACGTTCGCTCGACCGGCTGACAGAGGCGCTGGCCCTTGAGGCGCGCCACGCCGCCGAGGCCGCACATGCCCTGCGCACACCGGTTGCGGTGCTGGTGGCGCGGCTCGATGCGCTGCCGCCGGGCGAGATGACGGACCGCCTGCGCGCGGATCTGGCAGCCCTTTCACGCACGGTTGCACAGGTGCTGGCCTCGTCGCGCGCCGACCGGCTTGAGGTGGACGCCGGGACAGCAACGGACCTGCGCGATGTGGCGCAGAGAGTTGTGGCCGCGCTGGCCCCGTTTGCCCATGCGAAGGGTGTGGATCTGTCGCTGGACCAGCCGGATACCCCGGTTTTTGCCCGTGCCAATGCAGAGGGCGTGGACATCGCGCTGTCGAACCTGATCGAAAACGCCATTCTGCATGGCGGGGCGGGTGCTGTAGAAATTACGGTCGGTGACGGCCCGTCGATCACGGTGCGCGATCACGGGCCGGGCCTGCCACAAGGGGCGGGCGCTCAGATGTTCCAACCCTTCTGGCGTGGCCCCCGCGCGGTTCCGGGCGGGGCTGGCCTCGGCCTTGCTATCGTGGAGCGGTTGCAAAGCGGGCAGGGCGGAGCCATCGAGGTGCAGCCGCATGATGAGGGCGGATGCGTTTTTGTGCTGACCTACAAGAAAATCGAAAAATAATCGCGTCTGGCCGAAAAAAAAGATTTCGCCGTCAGACTGTCGTCAGACAGATGCCCGATACCTGTTTCATCGGATCAAGGATTGATCCCCATTTATACAGGAGAACGACATGGAAAACGCTCAGAAATTCGACCTCAAGCAAGCCAGTGCATGGTTGTCGAGCGAAGTTGAAATTCGCATCAAAAAGAAGTGGCTCGTTGCCGGTGCAGCAGCGGTTACCGCTTTGCTGATCATCGCGCTCGACTAACCCGCACCCTGCAAACGCCCCCTTATCATCAGGACCAAAAACAATGAGAATCCTCACTACTGCCGCACTTCTCTTTACGCTCGCCGCGCCTTTTGCGCTGGCCGAAACAATCACCCCGATCAGCGATCTGCAGCGCGGCACGATGGTCACTGTTCAAGGCACGGTCGAGCGGATCACCGACGAGGACGAGTTCCGTCTGGCCGATGCCAGCGGCGATATCCGCGTCTATGTCGGACCAAACTGGGTGCCTGCCAGTGTAGGCGAAACCGTAACCGTCAATGGCTTTGTCGACGACGACCTGGGCCCGCGCGAAATCTACGCCCGCAGCCTGACCCGCGCCGACGGCACCGTGGTAGAGTTCGACCTCCGCTACGAGTGAGACCAGCACCCGAGGCGCAGGATCGCCGATGTGCGCGGGCAAATCTCGAAGGCTACCAAGATGATGCATGTCGCATGGCCGGTCGGAAAACCGGCCATGGAACAAGCTCGTAAATCACAGAAAATGCCGTCAATTGCGGGCAACGACTCTTCAAAAAACCACCGTTTTTGGAAGGGCTACCTTGGTGAATAGCTTTTGCACCATGTCGTAAATGTTTTCTCAATACTGGTCATATCGAACGGGATCGACTTCTCTACACACCACTTGCGGAACGCATCGGCCAGCTTGTGCAAGTCGGGCACATGCCCTCCGTCGAGTTTTGGTGAGTGGTTCCGTGCGATCCCGTCCCATGGCTGTGCGTCTCGGATGGTCCCGGTCGCTGGGAACACCACTACGGGCGTTTCCGCTGTGCCGTCCCGTCGCGCTTTGCGACCCACTTTGGGACGGTCCAGTTCGCGTTTCGCTTCGGTCGGGTTTGGCTTCACTTCCCAAGCAATTTCGACGCTGGCAACCGTGCGCCCTATCTTGTGGTGAGTGGCCGTCAGGGTCAGGCGAGATATTTGGTTGATCTCAGCTATGGCCGGCTGGAGAGCCCGTAAATTCAGGTTGGAAAACCGTTCATGTATGCCCTCCGGCACTCCAAGCACAGCACGCAAATCGGCCACGCTGAAGTTTTTGCTGGCTATATGATCGAGGTTCACAAGACTGGAAATGTGCTGAAACAACAGCACAGAGTATTTGCTGCCGAGATGAAATACTGTCTGACGATCAAGGATTGCCCAATGGCAGGACTTTTCGGCCATATCCCGAAACATGCGTCCAAAATACCAGCCTAGAACCGTGTCGCCGCTGACTTCGTGGCGATAATCAATCCGCGCCACATCCAATATTCCACCAATTGTGACCACCATTTTGTTGGTGTCATCATGAGTCAGCACTGCTGCCCGTAGTTCACCGAACAGCGGCGTGAGGCTGGCGCGGGTGTGATTATCCATGCCGTTGATCTTGCGAATGTCAGCGAGGCGGATTTCATGACGCACGTCCTCAGCCATGCGCCCCCCAGCCGTGCCAATCATCAAATGCATCAACTTGAGGGCAGCAAGGCTTGGGGCGTTTGTCATGTAAACACCACGCGCCACCTCTGCGGGTAACACGGTTGATGCGTCATCATGGGCGCGGTCAGTGGCAACTTGAATTGTCTTTATCACAGGCTACAAAATACGGCACACATTGTAGCCTGTCAACGTTCGATTCCCGCTGGATATGTAGCCATAATGGCTTGACATGTAGCCGATACGGCTGGATATGTAGCCTATAACCTCAGAACATACTGAAAATAAACAACTAATTCCCCCTGAACTTATAGAACTTATAGAACAAGAAGGCGCTATGCGCTTTTTCGGAAAAATATGGTGGAAGTATTGGCTCGTTTTGTGGGGTCAGCACTCCCATCACAAGCAATCCGACTGTGGCTATGGCAGAATTTGCTTAGAACAAAGATCATGGCCCGGACATGCCCCCAGACGGTTTAGGTGGGGTCTCTGGTTTTGCTGTTGTGGGTTCTGTCTTTAGTGCGGGCTGCGTCTTTGGCGGATCGACTTTAGGAGCTGGCATGGACGGAGCCTTGGGTTTGGGTGCTACCTCTTCTCCTCGCTCTGCCTTAGCCTCCCATTCACGATGGGCACCGCCACTTTGGACCCACTCGACTTCTCGGCGTTGGCGTTCTTGTCGGGCAGCATCCAGCTTGGCGGTACGATCCGGCATCATTAGGATAGCTCGTGCTGCGCCTTCGAGGTCGGCCAGCACGGTTTGGGCTTCGAGGCGGTGGTTCCGCAAAATCTCGCGGCCCGCCTCGTCGGGTTGATCGTCGATCAAGCGGTTTATGTTCGCGATCTCTGCCTTCTTCTCACCCTCCAGCACCACCATCAGGGCTGCAAGCGGGTCAGCAGGGACATCAGAAGGGGCGTCAGGGGCGCTAGAGCGGCCACCAGATGCCCACCATCCCTTTATGCGCCCCCAGAGAGCCTTGAGCTTCTCTGCGGCTGTTATACGGCGTTCAAGGTCAGCAATCTCGCTTCCAAGGCGGCTTTCTTCGCCTTCAAGCTGGTCACACTCGTTTTTTTTTGAGCCACAGTGTCCGTTATGGTTTCCAAATCCACCTCAAGACCTGCTTTTTTGGTCTCTAACGCGCCAACCTCATTTTTGAGGATAGCGAGGTGTCTGGTAGCCTCTTCGGTCTGTGCCTCGAAGTTTGCTACCCGCTTTTCGTAGTCTGCCAGACGTTTCGTGAGGCGGTCCGATGCTGCTTTGCCCTGTGCTTCTTCGAGGGCAATTTTCTCTTTGGTGCGGTCGAGGTTGGTTTGAGCCTTTTCGGCGCTCGCTGTCAGATCCGCTATCTTCACATCAAGAGCTGCAATGTCAGCCAACCGTTGCTGGTGAAGTTCCTTCACTTCGCGGTGGTGGTAGGTCGCAGGATCATCACCATCGGCGATCCGATCCACCTTCTTCTTCCCGCGCACAAACCCGAAGTCGCTGAAATGTTCTGCGAAGTGGTCCTGTTCACTACCAAGCGTCTCACGGTCCATTCGCAGCGCATATCCCTTCTCGTTCACACCCTCAAAAGTGGCGTGGTAATGGGGCGCTGATTCATCGCCGTGGAAATCGACCGACAGCATTTTGACACCATGAGCTGCGGCAAAAGTCTGGAAGGCAGCAAGAGCTTCTTGGTGGGGCATCTTCCCCAACGTGGCGAGCCGAGCCTGTGCCTCGTGACTGAACGTGATGATCGAGGTGCGCCAGTACTTCCCCACCGTCGTTTTGCGCTTTGCCCGCTCCATAATTTTCCGGCGGCTTTCTTCCATCAACGAATGGATGCGTGCCGTATCTTCCTGCTCGGTCTCACCTTCCCGCCGCTCCCATCCGTCTGCCCGGTAGAGGGCGACGTTCTGATCCGCGCGCAAACCATCCACGTAAGCTGGCTGTTTCCCAATCCGCTGATCGTGACGACGCTGACCCAATAGGCCACGACCATCAGTGCTTTTTAACCGAAACGAAATTGATGGTTCTGCCATGGAACAACTCGTGTTAGAGTGAGAGATGATGTAGCACGTCTTAACCTACTAGCACTTCCTGCGGAAGAGCTAAGGTGAAGGGGTCAAGCCCCCTTTCAAAACCCTACGCTCCGCTGGCAAAGGGAACCGCTGCGCATCCCCTTTTGAAACCCCAGAAGAGAGCCGTTCGATGAACGGCCAAAACCTGTCCTTCCCTGCCTCGTGGCGGGCGATGTCGGTCAAGTTTTGAAGTATCAGGCGGGGTGTGCTGGATGCGCGTCGATTGCGGCCTTGGCAAAAGCGTGTTCCGCTTCTGACATTGCCGACCAGTCGTCCTCGTTCGCATCGGCGTAGATCGCCGCAACCATCCGACTGTCCAGCCGTCGCGCCGCACTTTTTCGCGCCGCTACAATCCGATCCAGAACGGGCCAGTCGGCCATTCTGTGCATCGCGGCGTGGCGGAAATCATGTGCTGCATCGCTGTATGGTGGCAGGGTCCAGCCCTTTGCCAGCAGCTCGTCACGCACTGCCTGTCGCGCCCACCGCAACCCGTCTGGGTCGCGCCCGTATCGTGCCAGCAACCCGCACTCGATAAGCTGGGCGACAGGGCTGTCATCCAGATCACTGCGGGGTTGTGGCTTACTCTTGGCCATTGTCACGGCGTGACCCCTATGCCTGCTTCTTAGGACGCCCGCCCTTAGCGCCATTGGCGCGGGCGGCGGCGGCTTTGGCGGGTGATGTGGTTTGTCCTGCGCGGCGGGCCATATAGGCTTTTGTGCCAAACACCCCTGCCAGCAATCCGCCCACGGTAAAGTCCGTGTCCAGAGCTTCCCAATGCAAGCCGTAGCCTGCGCCGAGAATTTCTACCGAAGCCAAGTCCTCATCGGTTGCCGCTTCCAACCCCTGCACCATGCGGGGCGGGAATGCAAAGGTGCAGCCGTTGGTCAGATCAACGATGATCCGGCCGTTCTTTGCGTCATAGCGGGCAGACGTGGCGCGTGGTTCGGTCTGCTGCGCGATGTGGCCCCGCTCAAGGGCGGTATCGATCTCGATATCTGTTAAATCAGCCATGGAATTCCCTCCATTTTGCAAGAAACTGCTCCTGCTGGTCACGGACCATCTGCATGGCGCGGCGCAGGTCATTCGCTTTCATACCTTCGGCCTTAACAAGGGCTGGAACCCCGTCAGGGCCGACCAGATTAATTTTGGCCTGTCCATCACCAAACACATGCACATGGGCTGGCTCGTGATCGTCCGTGAAGATGATGACACGCAGCCCGTGCGCCCGATAGATTGTGACCATAAGCGATAATAACCTATCATGTTGGGTTTTTCAAGTGGGGACCCGCGCCATAAAGTGCGGAACACACTTAGGGGTAGATTCCGGCTGGGTGCAGGATAGTACGTTAAGCACCGAGGACGCGTGTGCCGTAGTCTCTCAGATTGCCGTTTGGATCAACATAGCGATAGAGGGTAACGGGCCTCACACCTAATTCCTTG
>Ga0306897_1000205_pt1 | contig 13087 bp, 10 predicted proteins | sample AntRauMFilla1563_FD_190425 | JGI IMG/M metagenome (GOLD analysis project Ga0306897, IMG submission 190425) | Saline lake microbial communities from Rauer Islands, Antarctica - Metagenome Filla 1 #563 (v2) (version 2) | ecosystem: Environmental > Aquatic > Non-marine Saline and Alkaline > Saline ...
GGAAAAACACCGGAAACCGTCAGAATAACATGATAATTTTATAAGAAAATCATGTGCTCAAAAAGAAATTCTGATGGAAGATGACGAATTGTTCCGACGATATTTTTCTGATGATTTTCCTGATGTATTCTTACGAAATGAAAACCATCAGAACGCAAAAGCGTCAGAATGTGTTGGAATACCGTTGGAATCGGGTTCTGACGAATCTGACGATTTTTTAAACCGCCAGAACCTGTCGGAATCTGCCATCAGAATATTGGGCCAGCAGCACGCCATAAGAAAAATCATAGGAAAACCATCAGACCTCTTGTGTCAGAATGCCGTCAGAACTCGTCAGCACAACTCACACCCACACCATGCCCACACCGGTGAGAAATGCAATAACAGCAGTGGGAGTGGTACTATGGGAGGGAAATACAGTTGTAGCTGTAAGCGTATCTTTAATACTTAATGATGAAGACTTTTGCTGGTATAATAATATTCAATTTACAACATAAAGCTGCCTTATTCACTGCTGCCTTTTTAATATGCTACTCAACGTGTGCCACACTGATTCGGAGTGCTGATTCTTCCAACGGCGAGTAAGTCCCAATTCAGTGACGCCATTGTTCGTATAAACTATTTGATAGATTAGTGTACATATTAATCGAACTGCTCATTCCATGCTCTTCCTAGGTAGATAACAGGCAGCTCTGCAATAAAAAGAAAAGAAAAGTAAAAGAGGAAGGAAGTAAAAATCTAGGCCCGGTGTGTTTGCCGAGTAACCCAGCTTTTGCTTCTAATAAGAAAGTTGTGCTAACTTATAGTTTTGCAAGCAAAGCTAAATTTTCCTTTCCACGCTCTCATTGAGAAGATGCGGAAAAGGTCCCATAGTTAAAGAGATTGTTAAGGGCCAGTTCGTGAACGCCAAAGCTGCTCGTCAAATCAGATGCGTAAAGGCCGCAAGAAACGACTGACACTACTTTCGAGAAACGGGCTTTGTCCCTCCTCTTTTAAGAGAACACCAAGGACGCACACGACCTGTTCAATATTGAACTGCCTGGTGAGTGATCCTCCGCATTCCTTTACGTGAATAAAGACGTTTGTGACGACGCCTACAGCGGTTGCAACGAATATCGCTGGATCCGTTTCATTCGAATAAAAATGAAAAGTTCAATTTGCAGTTCCAAGTTACACATGTTTGTGTCATAATTCATACCTTGTATGTTCCAAACCCTCCCCTCGATTTCTACAAAGTTGGCTGTGTGCAGTCGCATTCTTCTACACGCCCACCAAGGCCGCAGCGTCTCCGTGCCGGTTGCTGTGTGGACGACCGCTTCCTTGAAAATCTAATATTTGTTGCCGGGTTAGGACTTAACTTGAGTTGATAAACATAACTAACCTTACTTTGATTGTCGCACTTCGAGGAGTAAGGTGTTCATGGAGCTCGACGGGCACTTCTTTCAGATTGACTTGGCCTTTGAGATTTGGTAGGCAAAACCTTCATAATTAGTTCTGGTCTATTTTCTGACCAAGCGAAGTCGATCCTTACCTTTCAGTAATGTATTTCGTACCTTCAAGTCGTAGACTTGCTCCAAGGAATCTCTAGTAAAATTTCTAAGCGCCTGTTTCATTCCACATTAATATTTGAAACGTGAAGATTATACTACGTCTGTCAAATGTGTTGATTGTACCGCTTTGCGTTCGAAGAATATCATGATGCTAATCTCCGGATTCCGCGTGGAGTTAAGTCGGACCGGTCTTCGGAATAGTTGAAATGCTCGTTTGTTAGCATAGAATGAATTATAGAAAATACTTGTATGCGTACTAAGCAAATAAGTACCTGATCGCATCGCGCATCCTTCTTTCGAGCCACCATCCCATCGTATGCCGGAGTGTCCCTACAAGCCGAACTTGTTTAGGGACCTCCCTTACAGCAAGGTGGAAGGTAGTCGAGAGCGTCTTCATGCCCCTTAGAACAACTCTATGATCAACGTTGGTTAAGTCCTATTTAGGGATTAGTTAAGAAACTGACAGGCAAACTACCCAAGGCAGCAGGCATTTACCCTTTCGTGGAACTGAGCAAACAACAATAACTCACTTTCAGCTGTAGCTAGCTCTGCCTCAGTCACGTTCACCTTCATCATAGTGAGGTACGCGTTGCTATCGAAAAGAGATGAGATGCCAACACCAGCAACTGGTTGTCACTCGATGCAAAATATACCGCATCTGCATGATCGCTGTAAAAAATTGAGGACAGCAATTGCCCTCGAAGAGCGGAATTCCGAATCGCGCAACGGTTAACCAGTCCTCTCCTAATGAATCGGAGACGTACAAATATGTTTGCCTCGGAGGTATACAATCGTGTCGAATTGGAATAGTAGACTACCAGTCATTTGATTGTTCCTCCAGTCTATAAGGGACGAATGGCCAACCGGTGTGCAAACCCTTTTGAATCTAGCCATCGAATTAGTATGTTCAATATTTTGTTGATCTCTGTGGAGCAAAATTGGTGTAAAGCTTTCTCTTACTTTTGAACTATGTCCTTTGCTTGATCACGGGTCGCAGCAAATGAACCGGGGTATGACGATGCTTGGGTTTGTCTAGAAATTTCATGATAAGGTGATTAATCATATACTCAGAATACTCGATGCATAATGCACGGCATATCATTCGAAGCGCGTAGTGGCAGATGACAAAGTAAAAAAGAGGTGTTGATAATAAGAGGATGTAGCAAAAATTGGTAGGAAGCGAAGCCGATTCCGTACTCGCTCTGCTTAGGCATGAGCAGTGTACACTGCCGCTTCACGATGTTCTCATTGAAGGTGTGCATAGCTTCTATGATCACGCCGTCTCGCGCGTGAAAATATGGGACATCCAGCAACGGAGACCAGCTATCATTGCCAGCCGTTGCCTCAGCTTCGAATAACAATATGATTGCGCCTTGACTCTAAATGTTTTGCATTACTTACCCATTGATCCCTGTATCTCGCTACATGTTACAGAGACAAAATGAAAAGTATGTCAATGCAGGAACACGATGAATGGATAAAGAGAACCATAATTGGAAACTTGAAAAGCTACTCGCATAGCCGAGCCAGCATATGCAATTTCTCTCAGTCTGAGTCGAGAATATAGTACCGACAGATCGTTGTATTCGCGCGATGAGCAGTCAGTGGCCATAGATAACTCATGAAGGTGTTGCGCAGTTACCCTGGTCTCCTGCAAGAAAGGATCATCAGATACAGAAAGTTGGCTTACATCTACTTTGCGTGGTTATATATTGATGATACGAGAGAAGGAACTAGAAGATCAATTGCCGTACTGTGTCATCCCTTGCTCTAGCTGCAGGTTCGAAATATCCATCATAGTAGAGTCCCTTGGCGTTGCGTATGATGGTTGCACGTTGTCTGCCTTTAGAATGGCATAGGTGGCAGGAGCTGATCGCTGTTCCGCCCTTGAAGCTAGAAAAACGTCATTCATCATGAATTAATTTTTTTTAAGCAAGGACCGGAATGGTAGTTTTCCCAATGCAAAAGCCCAATATTATGCCTCTGATGTTAGCAGAAGCGAGTAAACAACTACTAGTAGCTTGAGCAGCTCTGTGAATAGGGCGGCTTCGAAGAATACGTTTACAGCACGAATAAACTTAAATCTGGCATATAGATGCATGTTGAAATGGATACATGACTCATTCCGGAATTGCAAATTGTACCTCATAGCCTTCGTTCTTGCTTCATATCGCGATTGCGTAAAAACGAAAAAAACATTTGTTAATTGAATGCAATTGCAAAAGGTAAATTTGAAATTTCATCATGCGCTATAGATTATATGAAAGGCAAGTTAGGCAACCATGCTATCCCGATTAGTACCTGGAAGATCTCCTTCGAGCGAGCATAAGGCAAAAAGGTACCGTCGACCGTTCAAATTGCCACAAGCAGCTACACCGCCTAAAAAAAGAAGATAGATATCCATTAGCCACACCAAAAACGCGCTGTACATGTGACCCTAGCTTATTTACTACGTTACGTATGTTGAAAAGCGGTGGCCATGCGCAATGCGCGACTTTCTCTACCTTCCTCCACGTTAATGTAGAGTAATTCTTTTCCCAGCTGCTCCAAATAAGGTGCATACGATGATGGTTGTGATGGACCTACGGATCCCCATAGTTTCATTAGAATAGCTATATGCGGCGCCGCCTAGAAAAATGGGAGTATGTAGTGCCTCGTCATCAGTTAACATCTATATTGCCTATATACTAGCAATAAATAGATCAGTAAGCACTCATTAGGTTTATGAATTTATAATTCTAAATAGTATGCGAATAACAATTGGGACAGTAAAAAACATTCATATGTGAGCATGCGCATGCATGCAAATGTCACAATCATATCAAATATATCGATGTTATATCCTTAAATTTGAATTTAATTTTGTGTACTGAAGGTACTTGTACAACCAATTGCAAGTTTGTAATCGAATATTAATTACTCATATCAATTGTAGTATGCCTACCGAACGCCAGCTGACCTACCTGGAATAATCCCATACAGGAGGGTCATTTCTGCCAATGTTCTGACGGTTGGAGACACGTTCCAGCACCGTAGTAGTATTGGCGTCGTACTCCGTTTTGATCTCTATAGTTATATACACGACCACCCCGCAAATATTTGAAATAAAATTCGAATTCGAAATAGAAAATAAAGAAGAAATTATCAAGAAGATCTAGAATTTATGTCGACGCATGTTTCTTCTTAAAGCATTATGCCAATTTCAACTTATATAAACACCGACTGCTACTAATGCACTGCAATGGCAACTGAAAATTGAATGTGACACTTTCCTCGTGTGGCTGGACTCCATCCAGACCCAAAGATAAAAAAATAACATGGAAATCATCCCAGTCGACGGGTTGGCTTTGTTGTCCTTCATACCAAAGCTTAAAGTTTTTCTACAAGAGTCATGATCAATAACACACCCACCCAAAAAGGAAAAAGTGTCATATGTAAATGTATACATGATCTTTAGGTTGTAAATTACTTTTTATAAGTATTGCATCTAGCTTAAAACTATGTGCACAAAGTGCAGATCAAACGTTAACTAGGTTGAATGGCATCAAATTTAAACGTACTTGATGCTTAATAATCATGAATAGAAACATAATATATTAGTATTATACATACGAATCTCTTGATTCTTAATTCATCAGCAAAAGCGCAGCTAGACTTTATACTAGCTAGCTCACATTAAATATTAAAAAAAGTGGCATAGTATCTTTAAATTTATGTAAAACGTTTACATTTAACAATAATAGTCTCATCTCATGACCTATACAAATTCATTACCAGACTCCACTGGAGCAGGTCAGATTCGACAACATCCCCGTAGACACTTTTCTGCATGCCGTAGTTTGAAAAGAGCCAGTCATCGCTTTCCTATCATATATACAAATAGATTGGTAAAAATACAACATACAAATATGAGTGAAAAGCATGCAGCGAAAAAAACCGTATGTATATAAGGGTTGAGGTAGCAATTGCACTTTCAACATTCACATTTTAAAAAAATTGAATTTGAGAGCTAGATTTGCGTCAGCTTTCGTACTATTCCAATGAAATTTTCTTGGAAGAGCTTGTCGTGGACCAATTCCTTGAGCCTTTCCCTGATAGGAGAACAATAAAAGCGACGACCTGTTAAAGGGATATAAATAAAATGGTAAGTATTACCATCCATATCTGCTCATTCCTCTTTTAATAGCGATATATATACAGTGACTATGGATAATTGGTTCAATTGAAATAAGGAATTATAGTGCAATTAATCTTGCTGCATAACATAAAACGTGGCTATAATAAAGAACATGCAAATTAAAAGCATCCATACGCATGGTCATATACATACATCCGGTTAATTTTCCAACTCCAGATTGATGGCCATCAATTGCGACGCTCTTGCATTTGACACAGAGAATATGTTGCTTCGTTTGGAGCAACGATCTGTTCTTCTCTCTCTGAGGAGCATCCTGATTGTAAAAATAACGATACATTGCGGAAAATAAGTAATTTTAACTGTGTAGGCGCATGCACTCAAAACACGCAATGCAAGAGAGTTAGTGTATTGGAGACAACATAACTGGAAGTATCGGTGAAAATGAGTGAACCAAGAAGTTCGCATAATAGAATTCCGCCAATTGCAAATATTACTAGCAAGGGACGCCGAAGCACTTGCAATTGGAATAAAGATATACATGTACTATGAGCGCTCCTTATGTTGCTTCTCGACTGGCTTGTCTGGAAATTATAGCCTATAGCTAGCTATAGAGTTTCCTACAAAATAGACTCGTAGTAGACAAATATACGTATGTGCAGGACATTAAGCGATAGACAACGAACCAATTGCAGGTTGCAAGGAGAAGGGGCCAAAATACGGAAGTTGTGTTGTTTAATTTGAGTATAGATTGATCAACAGAGCTGAAGATAACAATTTTATGTGGGCACGCACTTTGAGACTCTCATCAGGTTCCAAAGGATGATCGCATTGTGCGCAGTGCAACCTCACGAAAGAGGAAGGATGAGGAATAGACAGCAACTGTTTTAAAATATTTTAATCAATTAATAGTATTAATAGCAAGGCAAAGCATGATCGTGAAGTGGATTGCCTTTCAGTACACGATGCATTACTTACACGTGACATCGAAACATTATAGCATGCAATTTTACAGGCGATGTTGGCAGCTGATGTTGGCTTCTCGGACAAATTGACTAATGTATCCTACATGAAACTATGAAGACGACATCGCATACCGAGTCAATATCCTGAAGCTTGGTAGGAAAAACCATTTTGTCGACCAAAATGGACTTGGAAGGAATGCTTTCCTTCCAGAGAGACAGTATCGACTCGACACTCTCTTCTGTTAATGTATGCTTGATAGCCAATTTGAGAATGCCAACGCAAAACTATATTTGGTAGGCAAGTGATGGACAGGCAATATCTGGTAAGTCCCTTAAAATGCATCCGATTTTCATTACTTTGTCTCAATCAATAAGTGTGATTCAAAAGATTATGCTTTCCTCTGCTCTGGTTCTGTGTATAGAAGCTTGTATAGCCTACTTGCATCAAATCGAGTATGAATGTTTCAAACCTGCTGTAGGGTCATTGGCGACTGGTCGAAAAGCATCGTCTCAAGAAGCTCAGTCTAACAATAGGAAACAACGATAAGCCACCTGTATAAGCTTATAGTTACTCAGACATCAATTATTGAAATTTGACAGATACAGTGGTATAACAATCGTTTTAAAAAACAAGTTTTGCATAATTGTCACCGGGTCTTTCAATAGAGTAGCAGTTTTTTTGAAGCGTGGAGATAAAAATAAAAAACGAACCGGAAATCGTTACCCTCTCGTATTCAATAGCTGCATCGTACATCGTTTCGATGTCCCAGCCGACTATATCTTCTGCAGTTTCTGTTGGAAAGATAACGATCTTTTTAATAGATATTCAGTAACCAAAAATAGATGGAAAAAATGCGATAGTTCCTAAAAATATGTTTAAGGAGGAAAGGCACCTTATGCATTACAATACGTAGGACTGACCGAGGCTAAGGGTATTTAGGTTGCTAATGTGATGCTAATTACTGGAATTCGTAGGTGTGGGGTTAAGCAGGGGCCGCTCCTTATGCTATTTCAGATGTTGTTTCTAGCTATTACCTTAAAAGATGAAAGAGGCAATGCCATAATTCGAATTTCAGCTCACATCGAGCTTGACAAATATCCCAAAAGAAAACATACCGTTGCAATCTTCGTAGGATATACTATCTGAATCTCCACTACTACAATGCTGCATTTCATCATCGTCATCACTGTCGCTAGTGACAGCAATCGAGTAGATAGATTCGTCCGAACTCTCAAAAAGGTTGCTGTTGCTTCTGCCATCTTCATAATGCGATATAGGAGACTTCCAAAAAGAGGCATATTAAAAGTGAATATATCAGGTTGAACAGAAGTAATCTGCTTTCCAAATGTGATCATAATATGTCTAAGCACTTACCGTAAGGAATGGTACACCCGCATTTCTGGCGTCTGAATGAATATTTCTTTCCTCGTTAAAATTGTTGTTATCTTCTTCTATTTTTTTAAGCACAAAAATTTGGTCGCGCATCGATAATATATTAGGTGGCTTATATGTACTGATAGCATAGAAAATAGTTGACAATATCTATCTTACCTTGGGCATCAAAGCCATATTCTTCGTTGTTGTCATCACCGCATTCTACTTCATTTTCGAATGAACACGCTTCCTGAACATTTGGTGACCCAGGACAGTCTTCATCTTTTCATTGGGCGAAAGGGGCGATAGATGGCGTCAGAAAACGCTATGAATGAAAAATTAGCAATACACTCACCAGACGATGGCACAATACGGCTATCATGATCCTTCCGTAATAACTCTTCAACATGTTCCGGAGCCAAGTCATGCTCAAATGGACCGAGGTAGGTGACCCTCTCTTATGAATGTAATCCGGACAACAGCAGGTACCAGAGAAATTAGTTTCGAATGACCATCTTTGAAGGCAATGCATTTGAATAAATATACCTCGAGTTCGTTGTCGCTTAAAGTCAGGATATGGAATATCGCGATTCCGATCGCCCTTTGCGCCACTCATCTCTTTCCAATTCGCCGACGATGTCTACACGATGCTTTATATAATAAGTACTTTCGATCTTCATTATGTAGCATATGGAGTTTATGAACAACACCATTTTGAGTCGTCTAGTATAATTTCAATCTGAAGCACAAATATGCAAATGAGACAGTTTCTACGATCCAATCTTTGGTTCTGAAGATGAAACGTTTATTTTCTACAGCAATGATGCAGTCTGGAACAACATCATGCGATACTTTTGCTCAAAAACTCAAAATGGCAAAGGATGTCGCTTACCCAAGGTTTATGACGTACGCGTTACAGATATTATAGCGTACATCAGAGTCATTCCAGTACCATGCGTATCAGTCGGGGCGAAAGATTGTGGCGTCACATGACAATGGTGCTGAGCATTAGAACCTATATGAGAATCATTAGCTTTGACGAGACCCATTGTATTATTAGTCGAAATGACTGTTACAAAGTCACAAGAAAAGTTTAACAGCAATTTGGTCGCTCCGCCGCTCAAAAATTGCGCGCGCAACCCACTCCTCGCGAAATGACTGTTACAAACCTTCGCATAAGTTGCTCCTTCACGCGGAAACGCTTACAGCAAGGTCACCTGAGACAATTGCGCGCGCAACTCTCTCGGGCGGACAGCTTCAGCGGGTTGGAAAAGCAGTAGTGCAACGGCAAACACCCTTTTCAGCTACTCCAAAGTCAGGTGGAGAGTACTGGACATGAAAAGACAAGCAGCCGTTAACTTTTTTTCCTGACTATAAAAAGGCGCTACCGGTACTTTAGGCATTTCACTTACCTTCCCGTCTTTAGTTGAGCTAGAGCCAAGTAGTGGCAAAATACTCGTTAAGAGACTTGCAAGCATGCCAATTGTTGACGTAGAGAGAGAGCTTAGAGAAGAGATTGAGGAGCTTAGCGATGAACAGAGACAATGGTTTGCCGACTTTGTCAACTTTTTTGACAAACAAGTCGCACCTTTTGGTATGGAGGCGAGTGAGAAAATTGCCTTTCTCAAGAACAAGGGAGGGTCTCTATTTTTCCCTTTCAACGAGCAAACGACAGTGAGTTTTGCAGAAGCACACTTCGTTCCAGCGAGACGTAATGTCTTTGTGAACGTGTGTCGAGGTAAGTTCTACACTCTGTAAAGTAGATATCGCTTCGTGATTTTGCTAACTGTAAAACTAGGCTTTGCTCACAAACAAGACAAAGGGTCTCTGGAGAACTCCCCGGGAACAGGTGCGTTGATAATGTATTTGAGCGCTCGACTGCATATTGACATTAAACGAACGTGCACACAGTGTGTAAGAAGCTTAAGCGAAGCCATCCTCACCTGTACAACCAAGACTTCAACTCAAAGCTTTGCGACGTCGTCGGCCAACTTCTAGCAGATGCCGGAACGAACGTGGAAAGTCTTATGCTGCTTAAGTATCAAGTCGGGACGAAAGTCAAGTCGCTCATGAACCGTCTTGCGGAAGAGGCCAGCATGAGGGCATCTGGAGCCAACCCAGCTCTTCTGCAAGATTCTGAAATCCGTGAACACTTCCCAGAGCACAGCACAAAATACATCACCTCGTACGCGCTGGAAAGGATTCGGAGCCAAAAGAACTACCTCCAGTCGGGTCGCCCAATGAAACTTTCTCTCCAAACGCAAAAGCGCAGAAAAATGCAAGGCAAGCCGATTGACAACGAACATTGCCGCTTTTGGAAAATTACTAGCAGTTCATCCAACCGCGGAAAGACACCTGTCGTGGAGTACACTACCTTCTGGGGTAAGTAAATTTTCAACGTGACTGTGACGTGATGGTACATGTTGTGATCAGGTTTTGAAGGCGAAGTTTAGCAGTCATAGTGTCCCTATTACGAAGATGCAAGCTAATTTATCACGTGAGGTGTGTTCTACTAATGAAATCAGTCACGTCACCTAAAAAAAAAAGTGGGGTGACGGAAGAGGATGGTGAAAGCTGGATGGTGAAAGGATGAAACTGAGAACTCTGGTAGAGATTGGTAGGATGAGCGGTAGAGAGAGCGGTGGAGCTGAGCGGTGGAGAGCGGTGGTGGTACCGGTACCAGTAAAAATGTCTGTGGGCGAAAGCTGAGGTGTTGGAAAGTTGGGGAAAAGCCTGTGAGCAAAACTTGAGGCGCTGGAAATAAATGGAAAAAGTCTGTGGGCAAAAGATCAGTGAGAGTAGGCCCGTCATAGTAGCAGGAGGTACCGGTACTAGCTAGAACAGTAGGCGGCGGTAAGGGAAGCACTGCGTTGAAGCGAGTTTGGCGAGGCAAGGTGTGGCGGTGAAGTCTCGAAGTGTTAGCAGAGGGATTGAGGAGTGACTGGAGCGACTGATGAAGTTGACTTAAATCACGTGCCTTTTGTTTGTTGTTACAGAGTCTCAGGTTGACTTTGAAGCGCTGTCTGTGGAGGACTTGAAGGACCTTTTGGAGACGTTCCTCAACGTTCAAAGGGTTTCAGATGACCCCGACAAACGGTGGAAACTGGAATTCCAAGGCCTTGCGTCTGATTCATCAAGCTCTTCGGGAAACACAAAGCCAAGGTTGAGATACCTTTTGTCAAAGGACGACCAACGCAGTAGTCGGACATTGAATAGGGTAAGCCTTCTAGTCATCTGCTCATTAGCTATATTGCATATTGTTTGTCTGAGCTCGAACCTTCGCAAGGATAAAAATTGTCTTGAGAATCTCAACGCCTGTATCATAGTCTTGAGAAGTATTTTGGAAGTGCTTTCACATATATACGTACGCAATTACCAGTTTGCCTAAACTTATCAAGCAAGAGCTGACAATATAAATAATTGCAATCCGATGCACAAACATACACTGAGTCTAACAATTGTCCTCATATTTAGCTATTCTCGAAGTTGGAGTCGCTGTTCGATCTCCTGGTCGGAATCGGGTGTATTAACATCCTAGACTCCGACCTTCGCAAAGGCGGTGAATGGCTGAACAAGGGTGGGTGGGTCCAGAAGCCCAGGCAAGCGGCTCTTGTTGGCCAATTCTTCTCCAAGGGTCAAAACGAAGAAGGGTAAGAGTCCCGTTACAAAAATGATGACAAGTCGTGTGTTGAACTGACAATGGTATTCTTTATAGCGAGCGCTTCACTGAAAAGAGCTTCAAATGCCCTTTTCGGATGCATCCCTTCCTGGAGCCAAGCCAGGCTCAGAAGGCGAATCTTCTGAGCAAGATTTGCACTTTTGAGGAGTACCTCGGCCTCGACGAAGAAAGGGTCTCCGAGGCACTGAATGACCGCCCCTTGTTGCTGAAACTTTGCGACACTATCAGCCAAAAGTTTTTCGGGTGCCGAGCTGGCGAGCGCTACCAGGAAAGGAAGGCGATCGCTACTAAAGGGCAAGCAACAAGGTAGATACCTGTTTTGTAACCTTGATCACGTCGCAAAAATTTTTGGGCTAAAGTATTCATATTTTAAAGAGCTGAGAAGAGGAAACGGCAGTTGCAAATGGAAGGTCGCAGCTGCGACGACAACGTCTCCAATGCGTACACGGAGTCGGACACAGCGTCACCAGACGCCCAACGACGCCGTTTGTCTGATGCCCATTCAGATGATGACGATTAATGAAGATACAGCCATTCGACTTCCGCATACCTTCGTGGTTATTTTACCATTTATTAGTAGTAATGTATTAAATATTTTTTACTGTAATTAATATAAAAATTTTTTCATTGTTTATTTCTGTATATATTTTTATGAACAATGAGTTTCTGTAGCTGTTATCTGTAGAAATATATAAATAGGAGAATAGGAGACTGCAGCTGGGCCTGTCGAGTTTCGAAGCGTGGGCACCAAAGCACCGGTGAGAGGCGCCGTAGCTGCCGGTAGCTAATAGTACCGGTTCCGTACTGGTACTATTGGTTGCTCCAAAGAATAAAATGATTTGTATCAAAATTGTCATAATTATTATCCTTAATGAGCCACGTTGATTTCAAATCACAGATTACATTCATATCAAAACCAACAAATCAAAATCAAACCATATGATTCTTATATGCTCTGGCATGAAACGTTCGAGACGCTTCCAGGTTGATCCGTTCTGACGGAAATAGCCATCAGAATCCGTATCAGAACTCGTCAGTTTGGGGTCAGAAACCGTCGTACAGCGTCATCATAACGTCGTCCTTAACATTCTGACGGAAAGAAAGCCATCGTAACTTCGTCAGATCACGTGCCAGAATAACATCAGAATCCAAGTTCTGACGTTTTTTTCTCATCAGAACCGCATGAGACAATCATTAGAATGTGTCGGCATAATCGTCGGAATAAAATTCTTACGGATAATTCTGACGGTTGGACGACGAATTCTCATAGCGTTCCTGCGGTTTCTGATGCATTTGTGCTGACGGTTTCTGATGATGTACCAATGGATTCTGATATGCATCCGAATTCTTTGAATACCAGTGTTTATTTTTGCATTCGCTACA
>Ga0306897_1000218_pt1 | contig 12714 bp, 17 predicted proteins | sample AntRauMFilla1563_FD_190425 | JGI IMG/M metagenome (GOLD analysis project Ga0306897, IMG submission 190425) | Saline lake microbial communities from Rauer Islands, Antarctica - Metagenome Filla 1 #563 (v2) (version 2) | ecosystem: Environmental > Aquatic > Non-marine Saline and Alkaline > Saline ...
CGAGCCACGGCAACCGGGTCACCGTCAACAACGTCCCAATCGGGGCGTGTGGTTGCGTGCTCCGCGGTTACGTCGAACTCATGGCCGGTCGATGGACTTTTCACTCTGATATAAGGCATGACTATGAACCCCTTTCAAGGGCTGTCTGAATGGGACAGGTCAGGCAGGTTGCGAACGCCAACCCACACGAAACACGTGATAGTGCAACGGCGGGGTCACCGACCGGTCAATCTGCGCCGCCACGGGCGATTCAAAAAACACGCGGTCGTTCAACCGTCCCGCAACGCTCACACGCAAACCTGACCCGTTGACAACCAGTTTGGCCTTCAACAAATCGAGCACAATGCCCGCCTGCTCAGCACTACCGCCAACAACCCACCCGGTGAACTGAGGGTGGGTGACGCTACGCGGAGAGGTGGCACGCTCCGACTCGTCAACACCCTGCGCGGGAAACAACACCGCGTAGGGCACAGACACTTTCACATGCTCATTTGGGGGCGGATTTTTCGCCTCAACAATAAACGTTTTCGACGCAAGGGCGGGCACCGATTCAACGAGGGCACGCAATGCCGCCGTGTCATCCCAGCTCACAGCAAAATCTCCGCAGCAACCTCAAGCCCATGCACAAAGTCTTTTTCGTTGTCGGCTAGAGCACCGTTGCCGTAGCCACGTGGGGCCAAGTTGTTACCCGGCGCACCGAACTCCAACACGGTCACAATGGCGGCCTGCAACCGTCCACGTTCCGAACCGATCTCGGCCTCAATTTTGGACACCACGCCAGGGTTCGCGGTGATGTCGTAGGTGATGGAGCGGGGCGCGTGCGGTACGCCGTTCTCACCCTCAAGTTTTTGTTTCCACGCATCTTTCACATTTCGCGCGGTCACCTCAACGGCTTGCCGCAACTTCTTACCCGTCAACGCGGGCTGCTGTCCAAGCTGAGCCGACAGTTGCCCAATCTCGGCAAAGTCAAATTTGATTGCATCACTCACGACAACACCTCCACCTGTAACCGTCGCGCCGTCGAATGCGTTTGAAACTGCACACCCTTGACGCGGAAAACATGGCCAAGAAGTGACGTGTCCAAAGGGTTTGCGGTGATGGTCAAAACCATGTCGGGCAACACCAACCCGGAACCGTCAATGGGTAGGGACACGGTGGGCGTTTGCACGGCCAAAATTTGGCCCGCGCTGTCCACCTCATTTGCACTGCCCGACGCCCAACGGACGCGACACTTGCCCGAGTAAACAACCGTTGTGGTTGTTGTCGGCAATCCCGTTGACTGGTCAATGGAACCCGTAGCAACCTGCGTGACCGTACACGTCGACCCCATCAACGCCTCAGCCTGATTGCGGCCCATACGCGTTGCACCGTTGGCAATGCTCACCGCGTGCCGACCACGTAAGACTGTTTGACCCCGAACTGTTCCCGCAACAAAGCAACGTTGCGGTCAGACAATGCAATGCCGGACATTTCGCCCGCATCCGCAAACGCCACTTTGAAATCATCAACCGCGACAGAGCTAAGGCCGCCTACAGTAAGGCCCAAGTTTTGTTCCAACGGCAGCAGGGCTTGCGACACGAGCACGCACGCCCACCGCTTCAATGACTCCGGCGCGACCGCGTAACCATACGTGAACGTGACCAAGATTGGGGTTTCGACGTAGCCGCCCAAACCAATCGCTTCGGGCACATATTCTATGGGCACGTAGACGGTGCCCTGGCGTCGCACATACTCAACCGGTGATCCGTTACGCGTCACCGCACCAATGGAGATGAGAGGCGGGTTTGGAATATCAACCCGCCCCCCATCGGGGAACATTTCAACCGTTGACGTGGATTGCGGGTAAACCTGCAACCCTAAAACATCGTCACGGAGGTAGGTGGACGCATCCTCAAGCAGAACCGTGATCCACGACTGCTCAGCGACCGTGAACTCACGGTTGAGCCGAGCTTGTAAATCTTGAAACGTTGCGAATGCGTCCACCATGAACTCCTAGATTGTTTGCTTACGCGGCGGGCAGGAACGTCTGAACACCGGTCGGGCGCAGAACCTTTGCACCAAACACGTTCAACACGCGGATGTAGTCGGCAAAAGATGCCTCCATACGTCCACCCTCAACCTTTGCAATCTGTCCGACGTATCCAACAGACGGCCCGTGGTAGCCGATAGCGGCGGGACGGTTGGCGGTGTGGGTGAGCTGCGGGTGCTCGTACACGGTGAACCCCATGAGGTTCCCGAGAACGCCGTTGCGCAGTTCTCCATCAGCGCCAGCCGAGTCAACCGAAGTCAGCTTGGAACCCTCAGCAAGCAGCAGAGATGCGAACTCAGGCGACACGGCAAGGTAACGCTGTGACGCAGGAATTTTGGCTTTGCTGAGTGCCTGACGGAGTGACACGACCGCGGCGAACGCGAGTGCGGGCGTGGTGATTGCCGACGTGCCAGCCGACGTGCCGTTGGCCTTGAGCTGTGCAATCACGTAGTCCTCAGCGTCCTCAGCCAGCGCACGGCCAGCGTCGAGGGTAACCGGCTCGAACGAGCCAGCGGCCTGCACGCGGTCGATGTCGTCAACCTTGAACGAAATTGCCTTTTCCTGGTTGATGAGTAGCGACTGAGTGGAGTCAGACAGTTCGCTGATGGTCAGAGTGCGAGTCGTCGCGTAGTTCTGAACGGTCGGCGTGGTGATGCCAGTGATTTTGACACTGTTGCCGGAGGCAAGTTCGCCCTCGTACTGGCGGTTGAGGGTCGGGATGATGACGTTTGACTGCTTGAAAGCCTCAAGCAACGCCGCCGACCAAATGGCGGGAATGAAGTTTGTTACGGCCATGATTTAGCCCTTTCGTTAGAGTTACTGGTTGAGCAATGACTTGAGGCGACCGTCGCGGCGTGCCGCGTTGATCTCCTGCGGGGTCATGCTTTGAAGTTGAAGTGCTGTGAGCTGAGACGGTGCGTTGACTCGGTTGGCCCCCTGGTCGGCGGTGCCCTCAAATCGCTTTGCGGGTGCCGCGCCCAAATGGGGTTTGCGGGTCAACAGTTCGTCTATGGCGTCATCGAGCGCGGCGGAATCAACTTCCCCGTCATCGTTTACGTGAAAATCTGCAAGATTGATGAAGGCCAAAGCGTCAGCGGGATCGGCTAGTTTGCCTTTCGCTGCCGCCCTCAGTTCCACCTTCACAAGACGTGCGTTTGAGGTTGCCGTTGCTTCGGCGCGAGCCTGAACGCGTGCGGCCTCTAACGCTTGCTCCTCTGCGGGTTTGTCCTTGAGCGCGGCTGCGGCGTCGCGTTCTGCGCTTGCCGCAGTCGCTTCCCGGTATTTGCGTTCCAGGTCGCGGTTGACTTTCCGCTGCCCCTCAAACTTGTTTTGCCAATCAACGGGTGCCTCATCTATTTCAGAGTCGGCGGTGTCCGTGTCAGGCGTGATTTCGTCAATGACTTTTTCGGGTAGGTCAGTTTCCACAGGAATTGCTCCTTTTGGGTTGGCGCACCGTTGCGGTGCTTTTTCTCCCGCTATGGAGCGGAAATCTTTGCGGCTAGTACAAGTAGCCGTACCGCTGCAACAGCTCAACGAGCCGTTCACGGTTATCGCCAGCCATGCGCACGATTTGCTCAGGCATTAGGCGCAAGCTCGTTGTTCGTCTGTAGCTGCCCTGACGGGTTGCCTCCACGCCTGCCTGCGTCTCCGCACGACCAAACGCACCACGAACCGTCGTGCCCTCACCGGTCGCAAACACGGTCAACGGTGACCCGTCAGGGCGCACGCCGATTTGCACCGGTCGCAACCGCCGCACAGGAACACCGGCAGGTTTCGAACCGAAATAGCCGCGTCGAGCGTTCACAACTTTTGACGGATCGGCACCGTTACGGATTGCCTCAGCGCCCGCATTGGTAAACACGCGGTTTTGCTCACCCGGCGACAACGACTCGAAATAGGCACCAGAGTTGCTGAACATGCCGTCCGGTGTTGCCCCGTCCGATTGCACAGGAAACGAGGTACACCGGCAGCGGGGATGCCTCAAAAATGGTGTGCGGTAATCCTCTTTGCCGGCCAAAATTGCGCACCGTGAACAGGCACCAGCGGACACAACACGCACATAAGAGGTGAACCCCTTAGCGGTTGCCAACGTCATATCCGCCTGCCGCCCAATGTCCTGCACCGCCGCACCCACCAGCACCGCCAGCGACATTGCGCCACGTAGAAACGCATCACCGGAACGCACACCCTGAGAAATCAAACCCTTAGTAGTTGCCACCGCGCCAAACGCTTCCGCCGTCACATCTCGGCCCGCCAACGTGACCCCACCAAACGACTCAACAGCCAAATCCACGCCCGGAAAACGTGTCGGCGTGATCCGCTCAACACCCTGCATGAACGTGGCCGTTTGCCGTGCCGCATCGACCTGCCCCAACGTCACCACGCGGCCAATAGCGGGGCCAATAGTGTTCCAGGAAGCATCCAGTTCCACGATGTTCATTCGCCGCCACAGGGCCAACGAGTCGCGCGTCACACGGTCAGCAAGCACCGCCCGCGCCGCCCGGTGTTGATCGGCCACCTGTTTAGGTTGCAACCTCAACACCGTCCACGGCATCCTGCACGGCAAAGTCCATGAGCACGCGATCCTCACGCTCTTTCATATCCAGAACGCGTGAAATTTCCGACGGACTCAACCCGTACTGCTCCATGATGTACCCCAACGGGAACCCAATGCCACGCAGCTTCGTGAGCGCGTCCGCAAGTTGAGCATCCGACCGAATTTCAGGGTCAGCCCATTTGATAGTCGAAAGGCCAGTGAGACGCGCTAATCCGGAGTCTCCACGAGCCAACGCAATCAGCCGGTACACCTCACGAATCGGCGGCGTTGCAAACGTTTGGAACTCCAACGTCTTTTTGACCAAACCAATCTCTGACGCCTTCAACCCCTCACCGTTCACGTTCGACATTCCCGAACGGGTCACAAGGTAGGTGGGTGGGGTGCGAGTTTGCGCCGCAATGTGACCCACGGCAACCTCAATGGTTTCCGTGAACACGTCAAGTTTCGCGGCCTCCCACGAATCAATGCGCGCGTCCCCACCGCTCATGTACAACAAACGCTTCTCGGCTAGGTCTTTCAAATCCACGGGACGTTCACTGACCCGTTTGCCGTCAACGTCGAGCACGGGAACCATTGGCGGGGATGCGCCCAAGACAACGCGGGCAGGCATAGACGCGTAATCGGCGGAAAGAAACAGATACGCCCACAACAGGTTGATTGCATCCTGCATAGGCATGACACCCTGAATCTCCGAAACCGGGTCACCGCCCAGCAAAGGCCGGTTGGGAATCTCTACTACCGGCACAGCACCGATTGGGTTTCGGATCGGCCACGGCTCCCCCGGAACCTCACGCACAGTCCAACCGCCCTCATTGGCGAATCGCACCTTTGCCTGTTCAGCCTGAGACAGGCGTTCATCGTGCGGCAATGAGCGTGCCCGCTCATACTTGTAAACCTCATCCGGGCTGTACAAGGTCGCGTATTCGTGTGTTTCGTCAACCCACGTTTTCAACGCCGCCTTGCGAACCATCGGGTTTTCAAAGTCGTACTCAATTTCAACACTCGACGGGTGCTCCCACGTCAAACGCGGTTCACCATCAGCGCCGCCCCACACGATCACAAACGAACGTCCAGTTGTCAGCGAGGTAACGAACCCCTGCGATGACTGCATTTCCATTTCGTTCCGCAACCACGACTCCCACAACAGTTTTGCCGCGGCGTCGTTGTCATCCCCAAAGCGCAAACCGGTGTGGTTGATCCGCTCCGCCTCAGCATCCACAACGGGACGCGTCCAGTTGTCGGAAAAGCCGGAGTAGCGGGCGGCGTTCGCGGCCTGCCATTCCTTTGTAGCAAACGACAACGGCTGCTTGCCCTGGTAATAATCCTCACGCTTTTCAATAATGGGACGACGCCCGTTCAAGCGTGCGTACATCCGATTCACCAACCGCAGGGCTTCGGTCGAGTCCATAACAGCCCCCCTACGGGTTAGTAGTACACAAAGTTAGATTCGGTTTCGACAAATTCGCCAGCCGACAACGCATCCAATGTCGCCTCATGCGCTAACGCTGACGACATTGCCTGATCAATTTTTTGGTGCTCCGACGGTTTGCCGAGAATATATTTATCGCCAGGCCGGGCACGCATCACCGCATTGTTGACATGCAGTGAGGTCACCTTGTCGCCGTCGTGCGAAAAGTTAGATTCGCGATTGGTTACGTCAGTTTTCAGACGCTCCAACGCGGGATACATGCGGCCCACCTGATTAGTGGGCCATTTCAAATACTTCTTGACCCCATACTTTTCGCCCAGCATGTCAATTTCAGTTTCCCAAAATTGGGGGTCGAGGTAAAAACGGATCACGTTGTAATGCGTTTCGATGTAATCAAAAGCGGCCAACACTTCACTGCGCGGGATACGCCCGCCCCAATCAACCGGATTCCACACGGTAGGCCGGTCATCATCACCAACCCGATATGTGGGCGTGAATTGGTATTGGCCCACAGTTTCCAACCGAATACCTGTCCAGTCGTTATTGTCCGACCCGTCAAACCCACCACACACCATTGCGCGCGAATCAACGTCAACGGGGTTTGCCCGCGAATCCCAATCGTTAAGTTGGAACCAAGTGCCCGTACCGGCAACAACTCGATTGCCGAAAAAGCGTTCCGCATCCGCAGGGTCTTTCAACATCAGCTCCGCGGCCTCAGCCTCAATCGCATCCGCCGACACCCACGGTGCGCCCTCATAGTTGAAGGCAATGATTTTGCGCCGTTGCCGCTTATCCCGAAAAGACAAGTTCGCGGGCGGTTGCCGGAAATCTTTGTACACGTCCAACGCGGGACTCTCAAACGTTTGCTGAGCAACCGAATCTTGCGCAGGGTCCCACGCGTTCGTCGTTTCAATCGACCGGCCACCCATACCGGCAAGACCACGGCGTTGAGTAGCAGACAGTTTGTAACCACCGTTCGCCTTCACCCACAGGCCCGTCTCATCCTGCACAGCAAACGTGATCCGCTGCCCAAGTCGAGAGTTTGCTTTGGAGGTCACCGCGTCAATGCGGCCACCGCCCGGCAACCGGATAAACTCCTCACCCGTCCGCGGGATGATCTCGGCAAGCGGCCCCAACTCAATCATCGGGCGCAAAGCGTCATACGTGTTGTCTGTCTGATCCTCAGACGTTGCCGTGATTTGAATGAGCGGAGTCGCCCACGCGCGGCCCATCGGCTCACCCGCCCGATACTCATGCGTGAACCCGCACCCGCACCCAACATTGCGACAATCAAACAATTCACCGCCCGATGCCCACCCGTCGAACAAGACCGGGCCGACACCCTCAGCACACACAAACGCCGACACAAAAGGACTCTTGCCCCACTTTTGCGCCCGCACCAGTTGAGACCGGCGAAACGTAAACGCCGACGACTTATCGCCCAACTGCGCCGACGCCTTCACCCGGTAATGCTCAACCATAAACTTCGCCTGCTCACTACCCAACAGGAAAGGCAACCCGCGCGAATCCCCATCAGGGATCATGCAATGCGCCTGAACCCAACGGGGCACAACACGCAACACGCTCACCCCTGAGCATCCAAAACATCATCTAAAGCAGTACGCGGCACAGCCACAGGCCGACCACGTTTCGCCGCCACCTCATCCTCAGCAAACTTCCACCGCAGAGAGTGCATCCCGGGCAAGCTCAAACCCAGCTCACCCTCCATGCGCAGCACAGCCGTTTTCAAACCCGCCGACGCCTCACGCTCCGTGGACTCCACAAACGCGCGAACATACGCCGCCAACTGTCGCCCCATACCGAGACGCGCCCACATGACCGCCTGCGGCTTCCGCCACAACTCAACCCAATACACCGACTCAACATCATCCGCACCACTCAACGGCCACAACGGAACCGGCCCGTCAAACCCGCCCAACGGCAAAGTCGTCCACCCCGCATCCCCCACACGATCACGCCGCAAAGCAGACGGATCAGGCGCAGGGCCACTACTAGAACGAGCACCACCACTAGGCATAACAACCCCCACCCGACATTGCGCCGAGCATCAAAAGAAAGAACGGATTGCCCGCCCATGAACATTTCGGAAACGTCTTGAACCCGGCGCGCGTTTTTTTCACCTCCCCGGCGCGTCCCTTTGCGCGGCTTTTTGTGGCCCCTCCCCCACCCTTTGAGGGGGTCGAGAGGGTCGGGTGTCGCCTGCGGGTGTCATGCCCTTAGCGGGGCGTTCACCGTTGGTTCCAGCCTCCGGGTTGGTGGTGTGCTGTTTCCCTGTCGTGGCAGGGTTTGCACAGGCCGCGTCCGTATTGGGGTGCGTCGGGGTTGAGGTGTAGGGCTATGAGGTCGTTGCGTGATTTGGGGTGGTGGTCGGCCACGTTTGATTCTCGGAGGCCGCAGAGGTTGCAGATTGGGTGGGCGCGTAAGACTGCGGCCCTGAATGTGCGGTGGCTTTTGGTGTTGTAGGCGCGTGTTTTGGCCCAGTGTGTTTGTTTGGCGGTGTGTAGGTGTGTGGGGCATCGTGAGTCTGTGCCGTTGTGGATGGTGGCGCAGCCGGGTGTGGAGCAGACGCGCATTGTTATTCGGTGCCGCGGATGATGTTTGCCTGCACGTCGATGACCGTGCACGACCCGGTGCGTGTGTCTGCCCAATGGTCGAGCACGTCGGTCATGTCGTCTAACCCGCCAACTGCCGGGTAGGACGGTGACGGGGTGACGAGGATGGTTGACCCGGTTGGGACGTACACCCATTGGCCGGCCATTAGATGACCTGTCGGCCCATCTCTTTGAGGGCGGCAAGTGTTACACCGTCTAACCGTTCGGTGACCGTAAACCCGCGCGAGCTGTCGGGGAGTAGTCCGGCGACATGATCGGCTGCCGCAATGACCACCAACGCGTTGTCGTCTAAGCGTGGCTCAAACTGCGGCATGGGGATCATCAGTCACCAAACACTTTCCTGTTAGGCAGGTCGGGGGTAAACAGTTAGGCAGGTTCGGTCAGAGGATCGTGAGTGAGCTGAGGTTGGCAAGGCGTCTCTGCCAAACCCGCCATTCCATGACCGTTTTGTTGGACTTTTGCCTGTTGCAGCGGAAACATGCCATTGCTAAGTTCCCAATGGTGTGCGTGCCACCGCGCGAAACGGGCAGAACATGGTCGAGTTCAAGCTTTCTTTCGGTGCCACCGCAATAACAGCAGGCGCCCATCGCTCTAACCTGCAACCGCTGAATGTCTTTCTTTGACGCTAAGCCACCAACAACAAACGTCCTGCGCTTGTGCGCGTGCATTTTGTAAACCGCGGAATTCGCGGCGTAATGGGCGGCTCTTTGCTCGCGTCGCCTGTCGAGAACTTTTTGGTAGTGAAGCTGATCGTATGCGGCCTTTTCTACCTTGCGACTAGCCGCGTACTCAACCATGTGTCGATTTTTTCGGGCCTGATATCGCGGCCTGTGCTCAACCCCCCACGCCTTGCGCGCGTTTGCCGAACACAACTTCGAGCATCGAACGACGCCTTTTCTGAATGGCGTGAAGACGCTTCCGCAGGTGTCACATCGTTGCTGGGGGTTTTCGGGCAAGCTGCCAGATCGCTTGGCCCGCGCGTAATGCACAGCGCACATTGCGCGCCCACCATGACGGCCAACCTGCTCCGTGCAATCTATAGCCGAGCAGATAGAGTCGTAAGCAGCCATTGAATCTCCTAGTCGTTTAGGGGTTCTGGTTAGGCCCGGTGAGTGCTTGTAACACTCATTCGGGCCGTTCTTATTCTACAGGAAAGCAACGTCTGACCAGCCCATGTCCGTGTGCTCGCCAACGAGAAGCGCCAACACGCCAGACCTGGAATAGCGGCCAGTCATATCCCGCAACCACTTGCTTCCACCGTCACAGCTCGGACATTGGAAAACAGTTGCGCTGCCCATATCCCATGTGGCGAAGTGGTGTTTGTGTGCGGTAATCCAAATGCGGGCGGCGTGTGCCTGAGCGTCGCCGCGCACTTGCCCGTTCAACCACTTCTCGAACCCCGATGCGTCAGCGCCGGGGATCTTATGTCCGTGGTTAAAACCAACCGGCACGCCCGCAATGGTTGCGTACACGTTCATCTGATCGTCGGGAATGGTGAAAGTGACGTGATCAAACTCTTTACGCCGGTCAAGGATGCGTTGTAACACTTCGGCTAGGAATGCTGAACCGGTGTCCTCATCGCCCGTCGTGGACTGTTTGGCGCCACCCTGCCGACCGAACTGTGTGTGATTGCAATGCACGGTCACGAACTGGCCCTTGTCAAACCTCGGGAACAGTTCCCGTGCATACGCTTCCCACACGTCAAGCACAACGTTCATTTGCGATCGGAGGCCACCCTGCACAGTGTGCGTTTGGTTGGCGTAGTTGCCGCCGATGCCCTCGAACGGGTCACCGTTGTTGACCAACACAATCTCGTCAATATTGCGACCCGTTTTGCGTTGCCTGCGAATGAAATCGTCAGCGTTCGCCAGTCCGTCGTATAGCCGGTCGAGCGTTTCGACAAGACCACCACCGTCGGGTTTCCCCAACTGCAAGTCGGCCAAGTTGATGACTGCCGCAACAGGGACACCTAAACCGGTGCCAGGTGTGCGCCTAGGTAGCTTCCACCCTTGCGCGCGAACCCGCGCCGCTTCCACGTCAGCCTCAGTGATTGCATAAGCGGTGCGGCGTGTGAACCGGGCAGAGTAGGAGTACAGGTCGATGGTGTCGCGGTTGCCGTCATCCAAACGTTTCGACTGCTGCCACATTGACATGCGAACCGTGTCGTCAACGATGGTGAACGTTTCCGGGTCAAGCCCGAACCGAGCGAACACTTCATGCCAGTCGGAGGCGGCTAACAGTTTCTTCTCGGAGCGAACGTTGCGAAACTCCCCATCGCCTGTCTTCAGGTCTAGGTCGTACTCGCCAAGCTTCTCCGTTTTCTCAGGATGTACAGGGCGTGCCGCGTCAATACGATCGGCCATTGAAGCCAACGCTTCGTCTCCACTTCGCAACAGTCTCTTTGCCGATTGGTATGCCCTCATCGGCTAGGAACCGTTGAATTGCTAGGTGTGACCAGTCAGGGTCGAGCAGCATGCCCATTACGGCGTCACGGTCAGCCGTGGTGAGGCCGGCGTACCACTTGTACACGTCGGCGCGGGTGCGTACCGGTTTAGCGGCTGTGATGCGATCGGAAAGCGTGCTCATGGCGCCTCCAATGTCGAGGGGGGCAGAGTTGACCCGTGCTGCCCCACACGTCCAGTGCGCTCCCCCGCCACCATTACTGGACCGCCGCTTAGTGGGCGGCCCGCGGGTTTCAGGGCTGGTCAGGCGTCACCAGGAGTGCGCCCTTTGTCATCTAATGCCCGCAGCATCGAGTCCCGAGTGCCAGAACGGCTGTATTTGGTGGACTGTGAGCGGGCAAAACAAAACCCCACCAATCCGAACGGACGATGGGGAGCAAATTGACACGGTAAACCCATGTGACGCCAGAATACACCAAACGAACTACACACGTGTAATTCTTTTCACCGGCGTGTCGTTTATCCTGCAATTTGCAGTTTTTCTTCTGCCACCTCAATAAGCCAACGCAGCTCCCGCAGCCCGGCACGGCCTTTCCACACGACACCACAGGCACGACACAAACCCGTTGCCTCATCAAGTGTCGCCGCGCCAATTTCCAAATACTCGACAACAACAGCGGTCACCTGATTACCGGTGCCCGGCTCCACCGACACGCGAGCGTTGCACAGCGGACAGGCGGCGGTGATTTCCAAGCGGGTGGGAGGGTCGAACATGTTCGTGATCTCTCGATGCCAACCCGTGAGGATGCGTTCGTATTGCAGGTCTGTGTGCTCCGTGCGCACGGTGCCGATGTATGCGGCATACCAAGCCCGCAGCTGTCCGGCCAACGTGTCAAACCTCACCGACCTAGACTGCCGCAACTGCCAGCGAATCAATTTCCCGCCAACCTCGTCACACAACCGCATTGCGTCAGCGTTCAACGGAATGCGTTCGCGGGACGGTGATGCGCCCGCGTGCGAACCGATCCCACCAGCAACCGCCGCCTCCAGTTGTGTTAGTAACGGGTCGTGCTTGATAACAGTTGGCTTCCCCGGCCCCTGAATCACTTTGACCGTGGTCGGTAGGGTCAACGCGTCTACAGCGTCTAGCAGTGTGGTGAACCGTTCACTCATCAGCATCTTCTTCCCCGTAAAAGTTGGCATCGTTCGCGGCCATGTCTTCGTCCAACCAGTCTCCGTCGAGGTCGGTGAGTGCGTCACGCCAGTTCGGGCCGGTTGGCGTGTACTCGTCACTCATGGGGTGCCTTTCCAGCCAGCAGTGCCAAAATTGCTTCGGTTAGCCGTTCTTCTTCATCCCACATGTAGGCGCGCGATTCGCTTGTTGCCGTCACGCTGAGTACCGCGTTTGCAATCGCTTCACGGCTGGGCATCTTGACGTAGCCCGCCGCGATTATCTTGGTAGCCGCCGCTTCCGGCACGATATTCCAGCCCGAGCTGTCGGGGTCGCGTTCGTAGTTGTCGCCGTTGTCAATAATTGCGGTGAGTTCGGCGTGGGCTTCTAGGTCGTCACTCATGGGGTGCCTCATCGTCTGCTTCTTTCTCTTTCGCCAGTTGCGCCATCTCCGTCATCGCCTTCAACGTGTCCATGAGGCTGAGCACTTCCC
>Ga0306897_1000238_pt1 | contig 12091 bp, 9 predicted proteins | sample AntRauMFilla1563_FD_190425 | JGI IMG/M metagenome (GOLD analysis project Ga0306897, IMG submission 190425) | Saline lake microbial communities from Rauer Islands, Antarctica - Metagenome Filla 1 #563 (v2) (version 2) | ecosystem: Environmental > Aquatic > Non-marine Saline and Alkaline > Saline ...
CTTACGTCCGCCTTCGCTAATTTGTCCTAATGCTTTTCCTACACGTGGAGCGTATTTTAACGCCATACCAATACCTTTACTCAATAGACTACCAAATCCCATTGTTTCTAAATAGCACTAATATTTTTATTTTCTTTTTATTCATCTTTACCAATCCATTGAAATATGTTGCTAACTAATCGTTCTATTTTTTTTAATACATCGTATTCGCTTACTTTTTTATGTATTTCAAATTGAAGGTTTAATTGATATTCACCAACATCTATAATATCAGCGTCTTGATTATGACATAGTAAATGTAATGAATCAATAACCGTATTCTCTAATCTATAACTAAAACTATCACCTCCGTCTCCATTTGTATATTCCATTAAAGCAAAGGGTGCTACGTTAATAGTAAGATACGCTATAACATCTGAATTACTCATAGCTCCGTTTTTAAAGTTATCTAATACAGGGTATTTTGTTTGTATGTTAGGAATGCTTAACGTTATCATTTCATCACCCGCCATATTGATTGGGTTTATACTCGTAAAGGTTTCACCTGATCTAATAGAATATGCTATATTATTCTCCACTCCTAAAAAATCATTTGCGGATATGGACTTTAATGTGATTTTCTTATTAGTCAATATGTTATTTACAAATACGTACTTATTCAAATTGCCGTCATATGATACATTTAATAAAGATGCTAAATCTGCTTTCAAGATACCAAGAAATTCAATCACATTATAGTTGCCGATTGGAATAGTCTTTGCGTATGTATTACTTGCCGTATTGTCATCATTTGATACTATGATTTCATATTGATTGTTTGCGTTCTGTGTGTTATAAAACTCATTCTTCATTACCCAACCATTTACGTTCAAAACTATATACTCGGTCTTCTCGTCGCACTTGATAAGACCAGATGGTAATATCACTTCAAAATTGTTTGATTGAGCGTAGCGTTTGCTTGATATGTATAGGTTAATCTTATTTTTTGTTGTCATCACTACTATCTACATACAAGATAAAAGTTATTGCTATTTCCAAACTCTCCTTTATACCAAGCGTATCAACATAGGTGTTATTTACAAAATTGAAATAATTGTCATCTATTATTAACGTAAATTCACTATTAGCAATATCGCCATCCACGTCAAAACAAAATGACTTTTCAGGATTTGTGTTTTGAAAATTAAGAGAACCGTTATATATCAATGGTGTTCCCCCATAACCAGAAGGACGACTATCCCAACAACATCTTGAATTAATATTCCTACATCTTATACTGTATAACTCCTTTTCATCTGTATTTCCTATGGCTGTCGCAATTTGGTTATTGTAATTTGCTTGATTAGCATTAGTCTCCATTGCATCAATGTCGTAATCTTGATCTATAGTATTATTATCTATTAATAAGTGGTCTAGATCCCTACAATGAATAGATTCAATAGCCATTTTTACTTTTTCATTTGGTTCTACGATAGAACCCATACTCAATTTCCATACAAATTCACGTTTTCTATTTTCTGCTCCTCCATATCGTATTTCATGCTTTGCGTCTTGTGTGTATACCGTAAATCTATGTTGCTTAACCATTTACATTATAAAAAGAAATTATTTAATTTTTACTAATCCGCTGAAATCATATTGTCGTATTCCAGTTTTTTACAATATAGGTTTTTCATTTCATCAACTTCGTTCTCATCTACCTCTACCCCTTGTTCCTCCATGATCTCTTGACATACAGCACAATGTACCATCCACCCACAAGCATACGGAAACTGTTTCATACTCTCTTCCATTAGGAACGTATATCGCTCTGTTTCCTCAATAGGTACAATATCTTTATTTGTCACTGCTTTGTTTTCCATCTTCTACAATAGGATTAGATATTTTTTTTAGATTAATTAATTTATCGAAGTTTTGTTTAAATATTGGTTTTCCTCTTGTCATATCCGCAATCAGCGATGAATGAGGTTTTTCTGTAGCATAATCATATAATTCCATTAATTCGTCTTCACTTACCCAAGCTGACAAATTAGGCATAATATCATTAATGACAGATTGCTTATTTGCAAATTTAAACATACTTATAAAGTTAGCGTTTAGTCTAACATTCTTAGGAACGCTATTGATCGCTTGTACTGCTATACAAAAGTTTAATCCTCCTGCTGTGTGTCTGTTTCTAATTATACAATTAGTTAAATAATTGCGTCCTAATTTAAACGCTTTTGTTCCCAGTAAATCGTCTAATATGATAGTAGTTATGAATCCGTTTTTATATTTAGGTATCTTCTCCAACTCATCAGGATGCTGATAGTCTTTAGCATATAGTTTCATCATGTCAGGAACTTTCATTCTATTTACATCACTAATACTTTCAAATATTTTATAACATCTACAATACTCTTGATACTCTTTGGCTTCATCTTGATCTTTCTTGATTTCATCTATCTTGTTTTTGAATACATCTTCATCGTAGTCATCCATTACATCTTTCTCCCAATTAAGACCCTCCAGACATTTAAAACAATTATTTGATGGACTAAATGATGTTGGAGATATTAATAATATTCTGTTATCTATCTTTTGACCCTCTACAGTATATGTTCCTTTTTCCTCTATAGTTTTCAGCATTTTACTTAATTGGTACGACTTGCCTGTACCTCTACTTCCACAGAATATACTAACAAAAAAGTTTTGAGGTGCTCCTCCTGATTCGCAATCTTTACACTGCGGATATTGTACTTTATCTTTGATAGGTACGGGTAGATTATTCCAGTTAGGAATAGATGTTTCTTCTATCATTTTATTAATACAAGATATAAAAATTATTTATTTATGCTATGTATCCAAGACTTCGCAAAGCCGAATGGATACGCTCATTATGTAAATCATACTTTAATTGATCGTTACTTGATTTTGTTATGTTATGTTGTAAATTGTTTTGTTGCGGTTTTTCCTCTTCTTCTGATGATGATCCATATACGATTTTCTTTTTTGGTCTTGTTTTAGCTCTTGATTTAGAACGCTTCACATATACTATTTCCTCCTCTTCTTCGGAAGATGATTCATATACAATTTTCTTCTTTTTTGGTTTTGCTTTGGGTTTATGTTTTGATTTAGGTTCTGGTTCTTCCTCGCTTTGTGATTCTTCGCTTTGATACTGTGATATTTTTTCCTGTATCTCCTTGGTTTTCTTTTGTTTCTCTATGAGTTGTAATACCTTTTCTGTTTTGATAGCATCTGCGTGTTCTTTCTTAATTTTAGCGTTATCATTCCTGATGTCTTGGGCTCGTTTGAATGCTTCAACTTGTGCTGGAGTTCTAGGTTTCTTCTCTTTAATTGGTGCTTCCATATCTTCCATTGCTTCTATTTGTTATTATGTAAGAAAAAAAATTAAAATACCACCCCCGAACTTTGTTTCATTGGTACTTTTGATGCTAAGAATTGGTTGGCGGTTAATCTTATTTGACCTGTATTAGTATTACCCATACCATTGGTTATACTTTTAGGATCATTTAATCTGGATGCGTTTTTGCCTACTACAGCTATAGGGATAGACTCCATTTGTTGGGCTCGGGTTAATGTTGGGAATTGATTGAGACAATCTTGTTTTACATCCCAATCTGGATCTAAATCTTTTCTTAATGCAATAACATTGCTTTTTCCATAAAATGCTGGATTAAAGTTTGAATTTCTATTTTGTATCTTGGTATATTGAATAGAATCATGATCTCCTCGTGTTTCTTTATGTATTCCTGTGTCGTGGTGGTCGTCTTTCCAGTATGAAATGTCATTTGCTAAATCGTGTAATTTACGGGTTGATTTAAAACAACTATCAGTTCTACTCATTTTCTATAGTATATCCATATTATAAATTATTTTTTATCATTTATAAGTCAAAAATAAATAAATTATTTGGTTGTAATCATAGCAATAATTATCTCACACGATTAATTTGACGACCTGCATAGACCTGCATGACTTCAGAGGTCATTATGAATAATTGAGGAGTAAGGACATTACCCGCTCCTACTCCTGGTTTAGCCGTAGTCTCAACGGACAAAGTCATAGGAACACCATTAGCGTTAAAACCAGATATGAAACTATCATCATTACATATATGAGATAGTCGGGCAGTTGCCGTCCAGTAATTCTTTTCCCAAGATTTGTATGAGTTGATACCATAATAGATACCACTTGAAACATCGTCATTGATACCAAAGTCAATAAGAGATTGGTTATATACTTGGGGATTTTTCATGTCATATTGGGGGATACGCTCACCATTTACAAAGAAGACTGTTTTATCAATTGCGTCCCCTTTGCGTTGGAAATAGTTAGTAGTGAATGAACTTTCTTTACCAAGAGTTGAGAGTGTTTTCGCATTGAGAGACGTCCATTGTTCTTTATAAATATCATTAGCATTTCCAGCAAGTCCGGCAGCATTAACTATTCCATCCACAAGATGACCTGTTGAGGAATAGAATGTCATTAGTGCTAAATCTACAGAGTTAGCCATAATTTCATATCGCATAGTTGTTCCGCCATTACAATCAGAACCTTTAGTTTGGTGAAAGCCCGAATATTTATATTCAAACGGAATACCAGCTTGGAGAGCGGTTGATAATGAAGCAAAATACACGCCATCGTCAATTTGACATTTCTTGATAGTAGCATAAACATTAGCAATTGAATATGATGGAGAACGGCAATCAGCATCAGCAACATTAACAAAAGCAAGATTTTGCGGACTATAATTTGCGGCAGGACCATTGGGAACAGCGACTGCTTGATATGGTAACCCATCTTCAGTAGTAGAACCTTCAGCACGGAAGAGAACATGTGATGCTGGAGCTAAATCAAATGTGATTTTTACAGCTCCTGTCAATTGAGTATCAATATATTTCACTCCAGCCCCACCACCAAGGAAACCAATGAACTGAGTTAAACAAATAGGGCGTTTGTCAGTTATTAGTAACAGATTAGGATTCTCAGTAGCATCGTCACTGTCATTTGTAAGGCATCTTAAACCTCCAACACTCATACCATTTAAATCTTGTTTATCAAGAGGATCACTATTAGATAGGAGTTTTTTAGAACTGCCTTCAATACCAAATTGCATGTCAGAGAAGATTTGTTGAATACGATTATAATCTGATATATCACTGATGACTTGTCCGCCAATTTCAACAGTAAGACGTTGGATCAAGTTATTAGCATTTCTAGTTAGGTAATGAGGACGTGCAGCAACACCATCATCAGCAAATCCACCCGCTGCCTTTGTTGTGGAAAAGTCCGCATATACCGAGAAAGACGATAAATCTACAAGCGAGTTAGGGGGTAGTGTGAATTGGAGTTTTGATCCTGATGTTATACCAGTCAGCGAAGTTGCCGAGTTGTCAGGATTTAATTTTACACTATTGGTACTATAATTTGTAATATATTGAATACGTTGTCCCAAGTTCTTAGGATAAGACATTATTTCTTTATTTCTATATAAATTATGAGAAAAATTAATAATTTACCAGTTTTTGTTAATCAGAATCTTCAAATGCTGAATTAACATCTGAACGCTCAAAATCTGAATCATCAGTACGAAAATTAAGTTTTGAGCGTTCATTTTTGTCACTCCCAGATTCACTATCTATTGTTGGTTCGGTCATACTTAAATCCGCCATAGTATTATTATCTGTATTCTCATTTTCATCAGATGGTTCAAACAAAGACCTACCCATTAATAAAGATCTAGGCTGACGAAGAGGTGTTTCAATCATAGATGCTGTTGGTTCTATATTTATCATAGATGTCCTTGATAGAGAAGGTCTTTGGGAAAACTCAATAGCAGGTGTAGGTCTTTGACTACCTCCAGCAGCAGCACCCATAGAATTATTAAAATTAGGTTCTTCATCAGTATCATTTCTTTTTTCAGTATTTCCTTTTTTTGATGGTTCATTTAGTGCGACCAAAGCACTTTCTAAATATTTTCTTTGTGCGTCAGATATGTTTGGATTGTCTAATTGATTGATTATGGTTTCTCTTTGTAAATTGGACTTCTCATTATTAGCACCTCCACGTTTTAATGGTAAAGCCAATATGCCTTGTGTTAGATTCGTATTCGCAACATCTAGATTCATATTTGCAAGACCTGCAAGTTCCTCTAATCTCTGGTTCATTGCTTGAGATATTCTTGATCCAGCATCAATTACTTCTCCTGTCTGTACTTGTATAGAACGGTTTAGATCAGTTCTCATACTCGCAAGAACTCCTCTTGTATCATCAGCCACTTCTAATCTGTTTCTATTAGCAGCATCCCATACATTAGCATCCAAATCAGCGAATGCTTGTTGATTTTGAGCGTTGGATCGTGCTAATTCTGCTCTTGTTTCCATAGATATTCCCTCTCTTAACCTATTACCAGAATCATCAATTTCTCTATTTAAATTGTTAAAATAGTCTCTTTGAATTTCCAAACTTTCTATATTTGTATTCATCATTAATCGAGTAAAATTTTCTTCAGTATCTAAGATTTGTTGTCTGATTGCTTCTTGGTTGGGTGCGTTTTGATTCATTTGATTTCTTAAATCAGTCAGTACATCACGTTGTTCTCTATACATATTAGTAATATCTTCCATAGCTGGTCGCATCCAATCAGGTACAGCGTTGGGTGGGTTGTTTGGTGGAGGAGGTACAGCACCTCCTAAAGGTATTCCTCCTAAAGGTATTCCTCCTAAAGGTACTGGAACGGCTACACCTTGAGGGGCTTGTATTGGTGGTGGGTATCCTTGTGGCATAGTCATATGAATTGGTATGTTAAATCCTTGAGGTAAAGGTTGAAAACTACTAACACCGTTTAATGATGTTCTTCCACGAGGAGTAACACCCTGTGTATTTCCAAAGAAGAAATTATTGACTTGTACGTTTGTTCCCGTTTTTCCTGTAACATCTTTGACATTTCCACGACCTGGCTTTTTACTTTTACCTTTGCCTTTTGTAAGATTGACTTTTGAAGTGTTTAATATGAAATCATGTGTATGTTGCCTACTCATCAATTTATTGTACTGGAAGTCTACGACATTCATGTTCTATCTACTAATTCATAGGAATAAAAATATTTTTTAATAGTAGATATGAATGAAATTACAAGTGAAAGGAAAAATAAAAACAACTTAAAACTAAAAGATAGGTATCATAATGACATGGAATACAGAGAAAAGAAAAAACGCATTGCAATAGAGTACTACTATAATAAAAAGACAGCACCAGGACAACAGTCCATACAAATTAACAATCAGCCCGTTTTTTTATATTTTGATTAAGTAGAGAATGAGTTATATTGCTGGAACAGGTATCATACAAGGAACAGGAGGCGTCAACTCTATAAATATTGATGTGAATGTAGAGCAGATTGTCTTGAATAAAAATGATATCATAACAATTAAAGGTGATTTACAAAACATATCTACCTCTGAAGTTGCTGAAGGTAGCAGATTATATTATACTGAGGAACGGGTTGATGATAACATAGCCTTAAAAAGTACTACTGATATAGCGGAAGGTACTAATCTATATTATACAGAAGATCGTGTTGATACTAATATAGCATTGAAAACCACTACTGACATAGCAGAAGGCGAGAACTTATACTACACAGAAGATAGGGTTGATGCTAATATAGCATTGAAAACCACTACTGACATAGCAGAAGGTAATAATCTATATTATACAGAGGAACGAGTGAGTGCTAACATAGATGTCATTGATTTGAAAAGAAAGATAGATGGATATACAAATGATGAGGGTGATGTTATCAACGGAGCTTTAACGAAAATTGAAATAATTGAGGGGGAAGTATCAACAAATATTGATAACATTGAAACCATAAGCAACAACGCTCAAGTAGTTAGGAATGACATATATGGATACACTGACGAACAAGGAGTTTATCAATTTGGAATATTAGATGAGATAAATGGCTATATTGTTGATGTAGATGGCGTAGATGTTCCAGAAGCCGAACAATTAAAAGGTATCAATCAGACACTTTTGGATTTGAAAACAAAAGACGCAGACCAAGATACACAGGCATTAGCAACAATGGTAGGAACAGCAGTTTTTGAAGTAGGTAAATATGCTTATGCTAAAGTACAAAAAGGGGGTTTGTTTGGAGCAAAATTACAGGCATTGACCGCAGCAGACAACACTTCGGCTTTCAACACTTTTTCAGGTGATGCTATAGCAGAAATTATAGAAGAACTTAATAATATGGTAGATGTCTATCGGTATGATGCTATCAATAACGAAGCGGGAATAAATACAGATCCTATAACTGGCTATAAATTATATGTAGGAGGTAAAACAAGAATCAATGGAAACCTTGAGATATTAGACACGGGAACAACATTTTTTAATGTAAAAGACTATTTGATTTTTAAAGGTATCAAGAGTAGTCATAATGCTTTAAAAGTAGATTCATCTTCTAAATTATTAGAATTGAACTATTATGACAGACACTTTAAAGATGGTACAGATACAGATACAACAAAGACTAACAAATTCAGGCTCAACTTAAAAACAAATGGTGGTATAATTGAAGATGCTAATGGATTACTAATTGATGTAAAAACAAGTGGTGGTATAACTAATGATACAAATGGGTTATCACAAACATTCCTAATTACTGATGCTATTAATGGGATTGAACGAATTACTACTGTAGGAACTAATAAAGATAAGATACAATCCCGAATATTAAGTACAGGAGGATTAGATCAAGGAACTACTGGTTTATATATAAAAACCAAAACAAACGGATCAATTGAATCAGATGTTGGAGGTGTATATGTAAAAACAAAAGTGAGTGGTGGTATAACAAGTGATGTTTCTGGTTTATCACAAACATATCTAATTACTGATACTATTAATGGGATTGAACGAATTACTACTGGTATTGATAAAGATAAGATACAAATTAAATTAAAAACCAATTCTGCATTAGTAATAGATACATCTGGATTATCAATCAATTATGATAGTACAAACTTTAGATTAGGAACAGGACAAACTGACAATGATAAATTAAAAATTAGAGTAGAAGACAATATGGGAATAGGATTAGGTGATTATGGTTTAAAACAAAATTATCTAATTAAAGATTCTATTAATGGAATTGAAAGAATTACTACTGGTATCGACAAAGATAAGATACAGTCTAGAATATTAAGCACAGGAGGATTAGAACAGGGAACTACTGGTTTATCTATCAAAACCAAAACGAACGGAGGAATTGAAACAGATGTAGGCGGTGTATATGTAAAAACAAAAGTAAGTGGTGGTATAACGTGTGATGTATCTGGGTTATCGCAAACATACCTAATAACTGGAATAGATAGCGGAACATTAGAAAAATCAAGTACTAATGTATTAAAAGTAAAAGACAATTTGTATAATCCACGAATAACTACTATTAATAATACCACTTCTACAGCATTTGTAAATTCAACAATCGCATTAAGTGCTGATAAGGACACTATAACATTTACTGAAGGAAGTTTGGCAAAACAGTATAGAGACCAAGCACAAACGGCAAAAACACAAGCAGAAACCGCAAAAACAGCAGCAGAAACCGCAAAAGTAGCAGCAGAAACAGCAAAAGTAGCAGCAGAGGCATCAAAAGTAGCAGCACAAACATCAGCAACAGCTTCACAAACATCAGCAACAGCATCGGCAAGTTCAGCAACAGCATCAGCAGGGTCAGCAACAGCATCAGCAGGGTCAGCAACAGCATCAGCAGGGTCAGCAACAGCAGCAGCAGGTTCAGCAACAGCAGCAGCAGGTTCAGCGACAGTAGCAGTAATAGCGGCAACAGTTGCTACAGGAAGTGCAGGATTGTCAGCAATATTAGGTATAGCAGATTTGTTTGGTGGAAAACCTAATGTATCAATGATACCTTTTAAAGAACCTTTAGGAATTGAGGATGAAGCAGGTACATTATTATATGAAAAAAATCAATTTCAAGTATCTCCTTTTGGTTTTTTGGAAATACATAATGTGTATAGTACTCTTATAGAATATGGAAAAGTAAATGATATTGAAACTCCTTCTATTATAGTAAATTTGATAGGAAAACAAAATATAGGTGTAATTGATTTGAAAGGAAAAGTATTAATAGGAGGGGATGCTTTCAATAACAATATAATAGGAGGTAGAGTAGGAGGACAAAGTCAATTTGTAGAGTTCAAATCAAGTACAACATTAGATTCGTTTATAGATACATTTTACTACGAAAATGTTGATGAATTGATGGAAATGACTGTTTCATTTTGGAGTAAAATAAATGACGAACAAATTGGAAGAAAAGCAAACACATTTTTTTATGTTGATGAAGAGGTAATGTTTAATACAAATACACAAAATGGTAATGATAGTTCTTCAAATAATGGTATTAATTTAAAGTTTAATTTTGGTGATTCGGGTGCTAATAATGCTTTAAAGTTTAAGTGTTTTATTAGGTTTAGATTATCTGATGGTTCTACTACTGAAAAAGAAGTATTCGATAATTGGGTTTTACCAAACGGAAGTACAGGTTTAATAGAATATTCTGAAATTGAATCAAAAGAAAAACATTGTCATTATGTATATGTTATGACTACTACATATGTAAAATTATATATAGATAGCATATTGAAAGGAACACATACATTTAGTTTTGGTTCTAATACAGCAACAACAATGTATAATTTATCTAAACATCACTGGGGAGGGTATAATCAAGATTATGGATTAGGAAGAACAGCATATACCAAACAGTACTGGCAAGGAGATGTTGGCGAAATGAAAGTGTTTTCTAAAGCAATGTCTATTCAAGAAATAAACGAAATTTTTACAGCTACATCAGACTTTATTGGTGATAGAAAAATATATGCGGATAGATTAAAATTGAATAGCGACTTTTTCGTTAATACTAACAAGGAATTAGAAATATCACAAACAATTAAAAACACTTTGGCTACACCTGGTCAAGATGGAAATGGATGGACTGGTGTTTCATTAAATGGTAATAATCAATTAGTTTTTACAAGTAGTGATGGTTTAGGATTTACAAGTGGTTCTGTCAAAGGTAATAAAGGAGATAAAGGAGATACTGGTAATACTGGTAATACTGGTAATACAGGATCTACTGGATCAACTGGTGCTATTGGAGCTACTGGTGATATTGGTGCTACTGGTGCTGTTGGTAGAGGTTTAACTATACCATCTTATGATGCTTCTAATGGAATATTAACATTAAATTTTAGTGATGGACTTAATCCATTTAGTACTACAGATATACGAGGTGCTACTGGTGCTACTGGTAGAGGTTTAACAACACCATCATATAATGCCTCTACTGGTATATTAACATTAAATTTTAATGATGGACTTAATCCATTTAATACTACAAATATACGAGGTGCTACTGGTGCTACTGGTGATACTGGTGCTACTGGTGCTACTGGTGCTACTGGTTTAAAAGGAGATAAAGGAGATGTTGGTAATACTGGTTTAAAAGGAGATAAGGGAGATATTGGTAATACTGGAGCAATAGGAGCAACTGGTGCAATAGGAGCAACTGGAGCAACTGGAGCAACTGGAGCAACTGGAGCAACTGGTGCTACTGGTGCTACTGGTGCTGTTGGTGCTACTGGTGCTACTGGTGCTGTTGGTGCTACTGGTGCTACTGGTGCTGTTGGTGCTGTTGGTGCTACTGGAAATAATGGTTCTGATTCTACAGTTGCGAATGTATTTCCTTTATTATACAGTAGTCATTTCGAACAAATAAGTGATGGACTAAATCCTAATAAGATAAGTATTAAAAATATCAATTCATCAGGTAAATATGATTATGAGTTTCTTAAAGTTCCTGTAGCACCCGCTGATACAATTGTTAATATACAAGAACCCACATCATCTCCATCAGTTACTAAAACTACTATTGACAGTGATTATAAATATATGAGTTTTACATATACAACTGGAGCAAATAATACATCATATTCTATAACATTTAATGAAAATACTGAATGTGATATTTTAGTTGTTGGTGGAGGTGGTGGTG
>Ga0306897_1000248_pt1 | contig 11888 bp, 11 predicted proteins | sample AntRauMFilla1563_FD_190425 | JGI IMG/M metagenome (GOLD analysis project Ga0306897, IMG submission 190425) | Saline lake microbial communities from Rauer Islands, Antarctica - Metagenome Filla 1 #563 (v2) (version 2) | ecosystem: Environmental > Aquatic > Non-marine Saline and Alkaline > Saline ...
AGCTGATTGAAGCGTGTTTATGTAGTTTTACAATCAAAATGCTAAAATACTCAACAGTTAATAAGACTAACTTTTAACTGTTATTTAGTCTTGACCGGAGCGGGTGTGTCTCTAAGACCCCAGATATACAGTATGTCGCGCCCCGGAGCGTAAGCGACGCTGTGATTCGAGGAACGGAGTGACTGCTATGAATCATCTCACACAACTCTTATAATTTAAATAATTTAAATAATTTCAATTCGTTATTAATTCAAATTGATAATCACGAAAACAAACTCGAAATATATTACATAACTGTTATACTCACAGAATTTAAACGCATTAGTAATTTGAAGATACTCTTAATTCAAAAACATATGTATTTATTTAACACATCATAACATACACACCATAACATATACCATTAATATTATAAACATTTAATTAAAAATTGATGTCGTCGAAAACTAAATATCAACATATTATTATAACTCAATACTAACTCAATACTAACTCAATATTAAAATCATGTCTTTCGAAAATTTGAATAATTTTCGAATTCTTCAAACTACCAAAAATAGTAACAAAAAAATAACAGAGTTTTATTCATGTGGATTTGTAAATAAATCACAACGGGACTATACCAATGAAGATAATCATTATAAATATAACGACTCTAAAAAAATAACAGATTATTTTATCAAAAAATAAAAACTTATATTATATTTAGACTTTATATACCACACATACACCATACTTTTATACTATTTTATTTTTTTTCGATTCTTTGCTTTTAATGGTGCTTTTTAATTTAAGTTCTTTTTATTTGCATAATTTATTCTTTGTTTTTCGTTTATTTCATTCTTATTATTTTCATAATATATTCTTTGTTTTTCAGCTATTTCATTCTTATTATTTGCAAGATATTCTTTCTTATATATTCTTTGTTTTTCAGCTATTTCATTCTTATTTTCTTCATAATATTCTCTTCGATATTCTTTCTTTTTCTCTTTATTTTTTTCATAATATTCATTATATTTCTCTTTATTATCTTGATAATATTCTTTCATTCGTTCTACTATTTTCTCTTTGTTTTCTTCACACCATTCTTTCTGTGTCCTATTAGGAATACATTTATTGAGTTCTGCTTTAAAACTCTCAATATAAAAACGTTCTCTCTTATGCAAATGTTCTTTATCTTTACAATCAATTACTTGTTCGATTAATACAACATCCCAATTATCAAAAGAACCATTAGCACGAATAAACTGATACACATATTGGTTATAGTGCTTACAATTCTCATTATTACATCTGCTTTTATGTTCGTTACGTCGGTTTATCAAATTCGTTGTAGAACCAACATACCGTTGTGTAATACTAACATCTTTACATACAATTTCATATATACAAGCTTTTTTATAGTCGATTGCTAGTCTAGGCATTGTATCTTATACTATACTAAATGATACTATATTTAAATCACTTTTTATTTCTTTTTTACTTAAATGGTATAAATATTTTTCATACACCATTTATGGTATGATAGTTTGTTAGAGAATATACAAAGCATTATACAGAAGCTTTTATAAAAATAAAAAATTGACAAAAATTATTATGAGAAAAAATCATCAATCAAACAACAAGCAAAACAAGCAATCAAAACAACAATCAATAAACAACAATGGAGCAAACGATTACTCTTATTCAATCTAAATTGGACGCAAATAAGGAATCGATTGGTGACGGTGCGTATCTCGAGCTTTGTAATTTAATGAAACAGCTATATGACGAAAAAGAACACGAGAAATTGCATACCAAAGTGCTTTACAAAGTAACTTTTGTATTAGCTAAGATTACAAAAAACATACGTGATGATACAGAAACTGAATTCGATATTAATCTAATTTCAAAAACTGTTATAATTCAATTAGCTAGAATCCAATACGATTGGATTGTCGAAGCAATGAAAAACAGCGAACACGGACTTCATTTTCTTGAAACAAATGAAGTCATTGGTTTGCAAATCCCATTTGGAGAAGAATGTCTTACTAATATATTTTATACAGACAACAACGGGAATGACGGTGGCTTACTAGTTGAAAATAAGGAATATGTGATTACTAGTATCACACCGATTCCAACAACTGCTGAACCGATAAATACTTATCTTTAGAATACTATTATATCAAGTTCCAAATCAAATTTAAAAATATTTAATAAAATTCAATAATAATATAATTTTCTTTTTTTGTATTTTATAAAATATATTCAGTAAAAATTACAGTGAATTTTATTGGCGCGTACAAAACCAATAAAACTACAGTAAATTTTTATTGAGGCAATCTCTGGAGATTACTGAGGACACTTATTGAGGATATTCTACTAGAGAATGCTAGAGAATGCTAGAGAATGCTAGAGAATGCTAGAGAATGCTAGAGAATGCTAGAGAATACTAGAGAATGCTATAGATTACAACACAAACAATATTTTAATTAAATTTGAGAATAGATTTAATTAAATTTGAGAATAGATTTAATTAAATTTGAGAATAGATTTAAAATAAAAAATGAAACATACGTCTTTAAATGAGGGTATGTTTTCAAATAAATGCCATCAAAATTTTAGTCATTTTTTGAGTCAAACCACTGGGTAAATAAGCAATCGTCTATAAAATTTCGAGTCATTTTTATTTAATTTACTAAACTCATTTTGAATATTTATAAAAAATTGACAAAAAATATACTGAAAAAAACTATCAACTCAAACAAGCAACAACAGCAATAAAACAACAGCAACAAATCAACAATGGGTCATTCCAGTAACACAATAGTTTCAACAAACCATATTTCACAAAGCTTCGGTTGTTCCAATTGCGGGAAATTTATCTACGATGCAACTCCAACTAAATTGAAATTAATGAGAAAACTGCATTTGAAAGTATGTAATAAACAACTCGGTGATTTTGGAATTGATTACTTTTCTAAAGCCGATTCTATGCGCGATATGCAACAAACAAATAAATATAAAAAGCTGTTTTGTAATAATATTGAAATTGTCGAAAATAACACCAATAAAATAACAAGATAAACAACTACAATTCAAACTGATTTGATAAATTACACAAAAAAAATAACACGATAAAATTAATAAAATTAACTTTCTTTTTTATATTTAAGCTCCATAATTTGATTCAAAAAATATTTTATGTTTCCCAAAAATTGAGAAGATTACCAGCCCATCTATATCGTTATATAATGGCTCTAACAATTTCTCAAATTTTGGGAAACATAAAATATTTTTTTCAAAATCTATTTCATTGGAATTGTTTGGTTTGCCCCCCGATGAAATTACAAGCGGTTTTTATTCGAATCAAAAGTTTTAAAACGGATATATGGTTTGCTGTAGTTTTACATTAAAAAAAAACAACTCCATTTATAAAATATTTTATGTTTCCCAAAAATTGAGAAGATTACCAGCCCATCTATATCATTATGTAATGGCTCTAACAATTTCTCAAATTTTGGGAAACATAAAATATTTTTTTCAAAATCTATTTCATTGGAATTATTATTTTTGTACGCGCCAATAAAACTACAAGCGGTTTTTATTCGCATTATACTTTTTATAGTTTCTAGCTACATAAACATTTCTTTCAAACTTCAAACTCTCATAATACTCTTGTTTTTCTTTTACACCACATTTAACAATCTCAAAACCATCATCATTTTGTTCTACAATATTACAAGTCTTCTTATCTTCTGCTACAACTAATTTATGAACGATTCTTGGATTATAAATGTAAAACATCATATCTAGAAGACAATCAGTATATATCTCTTTGTATGATACATTTTTTGTATTGTTTGTCTCAATCTGTTTTATCATTTTGTCTAGTGATTTGTTATGTATAGTTTCGTATGGTCTGTATGTGTTACAATCTGTTTTATAAACTTTGAATTCAACTAACACGTTTTTGATAGTTGCTTTCTTCAATTTACCAGTCTTTGAGTATTGTAAAATCTCATCAATCTCTCTATATACATAACCACCGCCTAATTTATAATTATAGATAGAAACGTAGCTCTGTTTCTTTATGATATTGTCTTGTTTGAAATCTCTATTTGTATCAATTGGTTTAATTTTTTTCGGTAGTGTAAATACACTATTCTTTACTTGTGAAATTATCAGTTTGTCGTTTGGATGTGTTGAATGATTACCCGCATTATATATGTATCGAATATTGTAATTAACCAGATTTAACAGACGATTGAGACATTTGAAAATCAAAGTAGTTTCTTTTTTGTCAAACTTGTTTTCTCTACTGTGACTACATAGTAATTTATATGTATCAGCAATATCTAAATTATTCAAATATGGTATTAATAAATCTTGTGTTAAATTTTGGAATACATCTCCATTGATAAAAGCGTTAAATTCTGTATTAGTTAGTTCTGTATCGATTGGTAGTGTTTTGTATATTTTCTTAATTAATATGTCTCTGTTTCTTACCGTAGATGAGTTACAGATAAAGTCATTGGGTTCTCTATTATCATCATTTATACAATCATCTTCTTCTTCTTCTTCTTCTTTTGATTCGTCTTCTGTTACTTCTTTTGGTTCTTTTGGTTTGTCATTAGTATTTCTCAAAATATCAAAATTATCATCATAAATTACATTCTGTAATTTATCAAATCTATCTTTGTATTTGTATGATGTAAATTTATCTAATAATATGTATTGAAATGATGCGTTGTTTGGTTCTTGTAATACTGAAAATGGTATTTTGTCTTCTTCTAGTTGTCTTTTTGAAAACTGGCTTTTAATTTGATATATATTCAACCATTTGAATAAATTGTGCTTTCTGTATAATAGTCTGTCTGTATTTGAAATACTTTTTTTATTTTCGGTTTGAGACTTCATTTTATCTCGTATTTTTTCGAATTGTTCGTCACTGATAAACTGACATTGAAGTAATTCTTCTAATTCTTTTTGTTTTCGTGTATCAGCATTGTCAATCATATCATTCTTAAAAGTTTTATCTTTATCATATTCCATTCTATATATTACATTACACCCGTGAGTATATTTCATCCGCAGTATGAATTCTTGTAAAAACGCTTTGTTACTTGTATATTCTTCGTAAAAGTTCGTTGCTCTCATATTCAAATATTTCTCATCACAATCAAAATGTGTAATATCTTTGTCATTTATACTGATATGATTGGTTTTAACGATACTGTCATTCTTACATATTACAGCGTTGTTGATATACAATGTTTTTATTTGTTCTAATGTCTTATATGGTTTCAATGATGTAGCGTGATGATTAATGAATATATGAAACGATTTCTTTTTAAACTTTCTGTTTCTAAATAACATTTGGTTAAATTCTCTTTCACAGACTGACTTATTCTTTCCCATAGCAAATATATAATCAAATATTTCACTGTTAATACTGATGCCAGTTTTGATACTTGGTGAGTAGATGAAAACATCGATTTTGTTTTCTTTAATATATTCTTCTAAATTCATCAACCAGTTCTGTTTAATAGACGTATTATCCTCTTCTGTAACTTCACCATTTATCAATATATTAATACCATCACTCGTAATCATCAACACATTCTTTTTGATTTCTTCTTTACTTTGTTTAAAATGTTCGTATAAATCTTTTGCTTTAAACCGGCTTGTTAATCCAACAGCTATACGTTTATGATTGGTTTCTACACTTTTGTATAAATTTTTAATCCAGTAGTTAAAGTCGTTGTATAAATAAAACTTGTAATCTTTAAAAGCATTCTCTGTAACATCAACTATAACCGTATCTGTTTTGAATTTGATTTCTTCTTTTTCATATCGCTTGTCTTTGTCTTCATTAGCCGAAGCATAATAAGCATAGTGTGGCTCGTCATCTTCTTTAGGTAAATCGTTTAACAACTTTTCTATTGTAGTTTTATTGGTTCGTACATTATGTAATATTATTGGTTCTTTTACTGATTTAAACCATTCGATTCTATTATTTGAAATATCAGCATCTAATAATAAACATTTTGATATTCTAATCATTTTTTTAAGACAACCATAAGTCATATATTTATCTTTAACGGTTTTACCACTTTCAAAATGATTAATAATACTTTCAAACTCGTCTAATATTAAGAATGTTGGTTTAGTTTTACACATCTTGATTTTATCACAACTTTCGAGAGAACATATGATATTGTCGTTAGTAAAATTAATATCATTAACATCATCACTATCGCCCCGTTGTGCGTCAATATGTGATTTGAATAGACCGTTAAAATCATTTTTGCACTTTTGGTTTAATGCGTTATTTTCGGTAATAATTATCATACGGTGAGTGTCTTTATGGTGTTGAATGGTTGGAAGCATAACGTGATGTGATTTGCCCGTTCCCCATCGAGCACAAACTACTAATGTTTTCAATACATCACTGTTAAAAGCTTTCGTATATGGTAATACTTCGGCGATTGTTTTATGTTGAAAATCATATTTTAATGTGTTTGATGATTCACTGTATTCTTTCAATTCTATATCGTGATAATAGTTACTGTATTTTTTATTGAAATACAACCACCCACTCTTAATTTTATATTCAGCTTCATTGATAGTAATTAAATCTGCTTCACTATTATTTTGAATCGCAGTATTAAGAATTTCTTGAATTATATTAATAGATACATTGATTTTACTACTGATATATTCACATAAAGAACTTGTGATTTTAACTTTTTGATTGTAAGCAACTTGTATATCTAAATATTTATTCACAGTTTCACATAGCTTTGGAATTCCACACTTCGTGATATGGACATCTATTTTTTCAATAAATTCTTTGTTTGATTTTACAGTCCATCTTTTATATTTTGATTTAGTTGAAGATAAATAACACCACTCAGTAATGTTTTCTAATAGTTTTAATTTACAAAGCAATACCGTTGCAAATTTCCAGTCTGCGGAATTATTGAAAAAGTCAGTTGTAAGATTTTCTATTAAATGATTGTATATTTGGTTTGGGTCATTGAATGTGATTATATCTTTTTTTACTGAATCTTCAAACAATACTTTATCAAACTTCTTCTCCGCTTCTAATACAATCTTTGGTTTTAGAATTACTCTATCTGTTGTGTCGTAAATATTAATCATATGTTTTCTTATTTCATCGTATTTTGAACCAGTATATGAGTTGTAAATTCTTGAATATTTAGTTTTACTGAACTTAACCATATCGGGCATCTTAAACACACGCCATTGATGATAAACTTTTATGTCGATACTTGGAATTGTTTTATTCAAAAGTATAGCAAATAATTTCATATCAGTCTGTAAAACACAAGTATTATCAATAATAATATGAGAGCTACATACCATATTTTTATCATCTTCTTCTCTACACGATATTTTAACATCATCGGGATTGATTGTAATGTCAAAATGATTATTTATTTTATCTGTTAATTCAACGACAAATACATCAAACTCTTTCTTGGTATAGTTGAGATTATCGATGTCAAAATATACAGTAGTGTGATTGGTATAAATCATTTCATATAAATGTTTGCTTTTGATAAAAATATTGTTGTAAAAGTTGTGGTAAGTTTCACAAGAACCGTATGTTTTAGAAGCGACACTTTCTTTGTTTTCTTTATCTAATGCGTATTTGAATTTATACTTACTTGTCATCATCCGTTGATATGGTAATGATTTTGACTTTTTATGACAACCCATTTTTTATATTCTTTTCATTATACAATATAACGCATCTTTAAACCATTTTCTATATCTTGTATTATAATAACCATCAAATTTTTATAACGTTTCATCATAAGTTGCTTTATCTTTTAACGTTTCATCATAACGTTTCATCATACCGTTTCATCATATGGATTTTTTTACGTTCTTTTATTGACGCGTACAAAACACAAGAAACCAATAAAATAAAATAGTTTTTTAGAATTTATTCGAAAGCAACGCTATGGTGAAACGCTATGGTGAAACGCTATGATGAAACGCTATGATGAAACGGTATGATGATGATGAAACGCTAAACGATATGATTAAACGGTATGGAGTGCGTGGAGTGTGTGATAATTATACATCTCATCAAATAATTTATAATGCTTCATCTGCCACGTTTTCCAGCACGAATTATCATACTTATTACCGTGTATTTTATTAAAGTCTTCTTTCATAAATTCGTATATATCAAGATTGTCGATATTCTTAATCTCTGTTGGAATTTTACTAACTGATGAATGATATAAGAAGTTGTCAAATAATATGAGTGAGATTTCTTTACTACATAACTCTTTTAAAGTTATGATTACGTCTTTTCTTTTACGGAAATGATACACATTACCGTCTGTATCAGTGATTTTAAAAACTCTTGATTTCATTGTAATTCGATTTAATTATAATAATAATACTATTTGTTTTTAAATGGTTATTCTTTATATTGTATATTATAATTCCTCAGTAAATTAATAATCAATTTTTAATCAAATTGCTTCTTTCTTTTACATAAAGACCATCATACCGTTTCATCATAACTGTGTAACAATAATGTATTTTAAATTGTATGATGTAATAAAGAAACGTATGTTACAAAATGGTTAAGTTAGTTGTAGATAGTAAATATACTTTAACTAATGAAGCTAAATTTTTAATGTTATTGGTTAGTAATCTTGGAGATAATTATGAAATTATTAAAAGTCATAATAAATATTGTAATATTGATTTTATAATTGTTAATAAATTTAATTTAAAAACCGTATATTTAGAACATAAGTATCGTAATGTAAGCGATATATATGATACATTATTTATTGGAAGCAGTAAGATAAACAACATTATTAAAGATTATAATAGTAATTGTATAGTGGTTTGGGAATTTGTAGAAAATGATTTATATTATATTAAAACAACATCATCGTTTCCAGAAATATATAAAGAAGCTATTATATGCGGTAGTTCTTGTTTGGAAATTGTAAAAAAAGAATGTGGAAATGAACTTATTAATTTAATAGATTTCATTAAAAAAGAACTTGTGTGACAAATAAATGAAATTTATAATATTATTCTATTTTAATTAATCAAATGAAGACTGAAAATAACGGTGTAGTAGATATTGATTATATGAAATTTATCAAAATAATGTATAACTGTTATAATATTAATCAGTTAGAATTTGTTAATAACGATATATTTGATTTTACACCCGAAAATATACGTGTTATTAGTCATTAAATATTCCGTGTTGATTTGGTATATTTATAATTTGTGTTATTTTTTCATTTCTTAATTTGTCAAAATGTTCTTTGTTAAAGTTAATTTTGTTATTGTTTTTTTTACTACAAACTTTATAATGTAATTTTGTAAGAATACGAATTTTTTTTAAACAACAATCCTCAACAAACACTCCACACATCGGGCATTTTGTAGAATGTAATACATAACTTAAAGCAGAATGTTTGTTATTGTGTGGCATCTTTTTTTTATTATAATATTTAGTAGATTATGTCTTTAAATGTTTTTTCTATATATCGTATTTATTTCACAATGTTTTCCATCGTTTCATCATAACGTTTCATCATAACGTTTCATCATACCGTTTCATCATACCGTTTCATCATACCGTTTCATCATACCGTTTCATCATTACATATCTATTTGTTCTATCTTGATAATCGAATACTCCATATTGGTGTCGTATTGGTAAGATTCAATTTCTTCATTAAACGGACAGTCTTTCATTAATGGATTGAATGTATTCGATGTATAAAATTTATTAACAACTAATTTATTATTAATATCAAGATAATCATTAGCTGTTAATATCAAAATACATTTTTGTTTTACGAAAGCAAATATTTGAAAGTCATCATCTTCGTCTCTTACTATCTTCGGCATTAAAAACGTCACATAGCACGGCATTTTATCATCATTACAGAAGCGTGGATGTTTCGTGATTGGGTAATTATTTGTATTAATTTGATTACATTTTCTAATGCATATTATATAATACTCTTTCTTTACTGGACGTTCAATCTCTTCAATTATAGAATTCAACTTACTATCTTTCATAACATCATCATCTATTGATTTTATTACAACGCCATCACGTTCAATAGCATCAAATATTTTACTATATTCGTTTTCGGTTACAGATATGTTGAAATTATCTTTTGTTATATACAGCATACAGCCATCTTCAGCCGGTCTCAATACAGTCATATTGACACTGACTGTTTCGCTTTCGGTAAATTTAATTGTAGCCATTGTTATATACTTGATTGTTACTTGTTTGTTTAAGTTAATAATTATATACTCTAAATATTTTATCAATTTTTAATTTTTTCAACATTATTGTATTAGAAAACGATTTATTGGTAAATGGTGGTTCTAAAACAACAACACACGTATAACAATTTAAGATAAACATTTTCAAAAAAAATTGATTTTAAATATAGTCAAAAGAAGTATATCTCAAAACTCAAACAAAATCAAATGAATTTTAACAACTCTGTTATATATTTATTTACTTGTAATGATTCGACAATCGATGATAAATATATCGGTTCATCTATAAATTTCAAATCAAGACAAGCACAGCATAAACACGCTTGTAATAATATAACGGATATATTACACAACAAGTCTCTTTATCAATGTATGAGAGACAATGGCGGATTTAAAAACTGGTCTATGGATATTTTAGAAAATGTTAAATGTTCATCATTATATGAATTACATATAAGAGAATGTTTTTACATAAATAATCTAAAACCAAATCTAAACCAAACTATGCCGATAAGAACAGAGAACGATTTTATCAAAGAAAATACACCGATATATAAAAAAAAAAGTAGAAGCAATGTTATTAATGCGTTTATAAATAATCCAATCATTACAGAAAATAAATTTCACGACATTGATAAAATACAAGTAAGTAACAGAACAACTAAGCAAAAAACAGATTATGACAAATACAAGCTTTTACTTAATCTAAATATAAGCAACATTGAAAGTATCGATGAGAATTTACCAACGGATAAGAAATATGAATTTTATGAGAGAATAACTAACATTGAATATTTGAGAAAATACAATAAACTAACAAGCTTATTAAATGGTGATATTAACAAAATAATTGTTGATGTAAAAACTACAAGTAAAAATTATATTATCAATAGTTTGTATGGTATTATACCAATAGATAAGAAGATTACCAATAAAGAGTTTGATTGTTTAATAAATACAGTAGAAGTTATTGAACTAATTAATAAATCAATAATACCATATTATAAAGAATTTGTGAATAATGATGAAAAGATTGATTTATTGTATGATTGTAAAAGTCCATTGTCTAAACAACAGATTAGTTTAGTTTATCGTGTGATTAATGGATTTTTGAAGTTTGTTAATTATAGAATTTGTTATGTCATAAGAACGAATACAGTGAGACCATATGACAAACTAATAATGTCACAAATAAAGAATAGTGAATTTACATTACCAAAAAAACAACAAGAAAAAAACGATAGTAGATTTATTGCCAACATAGAAGTTAAAACAGACATACATCCATTAAATGTTATTAAAGCAAAAACACAAAGCAGAGGGCATAGTCTTTATAAAGTGTATGTTAAAATGAATTTACAAAAAACCGGTCGTCTTAAAATATCTTTGAAACCGGTTATAGATTGTAAAGTATATAAAAATCGTTATGGTAGATGGAATAGCTACGAATCTACATACAGTAAATCACTAGACAAAATGATAAAACAGATTGAGACAAACAATACAAAAAATGTATCATACAAAGAGATATATACTGATTGTCTTCTAGATATGATGTTTTACATTTATAATCCAAGAATCGTTCA
>Ga0306897_1000255_pt1 | contig 11785 bp, 10 predicted proteins | sample AntRauMFilla1563_FD_190425 | JGI IMG/M metagenome (GOLD analysis project Ga0306897, IMG submission 190425) | Saline lake microbial communities from Rauer Islands, Antarctica - Metagenome Filla 1 #563 (v2) (version 2) | ecosystem: Environmental > Aquatic > Non-marine Saline and Alkaline > Saline ...
CTGCTCTGATTATGAAGTCGTCTGCTGAATCAATCGTGCGGGTCGATGTTAGCTCGACGCCAGCGCTATCAAAAGACAGCACGTAGATTGCGGATGTTCCGAAGGCTAGGGCAGTGGTTGACGGCGCTGCATACGTAAACCCACCCACCAGCGCTCCACTTTGAGCACCAACCGTTACCACAACATCAACAGTAGTTCCTTCGGTTCCGGCTGGCGAGTCACAAGTAATGGTTGTAGAATCCACCCGGACAAAGCTGGTCACTGCCACCCCGCCGATTGTCGCTGACCCGCCTGTATCATCCTCAAAATTAGCGATTGTGATTGTTAACGAATCACCGCCCGCAGGCACACCAGAATCGGGCGCAACGCTTACCACTGCTGGCGCTGGCGGAACAATCGGCCAAACAGTACCCGCCGCAATCTGATCAAAATCGGCCCGCTCTGTTATACGCCAATCTGCAATAACTTTCTGGCGTTCAGTTTCCGGCCATGTTTCGGTGATTCCTGCGGTTTCAGCCTCTCGGATTGGGTCGACATTTTGAGCGGCTACCACGCGATCACGCAAATCACCAGCCTCGTCCTGCACGCTGATTGATTCGCCCATGTTGCGCTCGGGGCCGATGCGTAGAAATTCGCCTTTAGGCTGTGACGGCAGCACTAGCATGGCCGCGTGTAATTTGCCATCAATGCCGCCCCATGAGGCACTGGCTAGGCTGTGGCTGAATAGCGTGATCAGTTGGTCACGGCTGGTCTGGTTCCGCACGTACCAGCCTAGCGGCGGGTTGCCGGTGGCTACGGCAATGGCTGCAAAGTTGTCGTTGTCAATACCTACATCAACATCAAAGCCAGCGTCAACGGCCAAGGCTCTGACCAAATCCTGATATCGGTTAATGCTGATGCTGATTTCATCTAGCCCGATGCGTGTGATTCGCTGCGTTCCGGTCTGGCCGGATTTAATAAAGAACTCGATGCCTAAGACCGCATCGTCTGCGATGAACTCACCCTCCAGCACGCCCGTTCCGACGATTTCGCCGGTAGTTAGTACATTCGGGTCGCCAAGGTTCAAAGACTCGGCACCAATCGCGCCGGTGCTGCCTGGCACCCGGACAAGATCAGGGATTGGGCTTGACGTGGTTTCAACGCCCGCCCATTTCGCGCTGATTGTTTCGGACGGGTCAGCGGCTAGATCATCATGCTCAATTCTGATTCGGTATCGGTCACCTTGAACCATCGACAAATCAACGTACAGTTTGAGCGTTTCGCCGCCGTCACCAGTGTGGATTGTCAGGATTACTTGAAATATCTCAGCCGTGACCGGGAAGCTGCCTGTTGCGGCCGTAGTGAATGCCAGCCGGATACCAAGCCCTTCGGTATTGACTAAGCCGGGCGTTGGTGTCAAGCCCCATGTATCCAAAGCGCCGCCGAATTCCTCAAGCGTTTTAGTGCCGCTTACGGCTCTGGATGCTGATTTATCGGCTGTAACAGATCCATTCGGCAGCAATAAGCGAACCTCGCTGAACCGGATTGCACCCGTTCCTGCCCCGCCCTTTTGCGCTCGCACACCAACGGTGAAGCCGGTGATGTCGGCTGAAACGCCGATATCGGCACCGAAATTAGTCAGGGTTAAGCGCTGGCTGCTTAGGCTTGCGCCGCCGACTGAAACGACGATCTTGTTCGCATCATCGTCTTCAATATTGGCTGGGTCTGCGCCGGTTACGCTGCGCCCGATGCTGGGCGGCGTTACGGCCACTGCGCCGGCGCTTAAATCTTCGCCACCGGTGCTGCTGCCCAATTCCGAGGTGATCAACGCACCGCCGTTGACGGCATCTTCTTCAATCTCGCTATCCGGTGGGGTTTCTACTACCGTCCAGCCGTCAGGGTTGTCGGCTGTCCATGCGTTGAACCCGCCAATATCAGCCAGAAGATCCCGCAATTCCGTATCAGGTTTCGGTGGGCCGCCCATGTCGGACGTAATTTGCAGGGTGTTTCCGAATGACGATTGAGTGATCTGGTAGCCGAATTCAACATCAGTCCAGCCGGTAGTCGGTCGGCCGCCTTCAGCCACGCGCCGGATTACGGCCAGATTTTCAGCCGCAAACACTCTGAAGAAATACGGGTCGACCACATCGGCATTGACTTGGAACACGTCACCAAATACCAGCGGGCGAAGCTTGTTGATATAACGCTCGTTTGGTACATCGGTATCAAATACGGTCTGGCTTACGGGCTGTTCAAGCGGTGCGAATCGGTCGCGCAGCTTGATCGTCATGCGCGTGCGGCCTTGAAACTCTGGCGCACCGGCTCCGACTGCATCAAAGATCGTCTCGAACTCATCCCACGACTGATCTGGCCGCCCGCGCTTTAACGTCCAGCGAAGGCCGGACACGGTGAAGCGCGACCAGTCATCAAAATCAGACTCAGCATTTATTAGGGGAAGGTCAGAGACTTGCACGGACGTGCTGCCGCCCTGCGGCTGGAAGCGGATTGACTCAGACCATGAAAGGTCAGCGCTTGGGTCGATGATTGGGAAAAATACGCCGCTGTCGATTTGACTGGCTAGGGCGGGGTCGTGATAGGCGCGGTTGCTTACGCCGATCTTGCGTATGGTCAGGCCGTCAGAATACTCGCCAACTGCTGCAATGATTACAGTGTCAGTCATCGTCTGCCGTCCCAAAATCGAATGATCATCACGCCGACAAATATGCACAGCAGCCCAATGCCGAAAATCTTGATCATGTCCGTCACCAGCTGTAGGTTAGCGAGATTCATGCGCGGCTCAATGTTGGCTTGCCTTTCACGCCGGACTTTTTCTGCTCGATGTTGATCTGGCCTAGCTTGTCCGACAGTTTGTTGCCGGTCTGCTGTGTTTCGCTCAACTGTTGTAGGCTGATTGAATTGCCGTTGATTAGCGCGTCGATCACCGCATCGAGCTTGGCCTCAACTGCCGCGCTGCTGGTGGCTGAGTTGACGGGTATTCCAGACCGTGCGAAAAACTCGCTGACCTGATTAGGCAGTACCAACTCTCTGCCATGCTCACCGGCCATGATTGTGCCAGGCCCATTCACCCAGCCGCCATTAGCAAATCCGGGCGGGGTCGGTGCCGGGCCTGCAAAGCCTTGCATTTCAATCCCGCGCAGCAGGTCTGAAATTGTCCGAAGTTCAAACAACTGATCATTAGCTGTGATTTCAAGCTGAGCTAGTTCGTTTAATTGGGCGCTGGTTTCCTCTACCAGATTGTCGAAGTAGCCTGCCAAAGCATCGCCGGTTAAATCTGGAACTGTGCCGGTCAAAATGTTGATCAGGTCAGCAATTGGAATGCCGAACTCAGCGCCAATGTCCGAAGGTGCACGGCCTGTAATTTCAGCCAATAGCCCGATCTGATCAAGTAGCTGGCTGGCTTGCTGCAACTGCTCAAAGGCCGACATCTCAATGGATGCTGTACTGGCTGCGGTGTTTGCCGTGTTGATCGCCGTTTGCACATCTGGTGATTCAGGCGGGATTGGCAGATCAGCATTTTCTAACGCGCTGCGTAGCTGGGCTTCAAGGTCGGCAAAGTCTGTAGTTGTGCTACCAAAGAATGACGCGCCTTCACGAATTGCCTGATTAAACAGCCCAGCAAGGCTCTGAGCGGCTCCAAGATCACCGCCCTGCGCTGCCGCTAGTGCTGCATTGAATTGGTTGACTGATTCGGCCTGGCGCTCCTCTGCGGTCAGCGTGGACGTGCCTAGTAATTGATTATCTAGTGCATCGCTGATCGAATCAATGACGCTTAACCACTGATCTCTGAAGTTGTTGGCAGCGCCGGCGACAGAATTGGCTGTATTTGCGAATGATTGCGCGGCCTGCGTGCCAGCCCCGAACAGGTTTGACACTAACGAAGTGATCGACTCGGTAAGGCTGGCGACAAACGCCCGCTGCTGGACTTCTGCTGCTGCTCGGATCGCAATCAACTGCTGCTCAGTGGCTCCCAGCGCCTTGGCTCTTAATTCAGTTTCGGCTAGGCTCTGGCTTAGTTCTGCCCACTCGGCTCTGAATGGCGACAGAATGGCGAGCGTATTGGCCATGATTGAATTAAGCTCGTTTTCAGCATCGATCAGCGCTTGTGCGCTATCCCCGCCATCACCGCGAGCAATCGCGAGATCAGCTTCAAGGTCGATCAATCTGGCAATCTCAACACCGGCTTCAATCAGCAATGCGGTTGCGGCTGGGTCTAGCGTCCCAAACAGTGATTGAAACAGATCGCCGAATCCGGCTTGAGACAATAGCGCGTCGGTGGCTTCAATCCCTAAATCGGCCAAAAGCTGTATGGCGCGTTCGGTCGATTGCTGAACCCCGACTTCTAGCCGTTGAGTCTCTGTAAAGAATGCCCCAAAAATGCGATTAAAGGCCGCGCCCAATTTATCAACACCGCCGAACGCATCAGCCAGTTCTACACCAAATCTGATCACGTCCTGCCGAGTCTCGCCAAAGGTCGCGCCGGTCAATCCGATTGCTGCATCCATCAGCCCGGCTACTGTGCGCAAACGCTCAAAGGTTTCAGCGAGAGTTTCAAGCGGAATGTTAAGCTCTGCGACCAGTTCTAAAGTTGCCCGGAGGCTAGGGCTGGCAACATCGGCCGCGCTGCCGGTGCCATCAAGCACTGAATTAAACGCGCCAATGTCTTGGGCAGTTTCGTTGATCTGGCCGGACATCCTAGCGATTGCCGCCGCCATGCTATTAGGCTGCTCGGAAAAGCCAGGATCAGGCAGACCAGGCCCAGGCAGGCCAGGATTACCGGCACCAATAGGGCCAATAATCTGGCCTTGATTGTCCGATGCAGTTAATCCAAGCCCGCGCCGCAGTCCAACCTGCGTTGTGATCTGGATTATGTCGTTTAAGCGTTGTACTTGTTCTTCAAGCGTGCCACCGGCCTGCACAAGTGATTGTGTAAAGTCGTCGAAGGTTGAAACAATGGCATCAAACCGAAGCTGCAACAGCCCCTCGATATCTTCACCATCTGACCGGCTGGAAACGCCGAACTCGCGCAAGGCAGCATCAATCTGTGCAAGCTGATCTTCGTCGCGTATGAATGATGCAATGGTGGTATCAAAGTTGATAAACGCCCGCTCGATCTGCTTCTGTGCCGCCGCTTCAATATCACGGAATGCAAAGTTAAGCTCACCAAGCGCGGTGTTTAGCGTAGTATCTGTGCCGACATCGGTTGCGCGGGTTGCGTCACTGCCTCTGATTTGGAACTTAGCCACGCCGCCGCTAAACAGTTCTTGGCCAATTATGTCGCCAAGCAATGCGCCGATTTCACCAACAAGCGGGTTACCGCCAGAAAGAGCCAGCCCTATGCCTCTTCCTGCCTCGGTCATTAATGTTTGACCTAACTGTTTACCTATTTTGTCAAAATCGCCGGACAAAACGTCTTGCGCGTTAATGTTGCTAATGCCTTTCTGAATGCCTTGCTGAATTGATTCTGACAAAGCACGGCTTAAATCTTCTGACAGGACAGTATCAAAAAAGTCCTGCAATGCCCCGGCCAAGCCTTTAAGTTCGCCAGCAGCGTCGAATGCGTCACCTGCAAGGGCGCGTATCTGCTCGGCTTGCTCTGCGGTCAGCTCTGAACCCTGGCGAGAAAGCTGATTTATGATGAACAGTTCGCGCTGGTAGGCAATTAGAGCGTCGCCAGATAGTCCGCGCATGTTGATTTCATCTTGCAGGCTGTTTATTGTGTCGGCAAATATTTCCTGAGTCAGCTCATATTCTTGGTTTACATCTTCAATAGGCGTTAATGATCTAACAAGCTCAGTTCTATACAACCGGATTGATTCTGCATATTCTTTTGCACTGATAGCGCCATCATCTAAAAAGCCTTTAGCTAACGCTGCCTGTTCATTGAATTTCTTAGCGGCTACAGCAGACGGCCCGGCCAATTCAGCGGCAAGGTCTGCATTGCTGTCACGGAATGCTGATAATGCGTCAGCGGCCTCTTGAGCGGCTTTTGCTAACGCTGCCAGTTCAGCTTCGGTCGGGCCGATAGCCTCGACAACATCATCAAGCCCGCCAGCAACTTCTTCAAGGTCTCTAGTAACGCCGCTATTTAGATCGCTGAAACTCTGCGAGAGCGCATCTAGCAAATCACCGAAGTTCTGATATGACTGGCTGATATCCTCGTCAGCAGCTTCGTTGATTGCTACAAATCCTCGCGCAACGTCATCGAGTCGTTCTGGCATTACGTCCAGCGTGCCTAAAATCTTGCGATATGCAGAAAGCGGCTTGACCAGATCGGACAGTTCAAAGTCGATCTTTAGCGCCTCGCTCATTAGGTTGAGTTTTGCGGCTATTTCGCCGATTTCTTTTCCAATCACGGTAAACACTAGCGCCAAAGCGTTGAACCCTTGCGCTAGGATAATGATTACGCTGAACAGCTTGCGGGCGGCCGACTCGGCCATGCTCATGCCGTCTTCGGTGTCTGTTAAGACCGTCAAAACGTCACGGATTGCGGGCAGCAATGCCGTTCCGAGTTCTTCGGTTACCTGTTTGACGTCGCGCTGCAAGAACCTGACCGCATTAGCAAGGCTGTCAACGGTTTCCGCTGCATCGCCAGCAGCATCCGATGAATCAGCAGAAATAGCGGCAAAGACTGCTTGAGCGCGTGCGGCTCCGTTTAATTCTTGATCTAACCCGATAAGACCTTCGGATAATGCAAGCGTTTGAAGCCGCCCCTCTCGAACGTCAATACCAAACCGGCGCAAAGGCTCGCTAGAGCCAGCCAGAGCGGATTTGATACCATTTAGAACCTCATCCACACCGACATTATTAAAGCTGGCTAGATCACCTGCCAGACGCACAGCGTCAACAGATAGGCCGGCGGCTTCGGTTCTGGCCAATCCCAAAGGAACTAGCAAATCCTGAACGCCAGCCGCAAATCCTCGCAGCTCGCTTTGTGTTGAAGGGATGGTCTTGGTAAGTTCGCGCAATGCCTTGTCAGTCTCTACAATCGAGCCTCTGAAAACAACTCGGAATTTGTTGGCCGTTTCCTCTGCATCAATTGCCATCTTAACGCCAGCGGCCGCCACAGCAGCCGATGCAGCCGCAAGCAGGCCAAGACCTTGCCCAAGCGCCCTAGCCGACTTGTTCATGCGGTCAGCGGCTTTTTCAGAGCGTCCAGCCGTCTGATTAAAGCCTTTCATGTCGCGATCAGCTTTGACGAATCCGCTAGAATCGACTGACAGCCCAAGTTTCGCAATATCTACCATTTCTGATCAATCCTTTTGATATTCATCGCTTGGAATCCTTGTCGTTTTCACGAAGTTCGTGCATTGCACTTAGAAAAGAGCTGTCGATTGCGGTCAGTACGTCGACTTCGTCTGGATAGATAATCACGCGCTTGAGCGTTGCCCAGGCAGCTATCTCTTTATAGTCAATCGGTGCCAGCCCAGTAAATCCAGGCTGGCGACGACTGTTTAGCTGGTAGAACCATTCGATCAGGTATTGAGTGCCTTCCAGTAGATCGTCAGGCTCCGGTACTAGCTGGCCAAATGATTCATAAATCTCGGCCAGCGTGTGCCCGTCTTTTCGTACCGTTTCAAACTTAATCTGATGCGCGACATAGCCACAGCAAGCAGCTAGTCGTTCTGCGTAAAATCCTCGTCATCGCCAATGGCCTCCGCGATCTGCTTACGAATTGCCGCGGACTGCTCGCCATTTTCGTACATGACGGATTTGAGGTTCTTGGCATTGAATGGCGGTGCTTTTTCGACCACTTCCAAAGCGCGGCCCGTCCAATCCCACCCAGCTACACGCGCCATTAAAAGGCTCTCGCCAATCTCGCGACGCTCGCGCACGCTGATTTTTTTGCCGGATGAATAACGGTCAGTAGCACGGCGCTGAACCTTGATAAATTCGTCATCCGTGTCAGGCCGGATTAAAAGGCTCAGGCCGGTTTTTTCGTTTGCCTTGTCAAGAATGTTGATCGTGCGTTCTGGCCGGGTCAGTTCTAAGCCTGATAGATTGATTGTCATTAGTTATCTTCCAATTTGAAAAGAAAAGCCCGCGCGTGGCGGGCTGTTGTTGGTTCGCAATCAGCCGATTAAGCGGTTGATTTCACGATAGGCTGGTTGGCTGCGATGTTAAATGCAACGGTTGCAAAGTCTTCGTTGCTGCCCTTTCCGTAGCCCGGTGCTGAAACGACTCCACGACCGTACTCGATGCGACCATCAGGCCATTCGAGCTTGAATGCAAAGTTGTTGTTATTGTCAATCGCAGAAGATGCCTGAAGCGCGGTCATGCCGTCGCTGGCTGCATCCAAGAAAATGACCTCGTAGGTCTTGCCGATAGCCGCGCCCTTCTGCTGCACGGTAAGCAAGTTATCCCACGTCGGGAACGAGACCATATTCTGATCAACGCCGGTGTCGCCGTGCGTGCCCATGTTTGGAACCGCTTCCCACGTAAGCGCACCGAATGCGGTTGCATCAAGGGTCGTGTTTGCAACTACTGGAATGGTAGCGTCATCAGAATCGACTGAGATTGAAAAAGTACCACCAATATTGGTATTAGACATAATATAAAACTCCATCTGTGTTAACAAAAAAACCCGCAAAATGCGGGCGCTATAGCTCTTTAAAATAAGGGTTTATACAATCCCTCGATAAGGAATAGTCACTGGTATAAATAGCTTGTTTCCATCCTCCACGAATGACGGGCTGCGATATGGTGCTTTGCTAATCCGAACGCCGCCTAATTCAAGCGATTTTGGGAAATGGGCAATGATTGCATCCGCTATCTGTGACGGCAATACCTCGCCAGTGCCAGGCCGGTAGCCGACCATGATTTGAGCAAATCCGATTACCTCGCTCGCACTGTCTGCGTTCCAAGCTAGGTTAGTGGGCTCGCCTGGAAATAGTGACGCTTCAAGCCATTGGCCGGTATTCGGCGGATCGCCTTTTACACCCGGCCACATGACGGGCAGTGCTGGAGTCCAGTTGAACGCCTGTAGTCTGGTCAGGAATGCTGTCAGAATATCGGTTGACATTTATTGCGCCCATAAAAAAAGCCCTCGATTAAGAGGGCTTAGTAAAGTTTTTCTATCTTCAGTTAGTGAATCGGTTTCTCATTTCAAACCTGTTTATCAAATCAGGATCGTTGTCTGCCAATGCTCTAATTGACGTGTATGATCGTTCGCACGATGTTATGTGCAATCTTCCATAAGCATAGACGCACGCCTTATCGTTAATTTCAGCGTCTTTATCAAACTCAATAAAACAACGGCGGAGCGCTCTGATAGTTGGCTTAGATGTAAACTCATGCTTGTATGCGTAAAGTCGTTCTACAACTGATTCTACAGTGCCAAAAATAACACCCGGCCAGCAGTCAGACTCGCCAGTTGGTAAGTTATCATCTGCGCCGCGCTTCAAATCAAAGACGCCTTCCGATAGTTTCCGAGACTTTATAAATCTTTCGGCAACATGCCTGCAATAATCCGCATAGCCAAAATTCCCGTATGAATTATAACTAAGGCCCTTTATATGTCGCAAGTAACAAAACAACAAAGGACACCCGAGAGGCGGCCGCGTCCTTGCTTGTATTTCGCCAAAAAAACCCAGAGCATCTTCTATTGTCTGGATTTCCCTTGAAAGGTGCCGCGCTGTCGCGAGCAGCACCTCAGTTCTCAATCATCTTTATAACCTGACCATGTTCTAGGGTGAGGTTTTCAGCCGCATAAACACGCATATCCCACTCTTGACGTAAGTTTTTATGCACTTCGGCTGAGATAGAAGCAAGCGCATTGGCCATCTGTACGTTTAATCTGCCTTCAAGCAGTGCTTCCATAGCAGCAAGCAAAAGGGCGCGGTGTTCTTGCGGTGTTGTGATCTTATTGTTCATGTTATTGATTCCTATTTCAATGTCCTAATTGTAAAAGTGTGGCAGGCCGGTTAGGATGTCCGGCTTTTCGGGAATTACCCTAGCCACATAATCATATCATCAAATGCTGCGCCTAACCCGCTTTGCAACGCTGTCCACAGTATTCGGCCATTGCTCGGTAGCCCCGCGCAGGAATCCATCACGGAATTCTCGTGGGCGAGCGTAGTTTGCCGACCATCCAGCAAAGAACGTCTGGCCTGTATTTGGATCCCACCGCAGCAAAGCGGCTGCAACCGCCGTGCCGGTGTAATTGTAGGCTGCATCTTCAATGGCCTGAGTCGGCCCGCTCGGCATCCGGCCAAGTCCAGCCACAATCGAAGCGCGTAGAAAGCTCGTGTCAACTCGCATCCGACCGCCTGCACCTCTAGGGGTCTGAGCAATGGCTACCGTTTCCTGTACGGCCTCGCGCGCTGTAGCCCGAAGACGTTTCTCGTATTTCTTGGTGTAGTTTGCCACCTGCTGCTGAAAACTGGTCATGCGGCTTGTTCTACTGCAATGAAGTCGATTTTGTGCTCAACCAAACATCTACAGCTAACCCTTTCGCTGGCTGGCCCATCACCGGGGTGCATCAAGACAGCGCCGGTAACAGGATTGACGAAAGGCTCATCAATGCCCCTGCTTTCACCGTTCATCGCTAAATGACCGGGCCGCTCGTTCTTGCTGGAGCTGTGCCGCCATATCCGTTCAACGGCCTCTCGCGGCGCTAGTCCTTCGTCTACCACTTGCCGCAGTGATTCGTCGGACGCTTCGTTTAACGCGCTTAGAGACTCTGTGCGGCCTATGGTGTCGCCTCTTAGCTTCAGCAGCCGATCTTCATAGCGACCGACCAGCCGGTTAATATTGGCCTGCGTTAATGCCGTACCTGATTCAATGGCTTTTCTGACCATGCTATCAAAGCGCCGGTCACGCAATTTGCGCTGAAAGTAGGCAGCGTCTAGATTCTCAAGCTGCTGGCGTGCGCGGCGTGCTGCCTCTGCCTGCGGCCCGTTCAATCCAATAATGCCGCCCTGCCTGCGCCCTGTTTGGGCTGATATGCGGCCCACTATGTCTAGCGCCGTGCTGCGCGGGTTGCGTCCGGCGATCAGTGCCTCATTTAGCACCGCCCGGATACTCTCGCGCTGTTCTTCGTTGATGCGGGTTATGAACGCGCTGGAGTGCTCACGAATCCACTGCTCTGCTCGTGGGTTATTCAAATCAAACGTCATGCCGAACCGTCTAGGCACATCGGCAGCCATGATAAATACACCGGCTTCAATGTACGCATTCCGCATGGCCTCGCGAACATCCTGCATTGAGCCTGGACGCAATCCGACTGCACGCATAACGGCATCAATATCGTTTGCTGCAATCGCCGCTTCCAACGCTGCAATCTGTGCGCGTGATCGGATATTCAGAACATCAGCCAAGAACGCAGCACGAATCGGCCCCTCAAGTTTGTCGAGTAGCTGGATTAGCTGGCGTCTTGTAGCGGACATTTAGAGCCTCTGTAGTAGGTAGACGGCTAGACAGGTGCCTAGCATCTGGTTAATGTCCTCTGGGCGGCTGTCCCGCGCTTCTAGCTGCTCGCGCATGTCTTCCACTGCGTCGATTAGGCGGGCTAGTTCTGCGTCTGGCTTATTTCCGGCGCTAATGTCAGTCACGTTGTCTTTCATTAGGCTCGGACGTGTAATCGAATCAACATTGTAACGGGCCCCGGTGCTAATGGCATCACTCGGACAATCTGGTAAACCTGGCCATCAACGGTAAGCGTATTTGCCAGCCCGATATCTGGATTGCCCTGCGTGCTAACGATAAACAGTAGATCATCATCCTGCACAAGCGTTCCGGCTCGGTCTTCAGCCTTGAACTCAGTTTGAACCAAGCGCACTGCTGTCTC
>Ga0306897_1000263_pt1 | contig 11624 bp, 12 predicted proteins | sample AntRauMFilla1563_FD_190425 | JGI IMG/M metagenome (GOLD analysis project Ga0306897, IMG submission 190425) | Saline lake microbial communities from Rauer Islands, Antarctica - Metagenome Filla 1 #563 (v2) (version 2) | ecosystem: Environmental > Aquatic > Non-marine Saline and Alkaline > Saline ...
GCTGATAAATCAAAAGAAAATCAACACCACATTTCCCACCACAAATATTTTCCTGACTCGTCATCCCAAACCCATCAACTTGTATTATTTGAAAAAGAGGCTTGCGCCTTGCAAAGATTCTTCAGTCTCATGAATGAAGAGTCACCACGGAAATCTTTAGTAAAAGGCGAAAGATTTGTCCGGCATGATGACACTTCTGAGGGTACTTTTGCTCAGGCCTCTGAATTTCCAATGACGTTTGATATGCCGACATCAATCGCCGCTGTTGCATCGTTCAATCACCACGTTCCGACTGGAAATAAAATGAACCGGCAATGATGAAATTTGTTTTTTGATATTTGTACCCTTTCGGGTTTCAGAAATTGAAATCGCCACAGAGGGTCGATTTCGAGGATTGGAGTAGTTTTCAACTAGCAATCATCAGGCATCGAATGGATCTCACGTGCACTGATATTGCCCCAAGCGCAAAGATGAGTGCCATGTCCAGTAGATAGGCCCATGATGCACTCATCTTCTGGTCTGTCCCCCGCCATTGTGGTTCTCAATTTGTTTTTTGGCATGTTTCATGTCATTGCTGCAGCTGGTAATTTGAACTCCACCCAAAAAAATCACCCGCTGGCCGCCAATGTGGCAAAAAATAAAGGAAGCAAAACAATACTCTTTGATGAGTGCATGACGCATCATCAGACGATCGGCACTAGTTGGACGTCCACAGAATCATGAAGTCTCAAACTATTCCTTTCCTTGTCCCTGCAACTCTTTTTTCTTGGTAATATTTAACCCTCCCTGCATGTCTGTTGCTCAGAGAAACGTGGTCTTCCCCAACCAAACAAGCGGAGAAAGCCAAGGGTGGAGTTGAAAGAGGAGGGCGCACGCGGCATCCCGGGAGCAACTTGGGTGCAAATCTCCACGGCAGCGGCGGGCTGACGTTACTAAGCACTGCCAATATGCGCGTTGTTGTGTCGATTAACGGCGTCAAGTTTCGCGTTCCCATTACTGATGACACCTTGACAGGTGAGCGTGTACGGATGAAACGTGTTTTTTTTTGTCTTCCCTGCGCGTAGTTTTCAACTAACAATCATCAAACATCGAATGGATCTCATGCGCACTGATATTGCCCCAAGCGCAAAGATAAGTGCCGCTTTTTTACGCACTGGCACTTTGTCTCACGTTGTTAAGAGTTGTTTGAGATATTTCGATCAAAATGGCAAGTGTGACCAGATTTTCGAATCCTTTTTCCCCAAATTGGATGGATTTACTCAGGTTCCCTTTCGAAAATGGATTGTGAGTGCGGTCAGATTCTAAGGATAAAGACTGAAAATAACATTGTTCGACATTTTTTCAAATTTCCTGTCTAGATGAAAAGTGGGTTGATAACTCAAATCATTTTGTCTATCCCTCAAGTTTGATTTCTTTTTATAATTTATGTGACGACTCACTTGTCTTGCCCGCACTTAGGCTTGAACACGTACAGTCAAGATCAAGTGTACAACGATTCTCAGAAGGGAAGAAGCTACCAACTTTGTAGACACAGAGTCGACAAAAAGGCAAGACAGAGGCTATTAAGAGGATGGAAATCTCGAAAAAGTCATGGCACGAGTCAATCAGGCAAGAACAAGCAATCAGTCAAAGACGTTGTTTCACTGGCTAACGAAAGGTAACAGCCTCAAGAACAGCAGCACTTATGGCATTAGAACTAGTCAAGTCGGCGCAGGTAGTGGCAGCGAGGATTCCATTATGGGCGGGAACGGCCAGGGAGGCGGCTGCAACAGCAGCCATGATGGGAGCGACATTGGCAGTAACTACATTGGCAGTTGTAGTGGGGTTGGTGTTGGGGGTGAGATGGGCAGTGGCGAAGATGGAAGTGGGGATCACGTTATGGATACGAGTGACAGCTGCGCTGGAGGTGGTGGTAGTGGTATCGCCCATACCAGGGGCACTGGTAACAGCGGTTATAGCGGTGGTAAGAGTGGGGCAAGTGTTGCTCCCGCTCTTGCTGTTGATCACCTCACTCCTAAGATAGATCTCAATCCTTTCATTGCTGTGGTTGCTGCGTCCACTGCCCCTAGTGTGAGTTCCGTTGTATTTGCCGCCCCTGCTGGAGCAGATGACAAGGGCAGCGGTTTGATCACAGTTGGGGTCATTTTGAAAAGCCTCTTGACATGCTGCTTGCGGAGGAGTTGGAAATGTTGAAGGAAAAAGAAAATGATAGCATGGATGAAGGAGGGCAGGAGAACGAGCAATTTGAGATGGAAATAGACAACGAAGAGACGGGCGGACATGAGAGCAGCAGCGCTAACGAAAGCAGCGAGGAAGATGATGAGTGCTGGAAGTGTGGAGGTGATCCGAATCGAGTTGAATGGGTAGCAGGTACTCTGGTCTGAGGCCAAGGACAACAAGCAAAGGACGAAGTACGCAAAATGTGCAATCAACAAGGAATTCAAAAATCAAGTTTGGTAGAAGAAGAATCGGACATGAAAAGAAACGAGTTTGAAGCATTAGCCTTATTACGAAGGCGGGTAAAAGAAACGAGAGCCAATGGCGAAATGGATGCCCAACACGACGCTGGCGCAGCAACACAGCCTCAGGAACAGATTAAAAGGAAGTCACGAGACTTTAAGTCCTCTTTCTGTGAATTTCGAAACAGGAGAATTAAATGCCGCAAGGTTGGAGATTTGAGTGTAAAGCAGAATGAAGGACGAGAATGGGTGAAAAGTCACTTCATGCCATGGCAGAGGCATCTTTCAGATGGAGGAGGCAAAAACGATGGGACCAGATGACAGCAACGAGAGCCGACACTCACTGCCAATGGGTGTGGGTAAGGATAAACGGGTTGATCGCAAAAACAAAGCAAGCAGCGATTGCAGCGTTAATGTCTTCTGGGATCCAAGCGGAAGAGAGATAGTGGAACGAGGTGGAACGAAGCTGAGTTTTTAATCCACAGACGGCAATCAGGAAAAATAGAACAAAAAAAATTCGTTGTGCGGGTGATACCGAACGCAACTTTGAAGGAGCTGTTTGTTCAAATGGATTCTGATCTGGGATGCGAAGTCACATATGATGTGAGAACGATCAAAAAATATCAACTTGAAAATTATGGCGTTTTTGAGCTCCCGCCATTTCGTTTGTCAAGAATTGTGCGTGATGAATGGACAGCGTGGCACAAATTGTGGCAGAATCTGGGAGCCACAGAAAACCAAATTCAATGTCTCATACTGCTCGATGTTGAAGCACGTATACACGAAGAAGCAGAAGAGATAGAAGTATGGTCACCAAGCTACCCAAGGTCTCTACAAACAGTATGGATAGGTAACAACGAGCAATCTGTGGGACAGATACGAATTCACTATTCAAAACCAATTGCAGAGATTCTCAGTAGCACTCACCAAGCTTTGTGGACGCGGGCGAGAATGTGGACGATTCAAGGCCATGAGGCCTTTGAAAATGCTAAAGGACATGGTGGACGGCCCACCGCTACCGCAAGCCATGAGTATCGAGAACAAAGGAGTGCTGAGGGTGGGAGTGCCATCGACTCTTCAGAAGTGGGCTGAGCAATCGCAATCTTCCGAAGATTACAAGCAATTGACGCTTGAAACGTTTGAGGCAGCACCGCAGTGGCTAGCCGAGAGAAGAGTAAACGTCAAATGAAAGCCAGCATCAGTATCAAGTGATAGCAAAAGCTCAATTTGTTTGCGAGTGCGGCAGATAAGTGCGAGCCCAGCAGTAGCGCCTTTGAGTGACATACTGAAGGTAGTACAAAGCCAATATCAGCTTACAAATTCAATTCAGAAGCAACATAGTCCACACCCACGACCATTTGTGGAAGGAAAAATTCAATTTGTCGGCTACACAGATCAGGATGACAAGTTACAAGCTATGCTTACTTTGAAGAAAAGGAAAAATGTCGAAATCGGTCTAGATCAGATTATGTGCTTAATTTTGGCTTTCTTCATAGGAAACACGTCATTGCTGACGGATTTAGGGCAGGAATACAAGTGGTGCCCGACAGGCAACATAATGGGCAGCACTTGGTGTGGAATCACATGCATTACACAAGCTGTGCCGTGGTGGCAGGTAAGCTGCACGTCCGTTCAACTCGGGGAACCAAATGGGAATGACGGCACATGGACCATGACAGAAACAAAGTGCGCTGCAACTAAAAGATTGATATCGATCATGCGTTCTGGCGATAAAACAGAATTCATCAAAAGTCTAAAAACTCCGGATCTTACTAACCGAAATGGGCGTATTGTCTCTCGGCGAGATCAAATTCAGATGCCTATGGATGAAGTGCTGACTGAGGAAGTTGCATCACAATAGCAAACACTAGCACTGGCAGAAGGCCCACTGCAGGACATGACTTTAACGTGCAAACAGTGTGAAGTAACTTTCGTCTTTACAAAGGGTGAGCAACGGTTCTTTCAAGGGAAAAAGATGACGCAACCAGCGCGATGCCAGGAATGCAGGAAATGGATTCGTGAAAAGCGAGCGGAAACAGCCAGCAAAAATTGATTCCAGGATAGTCCCTCTGGACCTAAATTCAAAACTGTAATAGTTGCATGGGCCGTGTGTGAAGGATGGTGGACAGAGGCTAGAAACGCTGATGAGAGAAGTGGGATGCAAGCACGAGGAACGAAGCAACGCGAATTAGTTGAAGATACTCCTCGGGAGCTCCTGTGGATTGAATCAGGATCATTGGTGCGAGATTTTTGGTCAGCAGTAGAATACGGCGGCATCCCAGAATTCCTCGGCAGACTCAAATCTCGAGGGCACGCACTAGTGGCAAAATGGGGTCAAGATATCTTGCTGGAAATAGATGGAAAACAAAAATATCTCAGTTCATTATCAAGTTGGATGCAATGGCAGTGGCAATGGTCGTTGGAATTGTGTCAAAGATGGCAGCCGCAAACAAGTGCAACAGGTAATGTGATTTCATGGAATCTTGGACCACTTGGTATACATGCGGCGCAACCTGACATCGCAGAGGCCATGCGAAAGAAAGCAGCAATTGTAATGCTGCAGGAGATCCGGATTCCTTGAGGAGGCGAGTTTAGAGTTCAGCGAGATTTCAGGCGGAAGTATCCAGAGTACGAATGTTACATTGCTGCAGGCAGTGATATTGACTTAGTAGCAGATACGGACGGTGACCAAGTGCCAAGTAATGGATACAATAACGGAAGAGCGCATATTACAGTAGTCACCTTTCTGCACAAACGTGTGTTTCGCCCCAAAGCACTGGTTGAGGAAAAAAGGCGCTGGAACACATGGCCCATGGACGCGTTTTGGGGCTTGATGCAATGACGCATGAGGGAGAGCGTAATAGCATTATTAACATCCATCAAGCAACAGCGAGACGGCCGGACCTTCAAAGACGCGTGAGTACTCACATTCAGGCAGAAATGAATAAGTCAGAAGGGCGGCGAAGAATCATGCGAGGGGACCTGAATGCGGCAATGTTGCATACAGAATATTCCATCTCGACAAAGTCTCATTTTGAGAAAGTAGATAATCAGTTTCAAGAATTTATTCAAAGAACATGAGGATCACTGATTCAATCTGAGGCACACACACGCAAAGATCTGATGGGTGGTGCATCACTTGATGATATCAAAATTGCAACACTTGACCACGTCATCACATGGAATTTTTCCAATGATGATACGGCCGCAGCGAAATGCTGGCGCCGAAGAGTACAGTGCATTGGTTAGGAGCGTGTGCGAACGATCATGCGCTGATATCGTGCACAATTGATGAGCAACTGTTGAGCTATCAAGACCCTTGGGCGCGAGACCCAGGAGGCCAAACAGGAGCGATCAAGGCGGAAAAAATTGATCCCAAGCAAATACCGCGCATTCAATCAAAACTCGACGCAATCATGCGCCCAATTGCCCAACAAATCATCACTGGCATTAACAAGGGAAATTGTATTAAAGAGATGGGTCTCCGGTGTGTGGTTGAAAGTCGAGTTGCGACAGCAGGGATGCTCATGCACAAGAATCCATTACGGAGAGATAACCGGGCACGGGAACGCGGCCCTCATAGAAGCCAGGAGCAGGTAGAAATCTTGAAAGAATTAGCAACGTTGATAGCTGCACGAACAACTCGAGGAAGGCCAGGCCGAGCATCTGTAGCAGTTCAGCAATGCATGACACAATTCGGACTTTATGGCGATTTCAAGATGGCACCGCAAGAAGTGAATAGGGTGGCCAATCTCCTGGAATGGACAACAGTACTGGAAGTGATGATCAAATCTTGGCGAGCAGATCTAGCATTTAGAACGACGAAGCAAGAACGGTGGAACCAACGAGCGCAAGATAGACAGGCGCACAAGGATTTCCTGGAAGAGCATCGAGGAAATGGCAAATTTTCAAGTAAGTGTGCACCACATCCTCAGCAAACAGAACTGATCTGGACAATGCCGTGGGGTTGCTGGGTAGAGTTCGAAGACAAGGACGTGCACTGTAAAGCGTGGGAATGTATAATTGAAAACTTCACAGAGGACGAAGCGGACACCACAGTGCATCGAATCTATGGTCAGCGTGCAACACTCAGCGTTAATTACAAGCTGGGAGACTGGGACAGTGTACGAGCTTGGATATTGAAAGCGGGACCAGGTTGGCATCAGGCAGAAACAGCAGAGGATCCGCAGAATATGAACAAGTTCGCAGCAGGGTCACTAGGAGCGATCATCACAGCGCACCACATCCAGTGGATACTCTCGGGTCGATCAGCAGTGGAGCAAATGCGACAGTGGCAGCAAGCGTTGCAAGCTGAGCAGATTATGGACGCTGGGCCCAAGAGGGTCTCCCCGCTATCAGCATTCCAAATCACTGAAACAAAGGAAGGAGGCATGATGGTTATCACAACAACACGAGTTACGCAAATGCATGATATAGTGAAAACGTTGCAAGACGGACCAGAAAGCGTTAAAGAGATCCTTTGGAGTGAAGGCCCGTGGCTGGGAGAAGAGCTTGAGAACGCATGGGAAAATTACTATGAAGTACAGGGTTACTCGCCCTCTGCAACATGTGGTAACGGTCAGTGCAGAAGCAAAGACCTCTGTGTGCTAAGTAAAAGCACAGGTCCGGACAGATGCCCTAATGAACTCACAAAAACGATGACGGACGAGGAGTTCCAAATTGTGAAAATGTGGGTGAATGAAATTTTGACAGAAGACACAAGTCGACAGCGAGCAACGATGAATGGCACCATTTTGCAGCTTCATAAAGGTGGAGACACGAATAAAACGTCGGACCAACAACCAGTAGTCTTGCTAAACAGCGTGTATCAATTGCTGAACTATGTCATCAATGAATGGTTGAAAAAAATTGTCGAACCAGCTAACATCTTAGAACCAGGGCAAGGTGGAGGCAGGCAAGGACGTTGCGTCAGCATTGACTTGCAAAAGGTGCACTGCATCCAACAGGAAGCTCGGAGACAGGGCAAGAGAGTTTATCGTGTCAACATTGTCTTTAAAAACGCCTTCAACGCCATGTCTCAAGCAGCGCTCTGGCGGGTGATGAGGATGTTTAAAATTCCAGATGTTGACTTATTAGAGCAGATATATGAAGACGCCACTGTTAGGCTGGCCCCAAACGATGAGGAAAGCGCGACAATCACCTTCAACACAGGTGTAGCACAAGGTAGTATCACGTCTCCGTAGCTTTTCAACATTTTCATCAATGCCCTGCTACGCATGCTCACAGTTACAGGACAGAATGAGGATATCAGTCACGGGCTGCAGATCAGCAAGGATCAGAAAGGAGACAACCAGCGAGATGAAAACGGTTATCAATTCAACAACATAGAGTTCATCGACGATATCTCAATCTTTGCTGACACACCAGAGAGCATGCAAAAGCTGCTAAATGTTGTGCAGGAATTTGCGGCCTGGTGTGGAATGCAAATCAATGTGAAGAAATCGTATTTGTTGGTAATAGATAATGATAAAAAGCGTAGAGAGCAAGAGCCAGCGCCACTATTGACAATTAACGGAGAAACTCTTCAAGTGATGAATCTGGATGACGCGTGCAGATATCTGGGATATTGGGGCACGGGAAACGGCGATATGAGAGCAACCAAGGAAGTGGTCAGGCGAAAGATCATTGCGGCACCGTGACGTGACCTGATTAAATGCCATCCTCTCACACCAGAGCTAGCAACGGAATTGTTCACAAGCAAAGGTATGGGAGTCTTCCGCTTCTCAGTGGCACTCATTGAGTGGTCTGAAAGTGAATTGAACGACGTGAAATGATTGTGCGTTCAAGCCTACAAGAATGCTTGGCACTTGCCACGGTCAACAGCAAGTGCTCTCTTTATCTTCCCCAAAACACGCGCAGGTAAGGAAAGCACACTGCCCATGGCAGTACTGACACAGGAGTTGTTGCTGCATGCAGAGAGATGCATGCGACATGAGGATGTGTCTAAAAAAATCATGCGGGCAGGGTTAAACCGCACCTTAGACGAGTGGTTATGTGACTCTTTTGCTGAACTAATTAAGGAAATGGAACTGTGGAAGTAGGATGACGCAACCGGAGACTTTTGGTTGAGACTAGCAAAAGCACTGCAGCAGAGCAACATCTAAGTCACATGGGCAGAGCAGTTGGACAGCAGACTGGCATCAGTGCATACCACTGGGGCTGCAGCAACTAGATCCATAAGGGAATGCAAAATGAGGATTGAAAGAATCAGAGGGTCGCGCCTAGATACAGATTCAGAGGTATGGGGTCTCGATCAAACAACATGGGAGCTGATGTGGGCGGGAGAAGCAGCCATGCGAAAGAGCATTCCCGCTCTAAGGCAAGCTGGATACGAAAGTATTTCCGACTTGCCTAGAATTCAGCAGAGTTATAGAGAGAAAGCATTAGTGGTCGAACGGCGAGCAAAGAGTTCAGGTGTTGATTCCGGTAGTGCAAGGACTGTCACAGAAACAGCGACAGCTTATGCAACAGTACTTTGAACTAGTGGATTGGCAAGGACTCAAGCTGCCTTCAGCCGAGAGGAGACAAAGAGATAGTTTGAAGAGTTTGGAACGCTCAGTCGAAGTGTGGAAAGACTGGATACATCTTAAGAAAGACTCGCAACACTTGGTGAAGAGCTGCCTCCAGCGGAATTATTACCAGCCAAGCGCAAGAAACAGAGTCCGGATCCAACAAAGAGGGACGCAAGCAAAGAGGAGTTCGGACGAAGAGCGCTAGCAGGGGGCAACATGATTTGTTGTCATGTCTATTGACACTTTTGGAAAGTTTTGACAAAAACAATCCAGAGATGGGGATAGACAGTGTGGCAAGACAGATGCATCAAAAGACAGTGCAGCACTACTGGGTCAACATAGTCAAGCAACAGGTCACGGGGGGGGGGTGTCCCACACTCAGAGACACGTTAATTCAGCCAATGGAGGCGGCTTTGAATCAAACCACGTTTCTGACGCAGGCACAGGCACTGTCAGGCAAATCGATTAGCGAGCATACAACGCAACGAAACGCAGAGGTTAAGAGTATCATCAACAAAGGACGTCAAGTGGTGACTAAACGGATGCCACTTGGTGCGCGCTTAGTGGTGAACACACATAACATGGGGGGGCGTTTTGTAGAATCAGTAAAGAATGCACGGTGGTTGATGAGCCCGCAAGAGGCGGGAGATGGACTCGAAAGCATAGTTGAGTTTCAGGTCCAGATCAAGGGACACAACCAGCGAGAGTATGAGGACAAATGGCAAGGATGGCAAAATTGGACTGATGAAAAGCTTGCGACAAAACTGACGAAGGATGGCCAGCAGCCGGTTTTGTTACTACCAGCCAGGTGGTGGCCTGACACGTTGCCAGAGTTTGAAAGTGGAGGATGGTGGCAAAGGCCACACACGCGAGTGAGGTGTAGGCAGTGTAAATGTAGCTTAGTTGAGAATCCTAGTTTTAGAAGTAGCAAGTGTCATGGGTGTGAGAAGAAAATGAAGACCAAAGGTAAAAGACTGGACGGCATAGTTTTTACGAATGCCAATCTACGATATGCAGGGAAACTGGATGATCTGCAAGGAGATGACACGACAATGCTGATGCAGCAGGTAAGAGAAGTCATGACGGTCAATCAAGAGATGAAAGACGAATCAAGTTGGATCTGGCTAACGTCGGAGCAGATGGGGTTTCCGTTGCAGTCGGAATTTGCGAATGAGAATCACGGTGAAGCCGGAAGTTCGAAACAATGCAATGACCAGCGTACTGATCAAACCGCATTTTTCCCCGTGTGTTATTGTTGTATTTCTTTTAACATATCTGTGTGTATGTGTATCTTTGCCGAGCACTTGTGTGTGTATGGATGGGTTTTGTTTCCCTCGTTATGGTTGTATCTCTTTTAACATAGTGTGTGCGCGCGTGTGTGTGTGTGTGCGTTTACCCCCGAAACCTCCCCCGTGTGTTATTGTTGTATTTCTTTTAACATATCTGTGTGTATGTGTATCTTTATACTGGCAAGGTTTTCAACAAGTGCCCTTGGTACTTGTTGTTCCTTCACCACAAATATAAGAATATAACAAGTGAGAGTCGAGGGGACGTCACTTGTGACAGTCTGGGGGACGTGACACGGAGTCACGGCACTCATGACGTCAAGAGATCTGTTGGGAAGGTCCGACGGATCTGGATGAGGAAACAACACCAAGAAGGTCAAAACCGCATAGTCATGTCTACGAGGGGGTTTTTACTACGGTCAAAACCGCATAGTCATGTCTACGAGGGGGTTTTTACTACTGTGGTTTCGAATAAATAGGAATCGATCATCTGATCGGTCCTCGTCAACTCAAGCCAGCTGTATGTCTGCCCGTGCGTGCGTGAGAGAGGGGGGCCCGCTGTTGTCAGCTTGCAGTGACGTAGATTGTCCGTACTGAAGAGGGGCGCCAGCGTCAACATCCACAGGCCGCTTCCTTATAGCCCACGTCGAGTGTAGAGAGAGTGAGGAAGGGAACCAGGCGTTGAACCAAGGGGGACAGTGAACAGCCGTGCTCTGGGCTGATTTGTTCTGCTAGGCTAGCGAGACCTGTTATAACAAGCAGGGAAAAAGGACAAGATTCTGTTGGCGCATGCGCAACGCATATGCGAAGCGCATGACACAGTAATGTGATCCTACTATCAGCAAATACATGGGTCATCTGGGGCTGACGTGACGACGTCGATGGAGAACATTGGAGAACAAGTGTATGTGTAAATAACTCACAATCTTTTTGTCATGAGCTGCTGAAGAAAGGTGAAGACGGGGGAAAGCTTGAGTAAGATGAGCAAACCAACAGCGGTACACGCAGAAGGCACAGCACAAGTATCAGAACAGTCGAATATTTCTGATACTGCCAAGAAACTATACTAAGGTAAAAGTAATAGTGGAATCGCTTTGGTGATAACGACCAAATTGCAAACAGGGACTTAAAGCTGAAGTTCATTTCTATCAGAAAAGCAAAGGCAGAAGAGGAAAAGGTAAAAACACACACACAGGTTCAAAGATCAGATTTCTGTGATTCAGCAAAGTGAAACAATTGAGACAAATTGGAGCAGAAATGGTCTAAGACTCAAAAGCAACAACTTGAGAAGGGGTTGCAGGCTGCAAGATAGAGGCGCAGTGCAAGGGCGCAGTGAGAGCCGACAG
>Ga0306897_1000280_pt1 | contig 11419 bp, 10 predicted proteins | sample AntRauMFilla1563_FD_190425 | JGI IMG/M metagenome (GOLD analysis project Ga0306897, IMG submission 190425) | Saline lake microbial communities from Rauer Islands, Antarctica - Metagenome Filla 1 #563 (v2) (version 2) | ecosystem: Environmental > Aquatic > Non-marine Saline and Alkaline > Saline ...
TTCTGACCGCCAGCCCCGGTCAGAATCGGTAAAGCACGGTCACCTCATCAGAGGCACGTGCTACTACAACCTAGCAGTACACACAACCACAGTTGTGGCACTCTTCCATTGCATACCGCAACAGGCCATTACATACAACCACATGTAGTCACATAACAATGTGACCTACCATACAACCTACTCAGGGAGCGATCACATGACCGACGTGGAAAGTCGCCATCGGTCAAACGTATGCTACTCTCACTGGTAAAAGAACGTAAACATCACGTGAATATAAAGGATAAGCAAAGAAAAAAGTCAAGCAAAGTAACTGGCCCGCCTATATAAAAAGCGCCTAAAGTACTCAATCAGGTCAACAAAACAAACCAAAAACAAAAACCTTACGTCTCTGCCACCTCCTACAGCTGACCAGTCTATCTCTGCCACCGAGGTACGCAAGCTGACCAGTCGTTACAGCGGTCGGAAAAAACATAGCGGTAGGTTTGAGAATGGCGTCGGTAATAAAAGCCTACAGTCGTCGGGATGGCATCGTTATTGAACTACAAGTGTTGGGCGAAAGCAAACATCCCATATTCAAGACAGACGATCTTGTCAAGGCACTTATGCTGGACGATGCGTCGCTGTTTCATATGAAAGAGGAAGTAAATCTGTACGATCTGTCAACCTTGTTGCGTCAAATCTACAAAGACAACCCGGAAGCAACACCATTCAAGAAATGGATAGGCACTGAAGTTGTTCATCCAACACTAGCCACTTTGCAAAAAGAGATTCATTCTCTCAAAACGTCGTCTAAATATCTCAGCAAAGAAGACAGAAAGAAATCAGAAGAGACATTGGACCAGTATATTAGTCATGTTAGCTTACTTGAGACCTTCTATGCGCCTGTTCCACACGCTCGTTCAAAGTGTATACTAAACTAGAGAATTCAATACATTCAATCTACAAATCTTTTAGGCTTTTTGACTGTACGACCCAACCGTGTACGACCTTGGTCTGTCTCTTTTACACTCGACTGTGTAGTTTTTGGTTTGGGTTCTTTTTTCCGTGACTCTGCCTTGGTGCCAGCAGTCTTAGGGAGAGTCGAAAGCGCTAGGAAATAGGAAATAGAACATAGAGATACAGGTTAGCGTTTCAAACCTACTCTCTCCAGTAATGGTTTATGTACCTGGTTCGCAATTCGTCTCTGGTTCTGCCTCCGCCTCCGCCTCCGCCTCTACCACACCACAGTGTGGCTCACATGGCATATCGTACGCGCCAGGGTCATTGACTACATCGTTGTCGGAACCTGAAGGTATCGTACCCGGCGAGCGAAGCGGGGACCCAGGCGAGTGACGAAGAGGAGAGGCTTCACTACGAGAGCTACTTCGAGGACTCAACTCCGTCTGAGCAAGTCGGTCGGTCAATTGTCCCATGATATCCAGCTCTATACGTGAAGACCATTTATGTTAGCATGTCTACACAGTGAGGAGAGGGGAGGAGGAGGGGGGAAGGGGCACCTTTCTCACCTTGTCTGTTTCCTGATCGTTGTATGGTTGGAGTAGAATACTCATCCACAGTGCGCGGCGCAGTTTCTTCACTGGACTCTATTCCTAGTCGTCTAAACTCCTATGTCAGTACTTCATAAACAACAATGACAAAAAGCAAAAGAATAAAAGAATAAAAGAATAAAAGAATCAAAGAATAAAAGAATCAAAGAATCAAAGAATCAAAGAATAAAAGAATAAAAGAATAAAAGAATAAAAGAATCAAAGAATAAAAGAATAAAAGAAGAGACGAAAAAAATAAAAGAGAGAGGAAGAAATAGACAACACTAGTCGAGTCTCCCTACACTTTTTCAGACAAATACTTATGTAGTTTAAGTATGTCATAGTCCAGCGTCAGTCCACCAGCAACTTGAATACCCACGCAACGGTCCAAAGGCAAGTACGTTTGGGCGTACGTCAGATGTTCCTTCCAAGCACTGGGTGGTAGCGGGGACCCCGGAGGAAGGTCACTATTCACAATGTACAGTTTAGCGTGAATGACCAAATGATGTTGGACGAGAAGAAAGAATTTACCTAAAGGCTGTAACCTGTATTGCCCGTTTAAGTGTCATGAAGCGTGTTTGTACTTCGCTACTCTCTAAAGGTGGAGGAGAAGACGTCATCGTGTAATGCAGCCTTTTGCTGTGCAACCTAGTCGCGAACCGTTTCTTTCAAATATACGTTTTAATATATACTTACTATTTTATTCCAATAGCTAGACAAAGTGACTTTGCAGGCCGTAGATACTAGACGTTATTCTTCTTCCTATGCTTCTACGAGCCGTTTCTAGAACCATCTAGTACACGTCAAAGACACAGTCGGGCACGATATACTAGGTAATATAATCACCCTTTAGTCTAGGAGCAATTATGGATGTGGATTCATTATATCGTACATACCACACATAGTATAAAAGGGTCAAGCGTGTAGATAACCCATTTAGTTACAAACGACAACAACAACGACGTCTGCAATCATACTAAAATGGGGTCCTCTACCCCATACCAAGATATTCGCAAAACAGAAACGACCGTTGTTGCGCCGGTTCAGACTATACTTTCGTCGCCTGCACCTTCACCTTCACCCGCGTCTGTACCCGTACGTTTTACGACAGGACGGCAACCGTCAACCAACGGCCGCTCACGGCGAGACCGACACGACCGTGAACAACCTCGTGAACAACCTCGTGAACAACCTCGTGAACAACCTCGTGAACAACCTCGTGAACAACCTCGTGAACAACCTTCGTCTCTCCCTCTCCCTTCGTCTCTCCCTCTCCCTTCGTCTCTCACGGTTACCACAGAACTCACGTTTTCTGTGTCGTTTACCGAGACGACATCGTTTTGGGAAGGCGTCACTGTGTGGAAGTGTACACTGAACGGCCCTAACACAACGAAGGAGGCACTCGGGTTTTCCAAGCAGGACGCGTATTCGTCTGCTAAAGCTGTACTTGTAAATCAGACGTATGATACGATTATCTCACTTAAAGAGAAATCATAGTCTTTAAACGTATGGCGTATGAATGTACAGGCTCTATGCAATGTCAGTCTCAAGTGACTCTAAAGGAATCGAAGCGCCCGATTGTACAGCGTAGATAGGAGTGCTATTCTTTGTCAAAGCCATCTGTATGTAATAGAAAATCATCGTCCAGCATAAAATATAAACGTAAACAGTCATTGTTGCCGATGTCGATTCCAAAATACGAACGACATGCTCTATTATGGCATCATAGGTCAAGGGAGTAGGAGGAGAAGTTGGCTGGCCTAAGGGTCCTCCGATCGTAAATGGAAGAATTATAGTTAAGAGACTTTTACTCACACCCAGTATCACAACAAAGCAACGTAGCCATTGTACGTAAACAACCGGCGATAAGTCGTATTTATTACCCAAAAGCGTGCGCATGGTCGTCAAGCTAGTATTTATTTTGTGCGTTGTGTATATATCGATGCCAAAAATACTTAGGAACAGGAGATAGGTAGGTATCAGTAATACAAACGAATCCAACAACCGCAGCGAATACCGTGCTCCGAGTGCCACTACACCCAAAATACATAGCCCAAACACAGCAAGACGGCCATACCGGATCCAGTCCTCGCTATGATGCGATATTAACATTTGCTTATATACATGGATCAGATGAATCATGGCAGTTAACAAAAGAAATACATCCTGAAGAAACAATGGTTGGAGGTAAAAGATGTATAGACGGACGGCGTCCACGATGATAGTGACCAAGCATAATGCTCCCAATATGTACATAACGCGTATCAAAGAATAAGGAGACACCAGTTGAATGTACCATGCCTCACTCCTCATTCGACGAAATGTAGAGACACGAATCCAGCCATGCCACACATAGGCTCCTGCAAATACTACAATGGAAACATAGAGTCCAGTGTAAATGAGACTCGCGAATTGCAAGATAGTCTCTAACATGATGACGCTTACGATTTTACACGAGAATATATGTTTTTTTTTTTAAAAAAATACGTATGTAAAAAAAAAAAAATACGATATGCGGGTTTTTTTTTTTAGCGACTATAAAACACACTTCGTTCACCCGATCCCCCCTGGTTATTCTAGCATTCGCTCTTCAGGCTGCTTTGCAACAAAAAAACAATGGCTGTGGATGCTCATACAGCTCTAGGCCAACTTTGCACAACGTTGACAGGGGTCCGCGGTGCTCAAAATTCACTGTCCGTAGCAAAAGCCACGGTGGAGGGAAACGGTGTTTCCGACAACATGTTTGCTTCATTGTTCCACTGTTTTAGTAAAAGAATCCAGTCAGCGTATGTACCCCTTCACGGTCTGGTTTTGTTTGCCCAAGCACTGGTCCACTATCGCGGCCTAAAAGAACTATACGTGCATCCTTGGGACACAGCCTTCAAGTATACACGCATGCCTCACCACTCCAAACTTCGACGTTTGAGCCAGTTTTCATCATGGCGGCCGGCCTCCGACCTACGTGGATCGCGTACATCGGATTTGGAAACAGCCAGCCTTCTTACTTCACCAACACAGTAGCTGTGTGTTTTTTTTTTAGTAGACGTTACCTAGAGAAAGAAGGCTTAGATAGAAAGAAATGGAAGTTCAAGTTTTTTTATGTGTCGCTTTCAGTTTACTCTTACTTTAGACAGTGCAAAGAAAGCCAGATCTGTAGACACTATCATGGCGTTTGATGAAGACGCCTATGGTGCCATTTTGCTTGTATTAAAGACTATCAATACCAAGCGCAATGATCCTATAGAATCCAACTGGATGTGGGACTATTTTGTCTCGCGTCCGACGTGTTCTTTCCAGGCATCTTCATTCCCATTGCTACTCCCTTCTGTCTTGGCATTCAAGTCAAAGCCAGATCCCCAAAGCCCAACCTACTGGGATGACTTACTGAAACGCGAACTAAAAGACGTGTTTGTTCCCGTACGAGTGATTCAAGACGTATTTGAAAACATCAAGACAGAGCCGTCTTCGACCCACCTTGGACCCGTTCGCTTGTTGCTAACGTGTGTGGGCGATACCGTCTGGTGGAAAGAACTCTGTAATACCTATGCGAAACTAGCATCGACACATGACATTAAAGTAAAGACCCTTCCTACACCTAAGGAATGGCTTCTTGTATTGAAAGAGGCCATGGCGTATTGTAAATACAACGCCATAGTCTTTATTCTCCGAGCGTTGACGAATGACGGCGGTCGTGATTGGGATGAACTTCTTTTCGAGGACCTGGCTGAAATGGATGAGCTCGGGGTGGTGGGAAGGAAAGGAAAACCTATCGTGTGGAGCAAGCTGCATGTTGACGTCATCACTATGTTGAACGCATTCTTAACGGCCAACGGTTCCTTAGACGAGTACGATGTGCACAACCATGATAAAATTGTTGCATTGTTAGAAGAAGTTGATAGAACACTCTGGTGGGATATGATTGAAGATGAATTTTGTCTAACAGTGAATGAAACAGTAGGCGAGTGGTACGAGCTGGTAAATGAACTACCCTCTCCTGAAGAATGGATTGCTATCTTAAGGGCCGCCTATACTAGGAGCGGTCGTCCTAGATACATGTACAAAAATGGATACTTTTAATCGTAGCGTACAAAAATGGGTTCGCTTTTTTTTTTTTCCGTCATGTACTCAATACGAGGTTGTACTTCTTTGTCCAGTGTTTCCTTTTTCGATTATATCGTACCTCCCAGTGTACACTAGTATATAAGGGAGGGCGACTCTTTTCCTCAACAAGTGTAGGGGGTAACAAGTCATGTCAACCGAGTGCTCAGAGTGCTTTGTTTGTTCCCAAGAAGAGCCACATTCCTTCTTGCTGATTTCACCGTGTAAGTGCTGCACAGCGCATCGAACGTGTTGGACTACCTGGGTAGTCCATTACTCGAAAAAACCGTCTCATTGTCCGACCTGTGACGTACCGTGGCAAGTCCCTCTACCGCGCGTTTATCACTACAGACACTGGGTCCTCTATAAATGCCCTCTACTATTTATAGTGTGGTTTATTATAGTTTCAAGTATCTACGGCTTGGCTCTGGTCTATCTATTGAAACAAATTGACCGTCCCTCTGTCTCGTTTGCGCAAGCCCGGCTTTATAACCGCATTGCTCTGAGTATTAGCGCTGTATACTTGGCACATGGTTTTTTGCTGATTGTGGTCGTATTCAGCCTGACACACTATTACACCCGTCGAGTGTCGCCAAGAACACCACGATGAGTTCCGACCTCCCCAGCAAGCGCCTTACCTGTGGCGAACGCGTACTGGACCTTATTGATAACTCGTACATGGGGTACCGTTTAGGTTCGTACGCTATTGGCCTGGGACTGGTTGCCACTGTAGTGTTAGGTATAACGGTTGCTCTCCAAGTGGTGTTGAGACTACGTGCTCAAAGTTATTTCGCGGACTGGGACATAACCACCGCTGCCGACACGCACCCTTTGACCTTGGCATGGGCGCAGCAACAGCAAGTAATTATGGCTCGCTGGGCCAACGACACTGGGCCACGGACTCTTCGTGCAGACGTTACACGCGAACGAGAAGAGCGAGATGAAGTGGACGACTCAACGACCTATACCTGGGTGGCTCGACGGTCCGTTTTTCCGGTGTTAGAAAATGCGACCATTTCACCCGTTGACCTTACCAGTCCCAATCCCTTATACGCTTACTACGCTCGCCAAACGAGCAAAGACGACACAGTACTGTGGACCCGGGTTTTACAGCACGAACAACTTATTGAGGACGTATTGACCTATATAAATTCACCCACCGGCATGCGACGGGAGCTCTGGATAGACCAGTGGACATCGTCTCCAGCCACCGCCACCGAGACACTTTACGCCCCGGGTCTAACACGCGTGATCCAAGCGGTGACCCAGTTTTTCGCGGACAGTGGTCCCTACTATGATTGGGTGAACTGGATCCGAAACATAGGGCCTTCAAGTGTATCACTAGCTGATCTAGTCCCATCGACTGCATTAGTGGGAGGCAATGTGATTGTTGGTGTTCATACTATTCTGGTACGCCCGTTTCAACCGGGCGTGTTGGCGTGCCAATGGACAGGGTCTGTCCAGGATGCGTACCGCGCCTATCTGACGGGTGATTTTTCAGCAATGGGTAATAGCGCGTGTCGAGATGTCTGGGAGTCCCCCTCGGGACTGATCGCACTGGACTCGACCCTTGGTGCAGCTATTCTAACACTGGGCGCCGCGCCAGACGTGGAAATCGCCGTTCTTACCGCTTTATTTACAGTTATTCCACGTTTCAGCGACATTTGTTTATGGGACGATAGAGAAGTCAGGGGTCAGATTGAGGTGATACTAGCCTTGACAGACCCGCAATGGGCGACTCTCCGTCAGGGAATATGCGCGTATATGCGAAAGTGGAATCAACGTGATCCTGTACCTCCCGACGTGGGTCTGCGGCGTTTCTGTAGCGGACCTGGGTCCAATGATGTGAATGGGACATTGCCGTTTTCTCTTCCTGAGTGGTCTGGACAGCAGGAAGAACTTGGACTATTAGACCCGCCTGAACGGTCATGGACCTGGACAATGGCTGCCTTCACGGCAGCTACCTACTCGGCATCAGCCTGCCAGGAAGCTATACAATGTATCTCGCGCGCGGCGACCGTCTACACATTTCACAAAGACGTCGATCTTCCCCCTCCTATGTCGGCATGTCCCAATGTCTCGCCATCCGCCCGTGATGCGCTTAAAGAATTTGCCAACCAACACGCATTAGCGTTTCAAGCAAGTGCGCTATTTCAATGGAGACAAACGACGCCGGGATTCTCTGCCGTGTTTAACGGCACGAGCTACCATCGGCTGATTCATACAGTGTTCCCATTCTCATCAAGCCAGCCTGGGCTAGCGGCTTTCTCGCTTGTGGCGTCTAATCCGTCCATGCCCCTCCAGCGCGTTCCCGGTGCGTTGTCGCGAGCCGACCCTGCGGCCAGTGTAACTCGCAGAAATGAGCGTGGACCGTATTTATATCTCTTAAACGATGCTCTACTCACTGAGCCCCTTCCAGCCCCTTCTTTTTCATTGAGACGTCTAACCCTGTCACAGCGCCAAGCGTTACGTGCTTGGATATTGGACTCCATTGCAGCATCTACACTGGACCCTTGGACTCAGTTTTTCACGGCCTCTGTTGCATCTGGATGTATACCTGGTCCTTTATGCAGCGTTTTTCGCTTTTTCACTGACCCGAACGCAACCGTGGCCGCTACCGACCCACGTCCTGTTATCTGGCCTTTGCTAGAATATGCGTTTGTGGAGCCAGTGACCATTGGCAACCTACCTACTCCACCTCCAACAACTCTAACTCCTCTTCAGCGCCAGAAGTTCACGGACTATCTATTGGATGCCTATTATGTATCACGGCTCCCACGCACATCTTCACCGTGGGCTGTTCATAACCCATACAGCTGGTTGCTGGGCTCATCTCCTGACCCCTGGGCACAACGGTGGGCGGCCGCTCTTAATCAAACAGCGTCGTTCCCAACGCCTGTTCAAATCGGTCTTTTGGATGTTAATCTGGGTCCGGTCGTCGCTCAAATTCGCGCCAGTAGTCTATTAATGTTTTACGCGGCCGCCGATAACCAACCTGAGACATCGAGGGATCAATGGAAAGATATGTGGACAGGGTTGATCTGGACAGAGACCCGTCGAGAACGTCTCAATGATCGACTAACTCGACGCACTTTAAGCACGAAGAACGCCTGTACCTCTACTCGTGACGACCTGGCGCAAGTATGTGAATGCCAAGATCGGCCCGCGTTCATTGACATGGATTTGCAAACGGGCTGGGTAGCAAACACATCCCTCTGTGTAACGTACTCGGTGGTATGGGACAGCCAACTTCGTTCTGCATTTGCCGCCACTCCTCCTATGGGTCTATCGTCGTTCCTGGACATAGACACGGTAACTACGCCCTCAACTATTGCCCAAAACAAATATACAACTAAACAGGAACAGGATGCTACATTGATCAACAGTACCCTTGTACCACTGTGTATCATCATAGCTGTACTTTACCTAGCCGCCATCCTATTTGCAGTGGCATGGTGGATTCGCCGTCGCCGTGTATTTGCAATAGAAAGCCGAATGGAGCTGGTGAACGATCCGTTTCGAGAACGGGTTGTAGATCGTGTTACTGTTTTGTAGTCGTACGCTACGTACAAGTTGTACACTTAGCTTTAAATAGACTGGGTCCAGATCGACAACGACGGAGCGTTCGCTCCATTACTGTATACTACCAAATCTGGCTTATCGTCTTTATTCACATCGGCTGCAAAAAACTTTCCAGCATTGGTCGATGCGATTCGATATATGTACGCCGTCCATAGAATGTCTGGTCCCCCCCACTCCGATAGATGTACCTCCAGCTGAATTACATAGACAATCGTAAATCGCCCATCATCATCACTGGCAACCACTACATAGTCATCGTCCTCTCCGTCGTTGTCAATATCTATACGCTGGATACTAGTAAACCACCGCTGGACGGGTGCTATACTGTTAAGACTGAAAAAGGAATGCGTATATCGTAAAGCGAAGCTAGGTCCAGTGGATGCTGCACCATACATACGTATTGAAAAAACCAGTAATCTCCAACCACGTCTTGGCAAGAATACGATATCTTTTACACCGTCCTTGTCTACATCTGCAATCGTAAATGCGTCACAAGACTGCATGCCTGAAATGGAGGGGTCCACCACCACCCATTGTTTCCATTGTAGTTGAGTTCCACTGCGTTGTTGATGAAGAAATACAAACCTTGATGTTTGACTGTCAAAACATACAATATCCAAAAGCCCATCGGAATCAATATCCGCAAGTTCAATCTGGGTACACTCTAATTCAGTATCAATAGGTATAGCATCTTCAAAGGCAAATGCATGGGGTCCAGATGAAAATATAGTCGTAGGTGTTTGCAGTCCACGGTTTCTGCACCAAATTAAAATGTGCCGATACGTTCTCTGTGTAGGCACGACCATTCTCGAAGAAAGGACCACATCTTGATACCCATCACCATCCACGTCACCGATTGCAACCATTCTTTCAGAGATAAAATTAGGGTCGGCGAAGGGGTAGGAACTTGAAAGGTCATTGAACCCTGTTGCTAGGTATTGAAAACGAAAGATGCGCGCAGGTTGTATAACATAACTGCTAGGATCAGAAATTTGATTATACCATCCTAGTGATCTCGAACGAACAACCAGTACGTCATCAAGACCATCGTTATCTAAATCACCTGAGCGGTACCCTACAATACGGGAATGAACTGGGTTGACCAGCAGCGGCAAATAAAAGAGTGCAGCCCGTGCTGCGGACAATTCATTGAGAGGCGTATCAAAGGACCACTCCACGTTATAACTAGACGGATGCTCGGGAACGAAGACTTGAAAGCGAGTGGTTGTTGTAAATGAACGAAAAGAAGTGGCCATGCGGCGCGGGCAAAATGCACACTCAGGTAAATGCCAGCTATCAAACGCCGATCTTGCCTTAAATCGGCTAAACATGACGGCATTGCATGCCTGAGCATTACACTCTAGACGTACAGGAGCGATAAGACGGAACACAGGCGGTCTATGTTGAACATACGAGAAGGCAACATCTATGGGATTGCCAACAATCACCCCCGTTTGTCCAGATGGCATTCGTAGAGTTGTAGGAACGTACGAATAGGGTGGTATTGATACTTCTGTGGATTTGGAAAATGTAGCACCACAGTCAGTGGTATAATAGCCTACACGGCACCCTGCACACCTGGTCGCGGGGTCAAATCCCGCAGAAGAACACGCACAGGTTCCATCGCCAGCCACGCCGTCTCGACAACTGCTTTCGTTATAGCATAGTAAGCACTGCGTACAAGTGGATCCATAGTATCCATCTCTACATTCGGTACAGCGGCTGGTTAAGTCGAACCCAGGAGCGGAACAGGTGCATGAACCGTCTCCCGTATAGCCATCTTGGCATTCACCGCCGTTTGAACAGGCTGCACACTGTGTACATGCAGATCCAAAGTAGCCCGGCAGACAAGAGGCACACCGATCACTCGGATTCAACCCCGAATGAGCACACGTACATAACCCATTGCCACTGATTCCGTCGCGACAGGTGCCATTATTCTGACAAGGATCACACTTTGTACATGTTGTACCATAGTGGTCTGACACACAGGTCGTGCAGCGTGTATTTGGATTGTAATTTGCTCCAGAACAGATACACGAACCATCTTGAGTCCATCCCGCCTTGCACGTCCCACCCTTTGCACATGCACTACAGGGCTCGCAGTTGGAGCCGAAGTGGTTGGGAAGGCAGTCACTGCATTGGACAGTTGTTGTTGGATTCCATCCAGTATTACACGTACACTCGCCATCGCCTGTGTATCCTTCATTGCA
>Ga0306897_1000282_pt1 | contig 11341 bp, 9 predicted proteins | sample AntRauMFilla1563_FD_190425 | JGI IMG/M metagenome (GOLD analysis project Ga0306897, IMG submission 190425) | Saline lake microbial communities from Rauer Islands, Antarctica - Metagenome Filla 1 #563 (v2) (version 2) | ecosystem: Environmental > Aquatic > Non-marine Saline and Alkaline > Saline ...
ACGACGAAAATTACGAGCTCAAAGAGAACTTAACATAATATGTACCTCTTACAAAGCACCGTCAGCCAAGTCCAACAGCACATTTCACCGTCAGCCAAGTCCAACAGCACTTTCCTGTTCTTGGCTTTTCCTTGTCCTTTCCTGTCCTATCCTTTCCTGAGACAACTTGCAAACTACGTATATGCTCTTAAATATTGCACAAATACTGTTGCGAACATTAATATATTATACATGAACTTTATTCGGTGTGATGTTGCTCATCGGAAGCTAAATGGGGTCGGCAGCAGCGTTGTGGAGCCCCAACCCAAACCTGCGCGATTGTGGTACGCAAACCTTTCCTGTACACATCCTGAGACAACTTCGAAGCTACGGATATGCTCTTAAATATTGCACAAATACTGTTGCGAACATTAATATGTTATACATGAACTTTATTCGGTGTGATGTTGCTCATCGGAAGCTAAATGGGGTCGGCAGCAGCGTTGTGGAGCCCTAACCCAAACCTGCGCGAATGTGGGGCGTGAACACCATCGAACGGTGTGCCGTTTCGCACGCATACTGTCATAAGCGTTTGTTTATCAGAAATATGTTTGTTGTGGGTGTTAAACTTGTCGCGATCGCGAATGGGAAGACACAAGGGGCTGTGTAGGATCCGATCCAACGTAACTACTTCACGCGGCCCGTGGTGTGAAAAGGTTCGATCCTGAGGTGTGAACCCCATTGTCTAGCGTGTTGCGAACATTAATATGTTATACATGAACTTTATTCGGTGTGATGTTGCTCATCGGAAGCTAAATGGGGTCGGCAGCAGCGTTGTGGAGCCCCAACCCAAACCTGCGCGAATGTGGGGCGTGAACACCATCGAACGGCGTTCCTGTACACATCCTGAGACAACTTCGAAGCTACGGATATGCTCTTAAATATTGCACAAATACTGTTGCGAACATTAATATGTTATACATGAACTTTATTCGGTGTGATGTTGCTCATCGGAAGCTAAATGGGGTCGGCAGCAGCGTTGTGGAGCCCTAACCCAAACCTGCGCGAATGTGGGGCGTGAACACCATCGAACGGTGTGCCGTTTCGCACGCATACTGTCATAAGCGTTTGTTTATCAGAAATATGTTTGTTGTGGGTGTTAAACTTGTCGCGATCGCGAATGGGAAGACACAAGGGGCTGTGTAGGATCCGATCCAACGTAACTACTTCACGCGGCCCGTGGTGTGAAAAGGTTCGATCCTGAGGTGTGAACCCCATTGTCTAGCGTGTCGCTTCGCGTGTACCACAAATACTGTTGCGAACATTAATATATTATACGTGAACTTTATTCGGTGTGATGTGCTCGTTGCATGCCCGCATCGGAAGCTAAATGGGGTTGGTATAGTAGCAGCGTTGTGGGGCCCTAACCGAAACCTGCGCGATTGTGGGGCGTGAACACCATCGAACGGCGTGCCGTTTCGCACGCATACTGTCATAAGCGTTTGTTTATCAGAAATATGTTTGTTGTGGGTGTTAAACTTGTCGCGATCGCGAATGGGAAGACACAAGGGGCTGTGTAAGATCCGATCCAACGTAACTACTTCACGCGGCCAGTGGTGTGAAAAGGTTCGATCCTGAGGTGTGAACCCCATAAACTGGAGTGTCGCTTCGCGTGTACCACAAATACTGTTGCGAACATTAATATATTATACGTGAACTTTATTCGGTGTGATGTGCTCGTTGCATGCCCGCAACGGAAGCTGAATGGGGTCGGTAGCAGCGTTGTGGGGCCCTAACCCAAACCTGCGCGATTGTGGGGCGTGAACACCATCGAACGGCGTTCCTGTACACATCCTGAGACAACTTCGAAACTACGGATATGCTCTTAAATATTGCACAAATACTGTTGCGAACATTAATATGTCATACATGAACTTTATTCGGTGTGATGTTGCTCATCGGAAGCTAAAAGGGGTCGGCAGCAGCGTTGTGGGGCCCTAACCCAAACCTACGCGATTGTGGGGCGTGAACACCATCGAACGGCGTGCCGTTTCGCACGCATACTGTCATAAGCGTATGTTTATCAGAAATATGTTTGTTGTGGGTGTTAAACTTGTCGCGATCGCGAATGGGAAGAAACAAGCGGTTGGTTAGGGTTCGATCCAACTAGGTAACGCGCTTATTAAAAAGCGTTAGGGTCGCACACCCCGTCAAATAACGTGCCGCTTTGCACACGTACTGCCATAAGAGTATATTTATCAGAATTATATTTATTTTGTGCGTGTTTTACTTGTAGCGATCGCGAATGGGAAGATTGATGTGGCGGGAAGGTCTTTCTCATGAAAGGCAAACTAGAAACTTCAATGAATTTGCAGTCAGTGCGTGGTACGGAAAAAAAGTTCTAGTCAGATATTCAGATTCACGATTAGGAACTTGAATCCGTATGAATCAAAGTAATTTTGTCCCGTACAGTACGACATTGTACGACATAGGCAGAGGCTATATGGGCCCCACCCCCGGCCGAGATCCCAATCGTTCCGTACCGTACAGGTACACATTTTTCGTCTGTACTCAAATTTCGCTCGTCGCGGATCAAACATGCGAAAAAAGAGGGCGAAATTCCTATTCACTTCTATTCAGTTGCACTCATACTTCTCACAGTTAAAGTTCCAGTTCCTTTCACGCTTCCATGGCTTGTTGAACGTGCACAAAAGGCGATGCGAGTGTTGCTAATATTCGTTTGAGTTTACTATATATTCTGTTTTTGTGTCGACCTACGGCCTACCTTACCTAGGCGTCCAGGCGTGTGCTTAGTACAAGGCCAACGAGGAAGACACCATTAAATCCGTGTCAGGTATGCTTTAGCACAACCTGAGCGCCTCCAAACCAGGGATGGGCCTCCTCCGGCAGTTCACCTTGGGCCATGAACGTGCAGAACGCGAACAAAATTGACTCCTCTCAAGGCAGTGAGGTTGTCTCTCCTAGTGTTTCCAGCGTTTCCCATCTGGGCAGTTTGGGTTTATTTTCCCTAGGGCGTCCTTTTCCTCGTTTTTCCACGAACTCAGCCTCACCTTTACCCGCAACCGTCTTGGTCCCACGTAAGGTCTTGTTTTTTGTGATGCTGTGGGAGACTCTGCTATTTGAGCCTTTTGCCCTGCCAAAGATGGTAAAATCCCCGGGTACCATTGCCTCATCTAACAACGCACGAATTTGGTTGACACTCTCATTCACAAGTTCTTGACATTGCCCGTAAACCTCGTCTGGCATCTCCTGGTGCGCCCAGGTATTTAGAATCTTGACGTCCTGCAACCATTTACTCCGCAGGATGTCCTTATCCAAGTTCAGGTTTCTCTCCGGCGTGGGTTCCCCTAGAGAAGGAGAGGTGGATGGGAGAGGGGGAGACGGTGGTAGAGGAGGAGAAGAGGGACGCGATGAAGTGGGCGAAGCTTCAGGAGGCGATTCTGCGCTGTCTTCAACTGCAGACTTGTGGTTCACCCTCACCAGGTCACTGTCGTACATCATGTCCACGTCCGTTGCCTTGCACACGTCCACATCGTTGCATAAATGAGGGGCGTTTGTCACAGTCGAGGGCAAGTCTCGCATTGTTTTACCGCACATCTGCAGCCCACGAAAGAGGTGCTTGCATATATAGCCCACCGTGGTATGGTCGGGACAAGTGCAGTGTCCTATGTTTATGTTGGTCAAATAGAAATGCCGCTCAGCCTCTCGGCACGTCACCGACCATGTCTCGAATGTCCTCGTCTCGTCTTCCTCCACGTCAGTCTCTGCGCGAACCTGCTCGTCATCTTCAAACGACGTAGTAGTGCCTTGAAAAGCTTCATCGATGTTGTTTTCTAACGTTTGTTGAGCTTGTTCTTCTTCCGCTCGCAGTTCCGCCTCAATGTCCTCAAGTTCGTTCTGCCGTTCCTCTTCCATCAAGTCGTTCTGCTCCTCGTCGTCCAACTCAACTTCGGCGCTCCATTGTGGGTCGTCGCCTTCGTCTACTTTCTTTGTTTTCTTTTTCTTTTTTTCTCCTTTCTTCTCCTTTCCTTCCTCCCGCTTTCTTTTCTTTTCCTTTCCTTCCTCACCTGCCACACATGTGTAAATCCCACCAAAGTCTCAGTTGTAAACCTCAAAGCTGCGGGAATATTCAATATAACTTGACTTTCTCGTTAAAAGATTTTACAATACTGAATTCCTTATAACTAAGGCAAAACAAGTATTCACTAGGATACTCTAATGGCACTTTGGTAATACGTGCATATATTAAAGAGCGTGTTTCGAACTAAATTGATATTTATTCCTCGTACAGGCATAACCCTCGTGATGATATACATAATCTGCTCGTGTAGCTCACATGTGTAAACCGTATTTCTTCTAGTACAGTTCTTCTCATCGATTACTATCCTAATCATTCTCAGTCGATTCGGCTTTTGATACGACGTAAATAGTACACATACCACTATAACCTAAACACCAACGCTTTATGTTCAAGTTATTTAATTTGAAGACAACTTTCACGTGGCGTACCGCTTCTTCCTGCTGGAGTCTCTTTCTCCTTCTCGTTCCCCATCTCAAACCGAAACTCAGACAGCAGAGTTGCCTTGCTTTTGGAAAACTTGTAGACGCCGGATGTTGTGGGGTCTTCAATGATATCCTTTGCAGGTATGCTCTCAGCTTTCTTCTGCCTGATCAGCAGCTTCTTCATTACATTCTGCGGGCGCCTGCCGAACTCCTTGGGAAACTTCGTGCTGGTGAAGGTGATCGACTCATCAGTGTCCCTCAAGTTCGCATGCAAGTGCTTCTGGACATGGTGAGGTGTGAACTCCTCCATGACGATTCTCCATAGGGAGTCCACTCGCAGGTTAGCTCTTAGAATGAGCAGGGCTTTAAGAGCGCGGTTCAAGCTCTCCGTATAATTGTTAGTGGTGAAGCCCCGGGAGAACAGGTGGGTCCAATAGGCAGGGCACCATAAATGTACACACGGTGCCCACTCTGTCTTCACCCAATGTAATGCCGCCTTGTATTTCGTGCCAGATCGTTCAAGAAGATCGAGTAGCTGTTTCAGCTGCAAGCATTAATACATACAAACCAAGTCACCCAATGCCGCAGTTCCTATACTAGTTTGCCCAATACAATGTTTACACGGGTACACCACATTCAAATAGCTATACGCATTAAGAAACGCCTACACATATATGGGCGGGGTTCAATACAATATTGACATACGTGTACGATACATAGACATACATGGATGGGTTAGGTTACAAATGCGAAATGGCAAGCCCTACCCCTTTAGCCCTAAAAACCCAAACCCTAAAAACCCAAACCCTAAAAGCCCTAACCCTTAAACTGCCCTTTACTCAAGTTAAGTTGTACCTTTTGTTTCGCGACACGAGTTGAGATTGCCTTCATCACTTCACATAGAGCCTTGTATATGATGTTCACCACTTCTTTGGGCACCCCGTTTGCTGAAGTCTTCAACCACCTCAACCACGCCTGTTTCACATGGAACTCACAAAGGATGATCACCGCGTTTGGGAACACCCTCTTCACTGCACCGATCTCCGCGTCACTTTTGTCCATAATGAACACTCCTGGGTCCCATTTAGGAACCAGCCCCTTGATTCTGGCGATCACCTCTGCGATTGATATTTCAGTCTCCTCAGCAACCATGAAGTATGCTGCAGGAAAAGAAAAATGGTGCTCGTCGACCACCACAAGCAAGAAGAAGGGCAACCCCCATTGGACGACTCGGTAAGTTGCATCCACACACGTCACGCGACCATATCGTCCCAGCATTCGTTTCTGCTCCTCCGTCATGACCACCATCATCGATGCCGAGTTTGATATCGAGTGAACACTTTGCTCCTTCAATGTGGCAAGCGCCTTGGCCACCCTTTCCTCGTAATCGCCTGTCGCATTTGCACAAGCGACAACCGCAACGGTCTTGTCAGTGTCTATCGCACCTGAGGTAGACACTCCAGGTGAGGTGGCGGCAACTTTGGTGACACACCGGTGGAATTGATGTGTGCATACAAATTTATACACAAGCTCTGCTCATGAACGCATTGTAGAATGTTGTCACCTTTGGAATTCTCAGCGATTGATTCCTCTAGGGCGACCTTGGGGCTCTTTTCAGGTTTGGGATCTTGCGTGTCGAATTTTCGCTTGTTCTGTGCAGCCAGGGTGGTGGCGGCAGACGAGGCGACAGGATCTGAGGTGGCGACGGCAGACGAGGCGACATGATATGAGGTGGCGACGGCAGAGGAGGCGACAGGATCTGAGGTGGCCGCGGCAGACGAGGCGACAGGATCTGAGGTGGCGACGGCAGACGAGGCGATAGGAGTTGAGGTGGCCGCGGCAGACGAGGCGACAGGATCTGAGGTGGCCGCGGCAGATAAGGCGACAGGAGCTGAGGTGGCCGCGGCAGATGAGGTGACGGGTGCTTCGGTGAGCTTCTCGACAACAGTGGGCGGCTGTTGAGAGACCCCATAGGTCTGAGACCCCATAGGTCTGAAACCCCATAGGTCTGCATTGGTGATGTTCCTCAGCACTGTTCGCTTTGGAGTCATGGGAGCGGCAGCAGGAGAGTCAGCAGCCCCGTAAGCGACAGCGGGAGCGTTGGCAGGAGCGTGAGCGACAGCGGGAGAGTCAGCGACAACGGGAACGACAGCGGGAGCGGCAGCGGTAGCATGAGCTGCCCCGTGAGCGACAGCGGGAGCGGCAGCAGGAGCGTGAGCGACAGCGGGAGCGTCAGCAGCCATGGGAGCGATAGTTGGAGCGTCAGCAACCCTGGGAGCGTCAGCAGCCCCGGGAGCGACAGCGGGAGCGGCAGCAGGAGCGTCTGCGACAACGTGAGCCTTAGCAGCCCCGTGAGTGACAGCGGGATCGGCAGCAGGAGCATCAGCGGCAGCGGGAGCGTCAGCAGCCCCAGGAGCGACAGAGGGAGCGTCAGCAGCCCCAGGAGCGACAGTAGGAACGTCAGCAGCCTCCTTATCCTCACCCAGTGCATATAGGCACTCCATGAGACACAAGATGCATTCGACGCCGTCCTTGCAAGTGCACTCAATTCTTGTCGACGGCCCTTTTCCCGGTGCGACATGGGAGCCTCTGGTTGCTTCTGCTGTGTGAGGGTGAGTGTTTGGGTGTTGGTGGCGAAATTAGAGTCACAAAGCGCGACCGTGATGTGAGCTTGTCGAATACACCCTTGATACAACGGAAATGTATATTAATTGGTGTTAAACCCTATCATAATTACTTGCCACGTGTTCATGTGGCTATTAGGAGAACAAGAAAGAGTGCGCACACATGAGAGTCGATGGTGGGGGTCACTGGGGGAGCCACATGTATATGTAATCATACGAGTACACGTTGTCTTAGACACGCACCTTCCATCATAGTCGCTGCACGAAGCTCTTGGAACGCCCCATCAATAATGTATGCTCCTATGAGCACGAAAACAATTAAACACATTTAGGGTCATAATAAGTCACAATACATACTACGCATTAAATATACATAACAAATCAGTGCGTTCATAAACTGTCCGAAATGTCCAAACATTTTGGACATTTCTCACATCAAGATTTGTATACCTTTCGTCTTTGCGGTCTTCTTTTTTGGCACAGGTGCGGTCCTCCGCGGCACATGTGCGGTCCTCTGCGGCACATCAAATAATTCCGGGAGCACCGTGCGAACGAAAGGAGTCACTCTTTGAGGATTCATGGCCGTTAAAGCGAATCCTAAAACCCTAAAGTCTAAACTCCAAAGTCTAAAGTCTAAACCCTAAAACCCTAAACCTTAAACCCTAAATCTTAAACCCTAAACCCTAAAACCTAAACCCTAAACCTTAAACCCTAAACCCTAAACCCTAAACCCTAAACCCTAAACTCTTAACCAACGGGCGTGCTGAGCATATCGTATTGAAAGATGAGAGGAAAGTCGCTCAACTAAGGGTGCAACTCAAACAAGGTGTGATGCTGAAGTTGAGATGATATATATGGTGTGACGCCATACAGCGACTTGACGTGATGTTGGACAACATATTAAGCAGGGTTTACTTTAGGGTTTACTGTAGGGTTTACTCTAGGTTTACTCTAGGTTTGTTGTAGGTTTACCATACGGAAGGGGACGTACCGTATAGTTCAAGGTAGGGAGGGCGCTAGAGGTAGGGTCGTCTGGACACTCCTCTATCACAGAATCCGGCCTTAGGGAGATCTCGTAGTCACAATTCAACTTGTTGAATTGCTGCGTACAGGCCATCCCATAAATGTCCCCCCATAAATTTCGGCGGCAGGTAAGCCAATTGAATATGATCCACCTATTGTGATAGATCGGTGATAGACATCAGCATTTCAAGCCTAGGTTTCAAACCTAGGCAGCTCGTCGTTCCTTCGCTACTTCAGAATATCTCTATGTGCGAACCCGTATGCGTGCACGCACAGTCACATGCTCACTCTTGCTCACTGTTGTAGTCTGCACATACCTTCCGAGCTGGCTTGAGTTGTCCTTTAGAGATGATGTACACACCACCAGCGTTGACTAAAGGAAACAACTTGTCCGCAACTTGGTTGAAGGCGGTAGCGCGGATCTCACCCTTGTGCTGCGATCAGTAACCAACACGACGTCAAGCTCCTCACCCACGATAAATACAGACGTTACACCAACCCGTACATATGTAATACAACTTCGTCGTTCGGATATGGATTAATCAGGTGTAAGTAGCAAGCATCCCTCGGACCCAACCCTCATAGTCTTTCTCTGAGACCTCCAAAACAACACATAGAGTGCTTTGCTTACCTCATCGATGCAGTCGAAGCTGAACACATTCCCCTCCCCCCTCGCGTTCTGCCAGTGCCGAATCTGAGTCTTGGACGAAATCCTGACCTTGATTGTCCAACAGTCTTGGTACGGGTTGAGCTGGTTGATGGGCACGATACTTACTGCGGCAGGAGTGGCGGCAGAAGGAGGAGCTGCAGCAGGAGTGGCAGCAGCCCTAGGAGCAACAGCGGGAGCGTCAGCAGCCCTAGGAGCGACAGCCGGAGCGGCACCAGGAGCGTCCGCAGCCCTACGTCCAGCAAGAAGCCTTGAGCGGATGAGATAAGCTACCCGTTCATCCTCCTTCAAGCAATAATTCCAGTTAGAACTTAATGCTGACGCTATTTCTTTCTTGGAGAACTTGGGATTTTCCTTGCACAAGAGCGGTCGAGCTTCTTCACTGTACAAGGCAAACCCTGCAGACAATGACAATTAGTCACAGTCAATGAAAATCAGTCAATGACTTAGATGCACTCACGGACTTCTGTTATTTTATATATCGGTATGCTTCCCACTTCCCATCTGCTGTTACTCGTTTATATATACGTATAATATAAAATATATATTATAGCAATTCGATTACGTCCACATTACTGACAATACTGTCATAATACCTGTTTTTGACTTCGTGCCTTTTGTTTTCACTGGAGCTGCCGCGTCTTCGTCATCCCCCTTGTTGTGTTGTTGATACAGGTAGGTGGCTATTGCAGGCAAGGCGGGGGACGAAGGCTCACATAGAACTGTTGAGTGGCGAATGGTCAAGTCTTCGCCAACAGAAGAAGCCCGTAACCCATCTTCAGGTGAGGAAGTGTAGGTCAAGGGCTTCCCAATGGCTGGTCTGAAAGCCCAAGTTAGACTCGGATTTGAGGTGAACAACTTCAGCGTAGATAGCTGGTCAATCATATCAAGCCTCATCTCCTTCCCCCCTTTTGCAATGCAGTTTTTAATGTCCGAGGCCGTGGGGTGAAATCGCCCATCCCAACAAGCGATGTTTTCTGCTTGCATCCGTGGGAACTCCCTAGGAAGGAACTCTGATTTTATCCAAGCTGACAGCATCCTTTTCACTTGCACCTTCTCTCTCACTATTTGGCAGATGAGGAATACTTTTTTAAGCACCTCTGGCAAAAGAGGCAGCAAACGCATGTCATGCCGCGTCCCAGGCTCGTGATTATAATGCCGTAAATCTAAGGTGAGTGCGACTTCAGTACAAGACGGATTATATGAGCCGGAGATATAAGCGGGGCACTCGCATTTAAAAGTGGAGCAACATGCTCTACGCTTGACCTCGTTGGCTTTATGGTTGACAGCTTGTTGCGTCTGATCAGAACTACTTGGGTTGGATGATGCCTCGTGATGCCCGGACCTAAAACACTTGTACTTCACCCGGACTCTGACCGTGGTAAGCTCTTTCTTTATTTTGTGAGTCTTTTTCACTAAAAAACTGTGCGTGTGGACACCCACAATTGTGACTAGTTTGTCAAGATCCTCGATGCGACATGTGGTGGAGAATATTCCGGGAGTGTTTTTCTCTGTGATAGAAAGCGGTGGTTCGAAAGAGTTCTGCACATTTTGCAAAGACTTACTCGACGGATAGCAAAAGGATTTGTGGCTGCGCTTCTCATCCGTTGTGTCCGGACAGATTTGCGATTGTGGAAGGTTTGGGGTGCCTGTGGACTCATCCGAAGGCCATAACTGTTGTAGGATGTCTGCATTGTCGGACAGGAATGTACGTTTACTGCTACAGAAGTCGAACAATGCCTGACCTTTTAATCCTGCTTCCAATTTTTCCAGGAAACTATGCAACGAACTCCGCGATTGGAGTGTAGGCGTAGGCCTGCTCACGTGACCAGAATCTTTCACGCACTCGAACTTGAACAGGTTACCGTCGGTAAAGAATTCGGCGAACTTAGGCACGCCACCCAGTTGCGCAGCTCGTAGATTCCCACCCACTCGACGGTCGGTAGTGGAGCTATGCTGGGGTTTCACACAACGATATACGTCGTATAACGATAACGCCCCTGCTTTGACATCAAACCGCATTGTTGGTGTGCCCTTGTGTGCGGCTGTAAGCGACGTTGTAGGAGGACATGTATCCCTCGCTCACAGTTGATGAGGTGGTAGGGGGTAGTCTGAACCCAACAATATGCACCTAACGTGAGCCTATTGCACATGTGAATATTATTAAAGGCGACGTGCGACGTGTTATGCGAACTTGTCGTGTATTACTTACACACCGCGTCGGTGTCTAGCTGCGTTTAAAACAGTTGTCGAAAAAAGCTGAAAGTTTTTAAATTTTCTCTATCTTTTACTCGCGCATTTTGAAAATCCCAAAATCGGAAAATCCGTGTACCTGTACGGTACGGAACGGATTGGGATCTCGGCCGGGGGTGGGGCCCATATAGCCTCTGCCTATTTATATACAGTACAGGTACCGTGTACATGTCCCAGTTTCTGGTATTCGAATTAGCATCCCCCAAACTAGAAACTTCTCAAAGGTTTCGGAAACGAGAAATTCAACATGGGAAGGGAGGGCCGGAGGTTT
>Ga0306897_1000283_pt1 | contig 11330 bp, 16 predicted proteins | sample AntRauMFilla1563_FD_190425 | JGI IMG/M metagenome (GOLD analysis project Ga0306897, IMG submission 190425) | Saline lake microbial communities from Rauer Islands, Antarctica - Metagenome Filla 1 #563 (v2) (version 2) | ecosystem: Environmental > Aquatic > Non-marine Saline and Alkaline > Saline ...
AAGACGCCCCACCGGGATCAGTCCGAATATCCGAAACCGCGTCCAGCTGCCGGAGTCTGATCCCGAGACGGGCATGCCGCCTCTGGTGCGCATCGCCCAGACGAACCCTTCGGGCGCTGCAAGTATCTGGCGGGCTTCCATCGGCTGATAGCGCGGATCGTCCTTGGTTCCGAGGCTGAACTGGCCGGTCATGTCGATCTCGGCGACCGGCAAAAGTGGAGTGCCCGGCCGGATCATGTAGGTAAAATACCGCGCCGCCGGCTCGGGCAGGTCAGAAACCATGCCCGGTTCGAACAGCTCTGGCGCGGTCGGTTGGATGGACGTCAGTCTGTCCCATTCTGCGCGATCGGCATCCCAGTCCACCAGCCTCATGACCGCCAGCGCCATGAGGCCAAGCAGAAGTGCGAGTGCAATCCCGATCATGAATTCCATGCGATCCGTTTTCCTTATTGTGGCTTGGTTATCTTGAAAGAGAAGAGACGGATCGTGCGATGATTTAGATCAAAGCTGCAGCACTATTGGAATCACACGGTTCGATGTGAAAAGGTCATGCCAGACGATTTGACCAGTTTTTGCAATCGTCACTGGTTTATCTCCTAAACCTTTGTGTTTCTTGGCATTCCGGCCCATTTTGCCGGCTGCTGTGTCTTTTGTTGATGCGTTCAGCCAAGGCTGACGGAGCAACAAAGTAAGCACGACTGTTTGAGAGTCAGTTTGATGGCAGGACCACATCTCTCTTCGCTCGATGCCGCCCTGCCATAAATTATTACTGCTTTTCTAAAGCAAATGCCTGATGATGAATTACTTCTCCCTGCGGTTCAACTTCATCAAAAGGTAGTGCCTGCACGACTTCGGGGGGGCACCCAGCCACCGTCATTTTTGGGAATGCTCTAAAGCCAAACCGTGAGTAATAGTTCGGATCACCAACCAATACCGCTCCCCATTTTGTTTTCCGAAGACGATCAAGAGCGTCTTTCATCAGGACTGATCCGATACCTTGAAGACGCCTAGACGGCAGAACGACTAGCGGATCAATCAAACTCCAGCCGTCCTGATCTCCGATATGTGCATCCGAAGCTGCAAGGTATCCAATTATCTCGTCGTTCTCGACGGCCACTAAAGACAGGTCTAGGGCGTTCTCGGTTCGCAGTGCTTCGACGATTCTTGCTTCCGTACCAGTGGATTGCGGAAGTATTTTCAGAGCTTCCGTCACAAGCAGACTGATCGTGGCCACGTCATTTTCGAGTTCACTACGAATCAGCATGTTGTGCCCTCCAGGACAGTAAGAAAGAGGTGGGTTGGCGGGCACGGACAATTTGCTTGCATCATCTGCCGATGGTCCCCAGTTGGAAGCAGTTTAGGGTTGTGTCATGGAATTCTTTCTATTCACGAATAGCGAAATTCTCTGATTACTCAGGATTGGCGCTCTCATGACTTTTCTCTATTTCCGCTTGTCGTTCTGCTTCACAAGTGTGCAAACCATTTTGCCAAAAGCCTTATCTTTGGTCTTACGTTCGAGCAGGGTCGTAGAGTTGAAGGCATCTTCAGCGACAAGTTTGCGCCATCGCGCGAGCCGATCAAGATCGACCTCACCAGTTTCGACCGCATTCAGAACGGCGCACCCTGGTTCTGTCTCGTGTTGACAGTTCTTGAAGCGACATCTGTCTGACAGATCACGGATTTCGGAAAACAGGTCTTCAATACCCGATGCTGCATCCGTAAGCTGTAGTTCACGCATACCCGGAGTATCCAAAATCAAACAGTGATTGGGCATGGTGTGCAGTTGGCGGCGTGTCGTCGTGTGCCGACCCTTGGCATCATCCTCGCGGATGGATTGCGTTACAATGGATTGTGTCTCCAGCAACGCGTTTGCCAAGGTTGATTTGCCAACCCCTGATGATCCCAGAAATGCGACTGTCACGCCAGGTTTGCACCAATCAGCGAGCTTCATTTTGGGTTCATCACTCTTCGCATCTAAAGCGACGACCGCTACGTCCTTGGAAATCCCTTTGGCTTTTTCAATGTAACCTTGTGGATCGTGGATCATATCCGTTTTTGTCAGAACTATGACCGGTGTAATCTCCGCTTCAAAAATGACGGCGACATAACGTTCAAGACGAGCTATATTAAAATCCTGATTACATGATGTAACGATGAACGCCGTGTCGATGTTGGCAGCGATCAACTGTTCTTGTCGATCCGTCCCAGGCGCGCGTCGTTTGATCAAACTTTTTCGAGCCAGCACACGGCTAGACTTCAGGTTGTCGCGATCAAACAACAACCAATCGCCGACTGTTGCGTCTTGTCGGGGGGGTAACATCTCGTCAATACCATCGCCGATAACATGAAGGGCATTGCGGTGCACTTCAACGATACGAACAGGCGGTGTTTGTGCCAATTCACTTATATCGATCTGTTGAGAGAAGTAAGGCTGCCAACCAAGAGTGTTCAGAAAAACAGGTCTATCTGTTGCGTCCTGAACGCCCGATTGAGCCGGGAATAACTGGGAATAGTCACGTGTCATCGTGAATTGTCTTTCATGTCGCGAACGCAAGCATGGCTCGGTTCATCCGATAGGAAAAAGTGCAGGCAAGACTAAAGCTTCGTCGCCAACCTACGGCACCGATCACTATTCTTTAATTTTGCATCGGAAGGACTTTAGCCTCCCCACTTTACCGGGACATCAAATCTCCATCATTACTAAGCTTGAGATACCGTGTTGGGCTCACACTTTCAATATCTTCTTAGGGACTCGGCATGATTTGCTTCGCGTGCCATAAACGGTCGTCGTTTGTGCCGCCTTGCCCTACCCCTCGCCTGATGCGGGTCAGCAATCCGTTAACGACACGCTCGCGCCTGATCACGCAAAACGCTGTAGTCGGCAAGCATCTTGGTGATAGCGGATTCATCGGGCAGCGACCCTACTTCCTCGGCCGCCCGCGCCTGCACCTCCCGACTATATTCCACGAGCGGCGGACGGGCCGCCACGCCGACTGGCTCAAAACCCACCCCCACGCAGCCGGTCAAGCAGCTCGTCGCGATTACGAGGACGGCGAGCCGCTGCTTCCAGCATCCGGCGTTGTACGGCATTGGCTTTCTCCCTGGTTGCGAGACGTTCCGCGAGCCGCCCAACGCGCTCTCCAGCGCGGTGGATCGACAGCAGGAACAGCATGATGGCAAGGGCAATGGCTCCGTAGCGGAGGATGGCCCGCGCCAAGGGGCTAGCCGCGATCCCGGTGAGAGCCCCGATCATCGCTGCCCCCGGCGCCAATCATCAAGCCGCGCATAGATGGTGACCGCAATCCCCACGAGGGCCACGGCGATGAACACCCATCGCAGCGTGTCGAGATACGGCACCAGCGGCAGGATCGCCCCTTGCGTCTCGGCCAGGAGGTCCTGCGCCACCTCGACGCCCGCCGCACCCAGTGTTGCCACACAGGCTGCCCCGCCACCTTGCATGGTGCGACTCTGGGCCAGTACTTCGCGCACAGGTGGCGTTTCCTCGGCAAAGGCGGTCGCCCGGACCGGGAAGCGCTCGCCCCATTCACGATGACGATCCGCACGCGCAATGGAGCCAATGGCTGTCACAGGCTGGCATTGCGATGACCCCTGCAATGGCAAAGCGATTTGACCGGGGGGCCCGATTTGCCAGTTCGTCCCTGCTCCTGCGCGCAGCCGCTATGGGTCAAGGCGTTGCCCTTGCTCGCGAGCGCCTGGCGGAAAGCTGGTTGGAGAGCGGAAATCTCGTGCGCCCATTTCCTGTGTCGGTGGAGTTGGACCATGCCTATTGGCTTGTTACGCGGCACGGCATTGAACCTCGCCGCCCGCTGCGCATCTTCATTGCGTGGCTAAAGCAACAGGCATCGCTGACATCAAGTCATCGTCTTCGTTGCTAACCGCGCACCCGCAACTCAGAACACTGCGGCAGCACCATCCATGCGCGGAGCATGGGGGTTTAGGCTGCTGCTGAGGCGGTTTATGCCAGCCTCAGTAGTGACGCGTCTCAAGGCCCCGGTCGCTTTTCGCTGGATTAAGGCGACCTGTGCGACGTTGTCAGAAACTCATTACAACGCTGTTGTCCGCAATGATCGCGCGGGCGGCTGCATCGGGTGCGGCGGGGGTGACACCCTCAAGCAAGACCGATGCATCAGCTCCCATGCCGGGCAGGCAGGCGGTCTGTGGGGACCTCGATCGCGGTGATTTCGACGCGTTCGTCGAGTGCGTAAAAATCAAACCCCTGCAACTGGGTTTGATAGGGGGAGCCGTAGTTGGGCTCGTCCATGAACATCCGCTCGCCCTCGGGCATCAGGAAAAAGCCGGTTTCGGCAATCCGGGCCTCGGCGCTGCCGTCCTCGTCAAAGCGGACCAGCAGGGTCGTGCTGGTCGAGGAGCCTTTGTTGAAATCAGGGCCGGTGATGACGAGGCGCACGCGTTCGCCGACCCGCCATCACGGTGCGCATGGTCAGCAGGAAGTTGTTGACCCCCTGGTAGGGCTCACCGCCCACGCGCAGCGGTTTTGTGCTGCCGCCAGCGGTCCAGGGCTTGCGCCACGGCAGAACGCCGCGCTCGATAATGCGGATGATTTCGTTTGTGATGACCTCGGAGGCATCGAATTTGGGCGTGCGGGATCGGGCCATGGCTGGCGTCCTTTCGAGTTTTGGTGAGAGGGAATTGGATTCAGGTTGACCGACGGGTGCGCGGATCGTTGGCGATCCTGGCGCCGAGCTTTTCGACCATGTCGATGTAGGTGGTCAGCGAGACAGACCTGCCGGACCCCGAAAGGTCAGGGTCAACCGATCCGTCCCGCATCACCCGCGGCAGGTTCGCGAAGGCGCTGACATCGGTGACGGGTCGGATATCGATGAAGGGTGTCCCTCGTGCGACCGCAAGAGTGGCCAAGGGAAAGCGCTCGATCGGCGCGAAGGTCGACACGGTGGTCCAACCGAGATGGATGAATGTCCCGCCCTCTCCGCAGATCACATGCGTGTTTGGCAATGACGCCGCCTGCTTCAGATAGCCGAGATCGCGCAGGACAGTCTCGCGGTCGAGCCGCTGTGCCTGCCCCGTCTGGCCGGTTCGGCGTAGTTCCTTGTGTCGCCACCATGAGGCAGCGGTCGCGCGCAACACGCGCAAGACACCTGTTTGCATGGGAATGCCCTTCATCAGGAAAGACAGACCGGAACCCGGCCCGGACCCGTCCGAGGGACCCCAAAGGCCCTCATCCGTCAGTCACAAAACCCGAAGAACACTTTCACTTTTTGGTGGGCAGAACCGACAGGGCTGGCAGCTTCTTCAAATATACGTCGCAGGCGGTGCTCAAAGCACCAAGACCTGCGGCATTTTCCAAGATGTGCGTGTTACCGGGACATGAATTCCTTGGGAGAAACGCGGAGAGCACTGTCGCTGACTTGATATTCGGTAATATTGCCGCTATATACCGTCATAATGACCGTATGGAGTAACGTTATGCACATCACAAACTTTGCAGAAGGCGGACAGTTTGAACCGCGCAAGATCGCAGCAGCGCTGCGCACCTCGGCAGAGGAGATCGCAATGACGGTTGGTCTTGGCAAGGATGCCATGCAGCGGCGGAGCCGTATCAGCTCGGACAAGACACAGCGCCGTTTGCGCGAACTGGTCGAAGTGCTCAACAAGGTCGAGCCGCGGTTCGGGTCGGAACTGATGGCTTATGCCTGGTATCGCTCAGAGCCCCTGCCCGGGTTTGACGGCCGGACCGCGATGCAGTTGGTGCAGGACGGCAAGGCGCAGCAGGTTCTCGAATACATAGACGCGGTCGACGCAGGCGTCTTCGCCTGATGCCGCCTACGGTTGGGAGTTATGCAGGTCCGCTCTACCGCGCCCTCAATCCTGTCTATGCGCGTGAACCTCTCTCCGGGCGTGGTGCTGAACTCTATGGAGGGCGATTCAACGCGAAGGGCACCCCGGCCCTCTACACCGCGCTCGATCCAACCACGGCGTTGCGCGAAGCAAATCAGGTCGGAAGCCTGCAGCCGACGATGCTTGTGTCCTACGCTGCTGATCTTGGCCCTATTTTTGATACCCGAGACGCAGACGCAGTTGCACAATACGGCATGACAAAAGGCACACTCGCAGATCCGGGCTGGCGCGCAAGAATGCTCGATGGGCAAACTGTTCCGACGCAGGACTTTGCCGCCAGTCTCATCACTGACGGCTTTGCGGGCCTTCTGATCCGAAGCTTTGCTAAGGGCACATCGGCGGTAGACAATAATATTGTCCTGTGGCGCTGGACTGGCGAAGGATGCAGACTTGACGTTGTGGATGACGAAGGCCGACTGTCCCGGATGTAAGAAAGCTTGCTTAGCGCGCCACTATCCTGATGTTCACAAAGATTCGTGTCGATCCTCTGACCATCGTGGTGTTGACGCTTTTCCGTATGGAGGTTGTTAAGTGTGGCCGTCATTGGCTTCCTTGGTAGTGGTCGGCAATGCCCATCTCGCTGCAAGTCTGCTATCACATTCCTTGCCTCATCATTGCGTCCAGGTAGGCGTTGGTATTTTTCACATGCCCTGTGCTGGCCCTCATAAGCATCTCGTCGAGTGCAAGAAGAAGCCGTCCTGGGCCGTGTTCTCTGAGATGTTTCAAGATTTTCTCTTGTCCTATTCTTAGTAACTTTCCTACGTCTGCCAATATCCTTACAACCGATTGATGGTCTCTTGGCTCATTGGGGAAGAACTCCGACACGTTTTTTAGATCTTCCCAAGCCATAGTGGTTGGATCTCCTCGTTCCCGGTAATCAGTGCTGGTATGACCACCTACCGCATCCTTTTTTATATTCAATCTTGTGGGTTCTACGTGCCGGACATTTTGTCCGTCGTCGCCGGACATTTCGTCGGGCATCAGTGCGTGAGCGTCGTGGTTTCCGGCCGGAAACTCTTTGATTTCTACTCCGGTCAACTCTGCCAATTTCTTGATGAGTTCTATGATCTCTTCGGCTTTCAGAGTGGCACGCCGTAGGATGTTGCGCACTTTTTGGAGAAACGAGACTGTCTCCTCATCCTTTGCTTGACGCAGAGCTTCGACACGTAGAGCCAGTGCCTCGGCCTTAAGTGACCGTAGCTTTTCCTGATCGTCCACAAGCTGTTCTGCGTGTTCGGTGAGCTCTCTTTCCCGTTCAAACATTGGCTGCAAATCGAAGCCAAACGCATCTCTGATCAATCCACCGTAGCGAAGAGGGAACCGCTTCCGGGTTGCGCTATCCCTGCGGTGGATCAGTCCCGCATCCACGAGGTGTCCGATACACCGCCGGATCGTTCTCTCGTTCAGGCCGTTCGTTCGCTCCGACAAGGATGCGTTTGAGGGGAAGACAATGGTCATTGAAGCCGTTTGTCCAGCCTTCTTCGGCATGAAGCTGATCAAGGCCTGAAGCGTTACTAGATCATTTGGTGTTAGCCCGAGTTCTTTGCGAAGCACTCGGATCGGTTCGATGACCCTGTACGGGTTTGTACTGAGTACAGAAGATCGTTCCGCCAAGGCGGGGGTGTGAGAAAATACCTGTCTCATGATGATTTTGACAGAAAAAGCATCCCCGTTCACCGCGAACGGTGTTGAAATCGATTCGCCTTCGGGGTATCAATCAGGTGTCGAAGCTAATTGAGGCCCTTCGGAAGCGTTGCTTTCGGGGGGTCTTTCCTTTTCTGACGTGTCCTCCTTTCTGCTCTGTTTTTGTTGTCTTTGGTCACGTGTCCTCGACGTCGAGATCCTCCGATGTCGGGGCGGCCAAATTTGAAAAATCGTCAGGATCGCCACTTGTGGGCTTCGGCAGGACGGTTTGGGTCCTATCCACCTCGTTGGTGTCGATTGTGGCACCCATACCCGCACTCTTGTCCGCTGCTCGCGCGGCAGCCAAAGCCGCTAAGGCGGCCTTCGGGTTCTCTGATATCCATGCATGAAGTCCGTTTTCACTGCTCTTAACGGTAATGACCACGTTCCTTTTGGTGATCTTTACAGAGCCGTAGTCTGTCGCGATCGCTGAGAGGGAAGGAGGTTTTTGCCTCCGCATCATTACCTCAAAGGTGGCGAATCGCCCGTCCGAACCGTTCCTGGCATCTTTGGATTTCAAAATTTCTGAAGCGAAGTTCTGGTTTCCGGCCGGAAACCCGAGGCTTTCGTAGGATTTCGCAGCCGCATACCAGCGATCACGACCAACCCCCGAGGCAGGTCCAATTGCTTCTATGATCTCTATGGGAATGCAGGATGTCACTTGCTTCATCCGGGCGAGGCCGGTTAGCTTAGCCCCGCCGCGCCGCGCCTTCTGGTCGATATTCAGGGCATCACAGACCAATCCTTCATCTTTCCCGGAATCGAGGAGAGAACGTGCGAATAGGGCCTTTTCGATCCAGCTAAGGTCCTTGCGGAAGCTGTTTTCTTGTCCCTGAGCAAGAATAGCCTGATCTTCATCGAGGGATCTGATCAGGGCCTTTGCTGGCTTTCCGATCAGGCGAAGCGCTGCGAGACGTCTACGCCCGTAGATTACCCTGTATCGGCGTCCTGCCGGGCTGATGAGTATTGGGATTAGCTGGCCTTGTTTCTCGATACTCTCGGCAAGTTCCCGGATCTCTTGCTCGTCATCTAGTGAAAGACGATCCTTGAACTCAGAGTCATCGATCAGATCCGTACTGATCTCCTGAATGGAAGATTGTGCTGCATCTTGAAGGGAACGGGCCATGCCGGAAAGGGCAGGGGCTCTGGACTGGGCTTGGGTGGAGGAAAAGGAGGGATCTTCCACTTTTTCCTCGTCGTCAGGAATGTCGAATGTAACTTTGCGGGCCATTATTTGCGCCCCCATGCGGTCCCGATAAGACCTTCAACCTCGTCAACGACCCCGTTGATGGATTCAATTGCCCTATCATAGGTCTGCCGGTGAAAATCGGATCTTGCAATTTCGTAGAGCGTCTGTTGGGTAAGGCCCGCATCCGAAACAGCAGAAGACTTCAGGAATGGCTGTGTGAGTACATCATCGGTGAACATTGTCCGAAGAAAAGCTGCCATCTGTGTTTGGGGGCCGTCATTCGGCTCAAAGCGTGTGATCAGGAATCGCATGAAGTCCCAGTCTGGAGAAGCACCTACATCTGCGATTGTTGCCATTAGGCTGGACGTGAGCTGCAGGAACTGCGCCATAGAGGCCACATCAAGCATGCTCGGGATGACAGTCACGATCAGCGAAGTTGATGCAACCAAGGCAGAGAGTGTCGTAAATCCGAGCTGGGGAGGACAGTCGATGACGACAACGTCGTAGTCGGCTTCGACCTCATTTATGCACAGGGCAAGCCTCTGATAGAACGGCGGACGGATGTTGTTCCGAAGGGCATGTGCAGTTTCTGTTTCGAACTCGGACAAAAGCAAACCGGCCGGTGCCAGGTCAAGATTGTGGAAGTATGTCTTGAGCAAAATATCTCGGAAAGGGACGGGATCCTCATAGCGAAGGGCATCATAGACGGTGCCTACTTCAGGAAAATCTAGCTCCGGCCGGAAACCGAACATGGTGGTCATGGATGCCTGAGGGTCTAGGTCAATTGCCATGACTCGGTATCCATCTAGGGCCAGTTTTTGTGCCAGATGAATTGCCGTTGTCGTCTTGCCCGCTCCGCCTTTGAAATTGGCGATGGAGATGATCTGGATTTGCTCCCCATCTCGGCGGCGAGGTACGATGTGATGGAACTTTGTGCTTGACGCTGCAATCTCATGACGGGCGATGTCGATTTGCTCGGCCGTGTAGAACCTACGGCCGCGGGCGTCTGTCTCGATCTCGCCTAGATTGAGCCTGTCTTCGAAGAACATCTTCCGCAGAAAGTCTTGGCTGACCCCAAGGACTTGGGCAACCTCTGTTGAACTGAAACGCCGCAAGGCCTTTCGCTCATCCGGTAGAAAGGACTTGCGCATGTTCACATCGAGCGACTTACTCAGACGTGTTGCCATGGCCTGGATCTTTTGATCCATTCGAATTCGCTGCTCGTTCATGCTCGTCTCGCTGCCCGTGTTTCGGGTCTAATTTGAGAAAGAACGCGAAACCGCCCGAAACTGATGGCTTGCGTTCTTCTGGAAAAGTGTCACTAAAAGCCTTGACGGGCAAGAGATTTCTCGGACACGGCGGTCCCGCAGAAAAAAATACACATAATACAATAGCTTACGCCGCCTCCTCCCTGCGTCTCAACAACTGCTTGTGGTGCCATGAGCGTGGTGACCCAAGATATACGCGATAACCATAGGGACCTTTCTCTACTTCTGAGCGAATCTGATTCCCAAAGGTCACTCAAGCAACCCCAGTTTCTCGGCCCGCTCCAATAGCATCTTGACCGATGACGGCTGCCAGCTCGTGCGACCACGCGGGGTACGTTCGCGCATCTCCAGCAGCCGATCACAGATCGCCTGAAGGGTGACGTCTGGATCCGCGCCCTTGATGGCGGCGACGATGGCGGGCAGGCGGTCGTCAGTTTCGCGACGTCCGGCACGGTGCAGCACCTCTGCGGGTAAAAAACCATCCCGTACATAAGTCTTAACGGCGCGCAGCAGGCGGCTTTGCGTCCAGCGTCTGGCCTCGGGTAAGGGGCCATTGACGATGCGCAGCACGTGTTCCCAAGCCATGTCGGGGCGAAGGCGGCGCACATGGGGCACCCAATCTTGCGCCGTCTCGTTCAGCCGCTCCATGTATCCGTCCTGTCGCGCGAGCCGCACCTTGCGAAGAGCGGCCGGATCCCTGGCTCGCAGCCCAGGATTCCCGCCCACGCGGCCCTTGGTGCGCGCGCTGGTAAGCCCGGCCTTGGTGCGTTCCCGGATCAGGGCGCGCTCAAACTCCGCCGCAGCGCCCAGGACCTGCAGCGTGAACTTGCCCTGATGGGATGCGGTATCGATCGGATCCTCAATCGAGCGAAAGAAAGCGCCTTTCGCCTCAAGCCGCTCGATCACCTCGAGTAGATGCGAAAGCGATCGCGCCAGACGATCAATGCGCACGACAACCAGCGTGTCGCCCTTGGCCACGCGCTCCAACACGCGCGCAAGGACCGGCCGCGCACGATTTCCGCCCGAGGCCTGCTCCTCATGGATCTCGATGCAGCCTGCGGATTTAAGGGCCTGCGACTGGGGCAGGGGGGTCTGCTCCTCGGTCGAAACGCGGGCATAGCCGATTAAAGGCATCAAAACAGGCTTTTTGCAGTTTCAGGTAGCACTACTAAACGACCGTTTGTAAACGAATGCAAGGGTGCGCGCTGTGGCGCTGTTCGTCAGAAAGCCCTTGGTTTCCATGCATTGAACGCGATCGGAGAGATCTCGCTGACCATCGCATGTGCGTGCTA
>Ga0306897_1000288_pt1 | contig 11237 bp, 14 predicted proteins | sample AntRauMFilla1563_FD_190425 | JGI IMG/M metagenome (GOLD analysis project Ga0306897, IMG submission 190425) | Saline lake microbial communities from Rauer Islands, Antarctica - Metagenome Filla 1 #563 (v2) (version 2) | ecosystem: Environmental > Aquatic > Non-marine Saline and Alkaline > Saline ...
CCCTGTACCGAGCCCTAGACGCCCACGAGGCAGCCAGAAGTCGTCTGGCGTTTGACTCGTAACTTGATACAAGAACCCGGTTTCATCAAGGGCGCGTGCTGCTAATGCGGAACCAACGTTTTCGTCACTCACCAGCGCATGAAGGTTGGAGACGACTACTGTCACCTTGAGTGTCAATATGACCGCACAGAGGCACAACGCTGCCTGGTCGCATATGCACGTAAAGCGCTGGTCCTTGCCAAAAACGCCATGACGAGTGAGTGAGTGCCAGCATAATTTGAAAAGATGCGTCGGCAAGGATGCACGATCACAGTGAGAAAAGACTGTACAAAAAACCACGTGCTTATGGGTTTGTTGAAAAACAGCTTGGTTCAACTCCACGCAAGCACCTTGAACAAGGACGTTTCTAGTGTGGGTTGTGCCGGTGCGAATGTACAATTTTGTTTCAGCCGGATTCGACCACAAATCCACCTTTCTTTGCGTCCTGAAATAAAAGCATTAGTTCGTCCAGTAATTCCACTGTCGACTTTGGTTCCAATAAAATGCGTGCATTCCACAATTCACGTTCACGGCTGTCCGTCGGTACAGTGTGTGAACTGCACGTGAAATCCGTGGTCTCTCGACCCTGAGTTTCGCCGTGGGTCGCATCAAACAAGGTTTGGTTTTCAGTTCTTGTCAAACCATGCAGCCATTTCCTCGCTCTGCAACACAGTGTTTTTGCATACATTTGTAGCGTTGGTGATTCAGAGCTTGAAGTTGCAGAATTCGATGCTGTCAAATTCGGCATTGTGTTTCGGTATTATATAGACACGTTGGGAATCGAACCCAACTGGCAAGAAGCCACCCCAGTGTGTCTGGTGTTTTTGAGTGTATGCTCACTGTATTTCGCCGCGCCACACGGCCATTACGACACAGCGCGCTGTCCGACGATTTGCGCATCGTTGTCGTCGTCGTCGGAAATCTCCACCACTTCGACGTTCTGGTCCAAGTTGGTAAGGTGGATGTTTGTAATTTTTTTGTTCTGCGACACCACCAACTTCGCCTTGATAGCGGCAGCAGTGGCATTATCAGCAAGAACCATAGTGTTGCGTGTCTGAAACAGGTTTTCCATAGCAGCAACAGCCTTGCAGGTGTTGACATGCAAGCGCTGCATGCGTGCCATTTCCTGGTCATCAGGAGCTGCATGCTTGACAGTAGGCGTCTGCTCGAATTCGCGCAACAGCTTGCCAAGCAGCGCACGCAGCTTTTCGATGTCTGCGTCAATGGCAAGGAAACTCTGCTTCTGTTCCTGCATCTCGACGGCAAACTCGTTTTCGCGGTCGCGGTTCTCAGACGCCGACATTGCAGGTGACGTGAAGTGAATGTGTAGTGGAAACGCCACAGACACTTTCTTTCGTGCGGATGTTAGCGGTAAACAGTCTGCTCGATTCTATACTCGAATATACATCCAGTCCACCTTTATATATATTTTGCACCCGAGTCCGTCTCCGTTTACAGCAGTTGTGGGGGTGTGAGACAGATCGATGTTTTTAGATTTGCGATCGTACAGTCAATATGTCAAGAAGCAAAATCCATCAGATTAAATAAAACTGCCAGTAAGTTTTCGCCATTTGTGCTGTCATCGCGTCAGCATCATCTCCATCACTGGCACTCGCCCCGGCCGCGCGTTCGCCATGGGATGGCATCGTTCCCATGTTTTTGGAGTCTCTAAATTGGGCAATTGGACAGAACGTCGACTTATTTTGAAGAATGTCAATAATCGAATTCTTATATAGGATTGACAACGGTGTTAATTCAAGTCACTCTTTCATTGGAAACATCTATCTGCACCTGGTGAGTGTATATAAACTCGCAAATCATCCCAGCTTCATTATTCAAATGGAAAATGGATGGGCCCCCGTATGTCCCGAGGTGGCGCAAAGAGTTTTTCAATTAATGCTAAGAACATTTGACTCCGACACCGGCTCGCCTGATAACCCGCGTGCCAGCCCGCCACTTTCACAGACCCATTACAATTACACCTTGCAGAACTTGGAGCGTGTGTTTGAATCATTCGAAACCGAGGCTTTTGCGCCCACCTTTGGCAGATTGTTTGACACTGTCTTGTTACGTCTGGCCGTGTATGATGCCACTGGTAAAACAAAGCTTGCTGGTACGAGTAGACTTGTATCGTGTCTGCTTTCCGAGTTCATGGGGCGGACATTACGCAAGAAGGATTTTCATCCAATTTTGTTGCGTTTCTTGCGATTCGTAGCAAGAGATGAAAGACTCTTGCGGAACGTGATGCAATTTGGGGGACACATGAAATATTTTTGCCGTGCTTCGGGTCCGCTGGATGAAATGATCGTAGCAGGACACTTTGAGTCGCTCGTGTATGACAGCGTTTTCAAGTATGGATCAATGGATCTATTTACTTTTGTGGTGGACTGCGACATGGACACCAACGCCGGGGCTGCTTGTCTTCAATATACATCATACGCCGATGTTCTGTGGAGTAGGCGACATCGTGCACCAAGTGATGTGCAAACGCTGCATAAACTTGACTACGTGGTGTCCAAGTGTGGTGGTAATTTCTTACAATTCCCCATGCAATCCCCTCCCGCTGCTATGCCTGGCGCTGTAAGAACTGGTGTTCTACAAGCGTTTTTACGGCACGAGCATGTGTTTCTCGTACCACAATACAATCAGAAATCCGTAGATATCATCATATACCTTGCGCTTGCATGTACCGAAGCGCTGCGACCGCAAAGCAACGATTTCGGCATGCATTACACTAGCATTCTGCAGATGGTGGCTGCGCGAGGACATACTGTGGATGCTGGTGAACAATTTGAGCGTCTGTGTGATGTTTTATTACAATATGCCTCTTTATCAGACCTGATCGACAAATTTGACCATGACAACATGTCCATTGAAGATTATGCCGGTATTCGCGAATATCATACCATACTCGATTCGATCCATCACAGGCGCAGGAAATTGACCGTTTGTCTCGCGCTGCATCATCGTCTCGGTAGTTCACCCGAGTGTCGTCTCGGGAACATGCACCCGGATGTCATCGGTCGAATCTTGGATCATATTTGAGTGTGTAGGGTCAGTGGTCTAAGTGTTTCAGTTCTTGAAGCATCGGACGGATTGCATATACGGGTGCCGAAAGTATATATGTGGACACGGTAACACGTTTGATACTTGTTGTTGTTCTATCGTAAAATGGAAGCAGTGTTTCCGCGCTTGACAGATCTCATGATGGAGGCGTTAATTACGCTGTGCAAAGCAGAAGTCAAACTAAAAATCAGTGACAAAGTTTTGCTGCGTCAGAGATGGAATGACTTCCAGAAAAATAAAGGATCAGATGGAGCACATGCGTCAGCACTTGTGCTATGTCAGTGTTGCGAGCATTTATTGGACAATTACGGGTTTACACGCCAGAGTGCCATTTTACGCTCTGTGCTGCACGAATTTTCAAAGGTTGGTATGGACATGGCAATCAACGAGGTCGGTGCAATCGCACACCACCACCGATCTGTCACGCCTCATATGTCAAATGACACAATATTTGCAAACTTGTTCGAACTCAGTGAAGATCAAATATGGGTCCGAGAATTTCCAAGGCTGTATACAAAGTGGATGCAAATTGCACACACAGCTTATCACGACAATGAGACGGCAGCAAACATGTTTTTCTACTTTGCGTTGTCAACGAGCAGTACTGAAGCAGAATACGCTCATTGGTTCGTATCAACGGGCCCCAATACTTATCATGACGACGTTGCCAAAATTGCAGCCCTCAAGCAACATTTCGCCGCTACACCGCATGGCAATGTCACCCATGATCAGATGATTTTTGTACAGCGACTTTATGAGAAAGCGGCACATCTCACATTCTACTTCGCTAAAACAGAGGACTTGTGTGTTCACGTGAAGAACATGATGAAAAAAAGCACAGAGAGCTTGTCTCGCTCGATCTGAATTTGTCATATTTATGACACTAGAATAAATTTTTTAACATATTTCCAAATTCTGTGAGACTGTGGTGGCATTTTCCGTCTAGCATTGATTCCCCGTAAGAGTGTCTTTCGCTCGCTCCAACGCGTCTCAAGCCTTCAAGCGGTGGTACGTGTGAGCCAAGTGTTCATGTTATGCGTCTACACCAGCCTGTATTACACATATGTACACTGTGAAGATATAGATAGATTCAACAGATTACTGCAAAACAAGTAACATCGTACATAAAACGCGGTATACGCACCAGAAATCTACAAATAATATCTTGATATGTCTATTGATATGTATATAAGACTGAACAATTGTTCGGGATATCAATTTAATGGCGGGATACACTGCGTATGTTCGAATGCCCTCGGCACAAGAAATAGAGGCCGCTCAAAAGATTCCCCTCATTGTGGCCGATATGCGTCTGTGTCCAACGGATGAAAAGATGCAGCTCGTGTACATAAAGCAGCTTTGTGATCTGGCATTCGACGCCGAAAAATTGCCAGCTACTGCGGAAGCACAAACTATTCACGCGTTACTGTCCGCATTATCTCAAGACTTCTACAGTGACGACATACGTGTGTTTACATGCCTTGCCCTCCGTATTTTCTCCGAGCACCACATACTAACCCACAAGCAATCTTACTGTTCATCGATGTATGCCATGGGAGCGGTGCCTTTGGTATTGCAGGCGATGTGTTACAATCAAAAAGACCTCCAACATATCATCGGGCTTGCACATAGCAGCCATCAAGACTTCATGCTCCAGGGCTACGGCTGTAAGATCATGGCAAACTTGACAGAAAATCCAGAGTACCGCATGAAAATTGCATCAGAAGGAGCGATCCAAGTGGTACTCGTCGCAATGGTATGCAATCTCAACTTGTCCCAAGTCCAAATCCATGGATGTAGAATGCTGTTGAATATGTGTCAGACAACGTCAGGCGACCGTGACAATGCCATCGTCTCTGTGATTGTACAAGCAGATGGTATCTCCATTGTACAGAGTGCGCTGGAACACACATTTTATGAACTTGTGTCCGATGCTATGACAAAAATCATATTTGACCTGCACGACGTTCTTACAAACACCACTACGCCTGGATATCCAGAGTGGGCCTTTTTGTTGCGAGCAAAGCATCATCGAGAGATGGAAAAAGATTTTGCCAGGAGATTACGCAATGCGTGAAGGTGTAGTGAACAGTTACACGCAGCGCGACAGGGACCTTCTGCACACCGCCATCAAGGCCGTAGCTCAGGTGTATAGAAATGCACACAGAGGTGTTTACAAAATCACATGATGTATCCAACATTATGGCAATGTGCAAAAACTGTGTATGCGGTGCTGTCTCGATCGCAGATGCTTCTAGCATATTAAATCATCGCAAAGTTTGATACGAAATAAACCCTACTACAAACTACATGCGTTTCTGAGCTTGTGGTGTTCTATTTCGGGTTTTTTGGTCTTTTTTGCCTTTAAATAGTGCCATTTTGTGTTTACGGACAAGTGTAGAAAAATGTCCACGTCTGCCGATTCTGCAAAGAGTGCCATGAAAACAGACGGTCGCAGCCTGAGTCTGAGTCCAGTTCCTGTGGCGGAGGCCATGGATTCTGTCGAGAGGACTGCGAAGAAGGCACGGGTGGCACGCACGGATACAGCTGAAGATATGTACATGCTGCTTACGGATGCTAGCGAAGGCCCACTCGAGCTTAGCACATATTACATCAAAATTAAAAAAGGGCCGGGGCTCAAAAAATCAGTGTACAAAATTCTGCAGGAATTTGCCGCTGCCAACGTTTTCTACTTCGAAACGGTCAATTCTGAGACTTTCAACGGTCTCATCGACGAAGACGATGATGATTTCGACCAGCTCGTGGAGGACTTTGCCCTCTTCATAAAGACCCAGATGATCCCTGCGAACCGTCTTGGCACCGGCCTGACGACTTTGCCTAACATGTCACTGGTCAAATTCGTGGTGAGCTATACTGTGGAATGACATGCGTAGTGTATTGATGGAGCTGGGGGAAAGACAGAGCGAGACTCGCACACAATGACATTTGCGTTTAATAATAAACTGTCTTATTTGGACACTTTCCACGGATCAATTTTTTTCTGGCTTGTATTGAATTATTTGTCTGAGTAATCCCAACAAAACTGTCCGATGGGTTTTGCCCGCTCGCCGAAAAACGCAAAATCAACCAGATCTTGAGTTGACATCACACTCGTCCCTTCCCTTTGTCATCCCCGCCAAGTCTGCGTCGAGACCGCGTTATTCACCATGATTGACTCGTCTGTACGACTGTCTTTGTTTTGCAATCATAAAGCGGCTGACCATTTACGAAGCAATATTTTTAGATTAAAGCAAGATAACTTGCTATAAAGTTGCTATAAAGTTACAGCCCATGTAGGAATTACACACACCAGATTCCAACAACACGAAAGGAAATATCCTCCTACAAAATGTTGCAACCTGCAATCAAAAAACAAAAGTATACAATGACACTTTCGGAAAACATGGGCGTCACGCACAAAACAGGATCAGATGTCTTAGAAGTTGGCATACGCACACCCGATTGTATGTTGCATGGGGGTTCTGTCCCTGTCAAGCCTGTCGAACATATTTCAGATGAATGCAACGCGCAGCTTCCAGTGTTAGATAGCACTCCTTGGGTATGGAAAGGTACAATCATAGGGTCATATTTACCAGCAAATATTTTGAAAAAACGCTTTGTAGACCTGGATCAATTTCCAGATATTTTTCTGGAAGGAAAAAGGATACGCGAAATCGCACAAGGTCAAGTTGACGTGGACGGCATTGATATTGGAGGCTTTTTGGTCTTTAACGATGTTGCAACAGCAGTGCTTTTCGAAAATCCGATTCACGGTGCACAGTATGCCAGAAACATAAATCATGTCAATCCTTTCCGTGCACCTAGTCTCCTGTACATGGACTCTGGACATGCAAATGTGAGTTCATATTTTGAGTCGCTTTTGTCTTGTTGAAGCAAACTCGTAGTAATTTATCGTAACGTATCTCCAAAAGTCAAATACAATTTGTGGGTGTTGAATTTTACATGTCCGTGTCTATATGCACAGGGGAAATGCAAGCTCGCACTTATGAAACCGTCTGACGCTGTCAAGCTTGTACTTGGCCATAAGAAATTCAGTAATCGTGTACTTAGGCATAACATTTTCAGTCAGCGTGTACGTGGACCCGATTGTATATTGCATGGGGTTTCAGTCCCTAAGAATGCTGTCGAACCTATTTTTGACAAATGTAATGTGCAGCTTCCAGTGCTAAACAGCACTCTTTGGTATTGGAAAGGTACAATCATAGGGTCATATTTACCAGCAAATATTTTGAAAAAACGCTTTGTAGACCTCGACCAGTTTCCAGATATTTTTCTGGAAGGGAAAAGGATACGTGAAATCGGTCAAGGTCAAGTTGATGTGGACGGCATTGATATTGGAGGTTTTTTCGTCTTTAGTGACATTGCAGCAGCATTGCTTTTCGAAAATCCGATTCACGGTGCACAGTACGCCAGAAACATAAATCTTGTCAATCTTATTGTTGCACCTAGTCTCACGTACATGGAATCTGGACATGAAAATGTGAGTTCATATTTTGAGTCGCTTTTGTCTTGTTGAAGGTAACTTGTACTAAAGTATCGTAATATAGCTCCAAAAGTCAGACCACTTGTTACCGTTGCTTAAAATATTACAATTTGTAGATGTTGATTTTTACATGTCCCTCTCTATATGCACAGGGAAAAGGCAAGCTCGTACTTATGAAGCCGTCTGACACAATCAAGCTTGTACTCGCGCATTGCAATTTCCGCAAGCGTGTATACGGTGAACAATGTGGTGTCGGGTTTTTCGAAGGCCGCGTGCGTGGAGCCATCGACATGGCGTTCGATGGATTTATTCACAACAAGACGTTTCTTGGTCAAACTCAAAGACGCATCGACCACAGACTCTTAATAGATAATACAATTCTAGCGATCGAGACAGACGAATTCGCTCATCGATCTTATGGCGAATCCAATGAGAACGCACGATATCGTATTTTTTTAGACTACACTTCGCATAAATTTGTTTTTATCAGGTTTAATTGTAACTCCAATATGGAGCGCGATGATGCCAAGACAGATTTTGACTACAAAATTCATGTACTTTTGCACACTATTGTATTTCACATGGATCGCATTCGAAAAGGGCAAAATCAACTAGATCTTGAGGTTTACAAACTCTTCTACTAATCCTGTGGGATAGTTTGGATGCATGCCAGTGAGAATTTTTTTATTAATTTATTGTGCTTAAAACGGCAGCAACATTTGCTAGTGGCCAGAACTCGTATGATTCAGATTATTTACGTTCAATTAAAAAAAAATAACTGTACAAAGAAGGGTTGTGCTTTTTGCGTTCAAACAAGTCAAATTTGACGTGCAACACATTTCACAATTAAAAAAATATATACGTACACAATCACTAATAGACAACACCTTTCACAGATCACCTGTGCACATGGACGCACAATATCGCCTCGTCGAGACTTTCGATGCATCGAATGTCTCGAAAGTGTCTCTGGGGGGCAAAACCAACGACGCAACCGTGTCTGGAACGCCAGCAAAGCTCTGGTACCGCAACGGTATCGTGATTGGATCATATGTGGAAACATCTACTCTGAACGAAATCCCATGCCTTGGCCAATTGGAGAGTGCTGTCATTAATCGAAACAAATTGCGCCAACTTGCAGCGGGGCAGACTGAAGGTGGAAGCGACATTGGTGGTTTCTATGTTATATCCGACGTTGCAGGCGTTTGGTTGCTCAAAGATCCGAAAAATGCAAGCAAATGGGCCAAACAAATTGATCGCACTCTGGCGCCAAGTCTCGTCTGGATTGATAGCGGAAAAGGCGACGTGAGTATGAATGGTGTTTCCGTTGTGTATCCAAGTATGTCAATCACATGACAAATTTCGAATTGTCGAGTGGACTTGAACATTTTTGTTTTGAAAAAATTGTACCAGCTTCCGCGCCAGCTTCCCACGTCCTGGCGGAAGCTGGTACAAAATAATTCTCGTACTATTAAGTTACTTATACAATAATGGTACAATTTTTTTTAAGAAAATATGGAACATTAATGTCTGTCATTTTGTTTGTGTGTATGCACAGGGGTCTAAGTTGGGTGTTGTCTCGGCCAAGGACCTTGTCGCCATCCTTGCTTCGAATCCGCGAATGAAACCACTGTTATGTGAAACTGCCAATGCTTTCGTCCAACGCGAGACTGGGTCGACGGCCGGCCTGCAACGTGCGATCCAGGCGGCTACAGCCCCTTCTCTCGGGCAGCAGATGCTGCAGCGAGGTTCACGTGATGCCATCGCAAACGGCATCAGCCGCGAAGAATCGTCAGTGTCGGTCGATGCGGAGGGAAAGCAGGTCGCAGAGCGGCTCATAGAACGCGGCGTGCTACTCCCAAATGGACAGGGCGTTTCAATTCAACAAGCCGTCCAACAAGTGATTGTTCCAGTCGATTCCGGCTTGGGGAAACGCAAGGTCTCTGACGAACGCGAAAAGGTTGAAATTCGTCTTCTAAACCTACAGTGCTCTCAATTGGAGATCGAGAACGAGCAGAAAAAAAATGACAACAGATTTTCCACCGTGACCAGTTTTTCGAAAACGATGGAATTGCTGGACCCACAGTGGAGAAACGACAAACGGCTGGTATTGCAGGCGACGGACTATTTGAAGAATACCATTCTCATCGGATCGTCGGCGCAGCAGATTGAGAATGGCCCCGCCCAATCCGAGTCGATCTCGATTGGATCGGTCGCATTTGAGATGGGAATTTCGCTTCCTAACGGAAAAGCCAAAGCGGCTGGCAAAATTGCTGTTGCTGCCTACAAGGAGAAATACAACGAACCTCCGTCCAAACACAATCAGACCATAGGCGGAAATGTAATTTTAGTGAATAGTTACACGCAGCGCGACAGGGACCTTCTGCAAACCGCCATCAAGACAGTAGCTTAGGTGTATAGAAATACACACAGGTGTTTACAAAAACACATGATGTATCCAACATTATGGCAATGTAGAAAACTGTGTATGTGGTGCTGTCTCGATCGCAGATGCTTCTAGTATATTAATAAAGATCGTTTTCGCATGTATTTTGGGGATTACAGTGTCCTTGCGTTGTGATGTTACATAAGCAGTGTCTTAGTACAGATTCACACTTATTTGGGAAGACGACGCAGAATTTCGGTCACTGACATTTAATTCAAAACGCAACGATTCGCATTGTTGCTCTCATGGGTTCGCGATGCTTGAGATGAGAGGGGCGGATCCAAATGTAAACGAAATATCAACTCTCTAAATTCATCTGTGACATGGCAATTTTGTGCGTCGAGCGGTGTAATACGAGTTGTTGTGTGCTTATCTATGTCACGTTCGATACGCAGGTTTATCGACATAGAATAGTTCCTTCATTCGCTGGGCAGAGACGTGTAGGGCGTTTTCCCTCAATAATTCTTCATTCATTCGGATAATCTCGTGCATTTTTGTATGTTTTGAATTCTTCTCGTCTAATGCTGTCGCGAGGGCTGTGCGTAATTTTCCAACATCTTTCTGCAGCTCCGCATTCGCTAGTTTGACCTCTTCCGACATTTTTTGCAGTTTTCGCTTTTCATCCAGTGTCGTTTGCAGAGTATCTCTAAAATACTTGGTTTGATCGATTTGTTTGTGCAAAGCGATTTCAAGTTCTTCAATATATGCTTTTTTGGACATCTTACTTTGTTTTGCATCTACGGGGTTGTGCACAAGTGGATAAATATTGTCCTGTGGAATCGTATTTGCATTGTCGTTGTAGAAGGGATACAAGGCAATATTTGTCAAATCCTTTTCTGCTCCTATTCGGCTCTTTGGTCTGAAATGTTTCAAGACATCCCACTCCGTCTGGCATACATTAAATCGATAAATGTCTTGCGACATAATTTATAATTCAGCAATAATGCACACAAGCGTATCTTATATATTGTAAGAGGTCTTGTGTAACATATTGTGAAGGGTTCTAATGGACCGTTAAATGTCCGTCATAGTGTCCTATCATTTCGACTGATGTTACACCAAGTAGCAACGAAGCCCCAAAAAGCGTGTCTTTTGCACTAGAGGCAGATGCCGCTCATGGGACCACAGAAGTTGCCGTGCTGTGGACGGTTCTTGCGCATGCTCTTCTGGATGCTGAATTCC
>Ga0306897_1000295_pt1 | contig 10965 bp, 14 predicted proteins | sample AntRauMFilla1563_FD_190425 | JGI IMG/M metagenome (GOLD analysis project Ga0306897, IMG submission 190425) | Saline lake microbial communities from Rauer Islands, Antarctica - Metagenome Filla 1 #563 (v2) (version 2) | ecosystem: Environmental > Aquatic > Non-marine Saline and Alkaline > Saline ...
ACCTGGTAGGCGGCAACGAAAAAGGCCCCTTGACAGGGGCCTACACTTTTCGTGCGTCGGAGTTGTCGTCCCCGGCATTGCTCCGCAACGAAGATACATTTTTTCTAACGAAAAAGCGTATCTTCGAAAAAAATCAGAGCGAATAGTTTCGAGAGGTGTGATTGTGTACACAAATTGAGCCTATCGGCGTCAATATGCGAACCCAAACACTCTCTATTTCTCCCGGTGGTCGCAATGAAAAAAAGGAATTTTAGATGAACAAAAAGGAGCTTGTAAAATTCAGATGTACGGGACTTGAAAAGGCAGTCCTGCAGAAGAAGGCGGACAATGCAGGGCAAAGCCTATCCTCCTTTGTCCGTGCATCGGCCCTAGGGCAGAAAATAGGGTACAAGCTGACAGACGAGGAACTAGAGGCCTACCAAATGCTGGCCACCTACCACAATAATTTCACGGCCATATCCAATCTACTGAAGAAAAAGGACAGCAATTTCGCCAAGGAGGTCATGCGGACGGCCGACGAAATAAAGAGAACACTCAAGAAATTCCAATGATAGCAAAGGCCAAGAGCATAGCACATGGGGGAAAAGGAATCGATTACGCGTTAAAAAAAGAAAATGCGGAAGTCATCGACAAACGCCTGGTGGTAGGGGAAAACGGCGGAGAAATAAAAAACGAGTTCAAGATATTCCAAGACCTGAACGCAAGGACAACGAACAACGATATAAGCTTCGTCCTAAGTCCGGAACCGAAAGATGGAAAGGCATTATCGAACAATGATTTCAAGGCGATTTCCGAGGACTTTCTTAAAAAGATGGGCCTTGACAACCATCAGGCCATCATCGTGAAACACACGGACAAAGAGCATACCCACCTACACTTGTTCGTCAACAGGATAGACCGGAACGGGAAAGCCTATAACGACAGCTTCATAAGCAAGAAAAGCCAGACGATAGCGGACACCATCGCCCAAGAAAGGGGCCTGACCAGGGCGAGGGTCGTCCAGGCATACAACCAGGCCATGCACAAAGATCTGAAAGCGGAAATTTTCAACAAGCACAAAGCCGTACTGCAGCACAGGCCAAAAGATTTCAAGCAGTATAGGGAGCTTATGGAATCGAGCGGGGTCAAGGTAATCCCTACCATCAACAAGGCAAATAGATTGCAAGGTTTTAGGGTGGAGTTCCAAGGGGTCAACCTAAAGGCAACGGAAATCAACAGGAGCATGAGCCTGTCCAAAATGGGTGTCAACATCAAACAGGCCAAAGGGGCAACCCTGAACACAGCTTTAAACCTTAACCCGGCCTTAAAGATCGGTTTCAAGGTGCTCAAAATTTTAGGAAAGGGAATCTCGAGAAGTTCCGGGATCGGATATTAAATCAAGACATGGCAACAAAAAGACATAGCACACAGGACATTGCGGAAATCCTTATCGATAAGTTCAACGATCTGGAACGTACGGCCAAGACTATCGAACAAGCTTCGAGCAAAACCATCAAAATCGATACTGCAGAACTGAAACAGGTTTTGGAGGAACACCGGAAAGAGCAAGGACAGATATTGGGCGATCTCAGGAAATTAAGGGGCAAGAACCAAGCTAGGCTACCCAATTGGGTATTCGGGGTCTTGGCCGGACTAATCCTATGCTTTATAGGCGCAACTATCTACATTGTCCGAAAAGCGGAAAACTACGATCTGGAAAAAGCAAGGTCGGTCCACTACGAGCAATTGTATTTGGACCTAAAAAAAGAGCAGAAATAGGAATGAGTTATTCTTTTTTGGCCCAGTGGAAGGGTAGCTGTCACCAGCGGCCATCTATCCATTAATTCAAATCAAACGGAATCCTTTTTTCCATATCCAGCTCGAATTTCCCGTAAGGATTGATGTGTTTGTATATGAGTGGAGTCAGGGCCCTTAGGTCATCGGTACCCATCAAACCACCCCACTTTTTTGCCGACAATATTTCTTGTATCATCAACGTATTTATGTAGACAAGGCTGTTTTGCAACAAATGTAGACAAAGTACGGACAGTTCCTGATCTTTCATATTGTTGGTGGAAATCTCCCCCGATTTACCGTAAAAAATAAAGCTATTGGCGGAATTCCAGTTCTCCACCACGTTGAGCCCTTGGTTAATCTCTATACGTAAGGGTTTGGAGGTAAGGTATTCGCAAAGAAAAATGGTCTTCACAACCTTTCCAAGTTCCTGTAATGCCTTGTAGGTAGGATGTTGGAGGTTGTTGCGGGTAAATCGCTTCATTATGGCCTCCGCCTTGGCGGTTCCGAGTTTCAAAGCTATGGTATACTTTATCATTTGGTCATACTGTTCACTGATCAATTTCCAGTCGATGGGCCTTGTAAGGATCGGGCCTAGATTCGGAAGTTTTTCCTTTATTCCCATATGGGGCAGGTAAAGTTTTTTGGTGGCCAAGCTTTTGAACCTTGGCATGAGGGAAAAATCCAATAGATGTGAAAATGCGAAAGCAACTTCACTCTGGCCGTGGGTGTCGACATAGTTCCTGTCTATCTTGATATCGGTACAGTGTTTCAGGACTCCCTCGATCATGGCGGCGACCTCTGAGGAAGAGCATGATTTCAATTGGGAGTAGATGCAGCTTGATTTTTTCTCGACATGCCAGTAGATCATTACCCCCCTTCCCCTGTAACGGATATGCCATTCGGTCATCAAGTTTTGGTCCCATGCCCCGAACTTCTTGGAATCCGAGGCACAGCTCGTAGTCCCTTCGCCCCAAATGTTTCCCAGTCGTGCCTTGTTTATCGCGTTTACGACGGCAATATTGGCATTTCTCAAATTATCCTTGTTGATATATTTCCGTTTTAGATATCTTAGGTTATCAAAGGTTACGGGACCGTTTGTCGAGCCGGATATCCTTTTAAGCCCTGTATTGGTTCCCAATGCGAAAAGAACCATCAGCAATCTTCTTCTTCTAGCATCCGGATCGATCATTTCCCTGTCCGCTGTGGATTTAAGGACGCTGGTAAAATTGACCCTAAGATCTGTTTCCTTTAAGATGTCCAAAAGGTTTATCATTGGCCACCTCTCGAACAATTCCCCTTTGAGCCCATCGATATTTTTGGGATCTGCTTGACTTTCAAAGGGCGAAAGTGTTATACGCCCACCTTTTTTAGTGGAAATCTTTAGGTCTGGATCCGATGGAACCGATGAGTCGAGTTTGACCAAAGCCTTTTCCATTTCCGCCTTTAAGTTATCCACAAAAGGTTTAGGGTCTTCGGGCCGGTTCAACGATCTATAGTATTCCGTACGTCTTTCCTCGAAATCCTGTGGCAGGTCCTCCTCCGGATCGCGATACCTGTCAGCTCCCTCGACCCATATTTCCTTACATCTGAGCGTTTCCCTCAAGGTCTGGAGGACACATATCTCGTATTCCATTTTTTCAACGATCCGATTGCCGTTTTCGTCTTTTTGTATAATGGATTTTTTTAGTCCGACCCGGATAACCCCATCTATAGGGACTGAACCATCGAGTTCCAGATATTTTATAGGGGAGTCTATAAATTGCCTGACAATTTCCAATGCTTCGATAACGGGCCTATGTGCATCATTGTTGGACTTGAATACAACCAAATCCAAAATATCGGGAAGCATTTTTCGATAATGCCTTGAATATGACCCTTTTATAAACGTAAACACCCTGCCCTTGAAAGCATTGCCGTTCCGTTTGAGCTCCTTGACTATATCGCGTAACGTTTCTTCCTTTGCCACGGGATATATTACCTCCCGGACGGTACCTTCCGGATTTTTCAGCGAATTTTCGGCCATTTTTAGAAGGATGTTATATTTACCGGAGACCTTCTTGAAATCCTTTACGAACTCCTTGACCGTTTTGTTCTCCGCGTTGCTAGCAATTTTATGGACGACCTGTATCAAGAGCTCTATCAGGTTATCGGTTATCTCCCGGCTCCTTGTCCAAAAGAAAACCGATAGTAGGGTGTGCCTGATATTGGCCGGGTGCGCCCTTAGTTCGCCGAGAAGTTCCGATGCTACACGGAGCCTATATTTTTTTATTATTCCGGCGGGCGTCGAAGCGAATAGGTCCCTTGGGATTTCCAGTTCCCTGATGGCCCTTAATTTCCCGATCTCCCCGAATATACTTTCAAGACCGATCCTTCCGGGATCGCTCCTGAGGTCGTTGAAACTGATTTTGTCATTATCCTCGATCATGTCGGACAACGATTCGGTCAATACATCTATCCGTTCCCTTGTTTCTGTGGAAAGGGTGTTGGCAATATTGCGCTGGAAGAGCTGTTCCCCCGAATTTGTGACCGCATCGAGCAATCTTTCCATCCTGTCCGGTGACGGGGGCTCGAACTTAAGTTCCCGGAACCTTTCAAAAGCATCGACCTTTACCTTTTCCCTATCGTCCCACTTTCCTTGTTCTTCCAAAAAACGACGAACCTCTTCGTAGCCCTCAACCGTAATTTCGCTAAAACCAAAATGCGCTCTTATGATTGCCTTATGGCGACGGTTTGTCCTACCATCTAAAGGGTAACGCTGAAAAGCCTCTATCGGCAGTGCTAATTGCCTAGCAACAAAATGGATAATTATACGGGGGACTTCTTCCTCTGAAGATGGAAACTTGGCCTCCATCTGAAAAAATTTCAACAGGACAAGAAACCCGAGCTTCCCGGTATTTGAAAAACCCGAAACCAAAACCAACTCTTTTTCGAGTATGGTAAAATGTTCCAAGAGTTCGTCCCCGTTCCAATTTCTTTTCATGGCTTAGTCCCACATTTTATTCGCAATGTCCCTTTCCTCCTTGCCAACGGCGTTGGTATAGATAGCGGTGGTCTTCAGATCGGAATGGCCCAGCCATTTCTGTACCATGTTCAACGGGATTTCACAATCGGCGATGGCATATACGCCGAAGCCGTGCCTCAGTCCCTTTGGCGAGGCATGTGGCCCCTCGATATCGGCCGAGACCATTATCTCCTTTATCTTGCGCCAGCCGGTCATCCTGGTAAAGCCCCATAGCTTTCTGTCACTCTTTTTTGACTCTCTAATGGCATGCACCAGATCCAACGCCTCCGATAACCTTTCGGGTATCGGTATACTTCGGAAAACACCCTTCTTTCTTTTTTTGAGGGATTCGATACCGATGGAAAGGTTTTCCAGATCGATGTTCCTGACCTTGAGGTTCAGGGCCTCGGAAATCCTGCAACCGGTATATAGCATGACGAGCGCAAACGTCATCGTGTCCCGTTTCTGCATACGGGATGCCTTCTCGAACCTACCCCTTTCTGCGGCGTTAAGATAGAGCCGCTCACCGGCATCAGAAAATAGACTCATTTCCCCCATGTTACAAATCTAAAAGAAATTGTATCAAAATACCGTATGTAACATCATAAAATGATTGCCGTATTGTTTGGACAGGGTAAAAACTGTTACACTATTAATTATAGTGTAACGTCCGTAGGTATAGTGGCGGCCATCCACGTCTTTAGTCGCCAGATGGCCCCTGGTGACAGCTACCCTTCCACTGGGCCTTTTTAGATTTAAACAAGGCATATCTAGACCCTACTTATTGAGCAAGTTTTTTTATTAAAATAAATATTTTAATAATTACATAATTATGTATTTTTGGAATCGATAATCTAAATATATGCCGAAAATAATAACATTGGCCCACCAAAAAGGGGGCGTAGGTAAAAGTACATTGGCATTTAATTTAGCCCATAAGTTCAAAGACCACGTAAAAACGGCTGTTGTAGATATCGACCCACAAGGGACGATGATACAAATTAGCCCGATGATAGTCGGCTACGAAGTATTAACCAAACCGAAGGATATCAAGGATATTTTGAAAATGGATTACGACGTTATTTTTGTAGATACCCCCCCATATCTTTCTAATCTGTTGACCGACCTCATAGAATATTCCGATCTGATTATCGTACCAACAAAGGCAGGAATTGCAGATTTAATGGCGATACGTTCGACAATTGATATGCTAAAGGAAGCCAAAGCGGAAAAGAAAGCTTTGATCGTATTTAATATGATCAAACCAAACACCAATCTAACGGATGAAATAAAGGACATGGCCACAAAATACGGTATCGATATATCTGAAACTATGATAAGTGACTTAGTAGCTTTTACAAGGTCATTCGTAAATAATGGTCTTGAAAAAAGCAGTAATAAAACTGCTGAAAACCAGTTGGACGAATTGACCAAGGAAGTATTGCAAAAAATTAATAATTAAATAAATATGTATTTTAATAATTATTAAAATGAATAAAGATAAAAATATGTTTGATGACTTTAAGAAGAACGTCCTATCGAATAAGCCAGAAACCAAGAAACAGAAGGTAATTCAGGATTCGGAAAGTGTTCTTAAAGAAGAAGAACCATTTACTTTTTGGTTACCAAAATCAAAGATGAAAGCATTAAAATTGTTATCTATAGAATCGGGTTCGAGCCTTAAATCATTACTCAACGAAGGGGTGGACTTGCTATTAAAGAAAAAGGGTGACTAAACGGATTTACCAGAAGCAAAGGAATCCAGTAAGTTGTCTATATCCTTCGACATTTTAGGATTTACCGGTTTGTCGTCTTGTTTGTTGTTCAGGTATTTTTTTAAAGATCCTACGACATAAGCTGCGGGATTTTTGGCCCCTGAAGCTTGCCTAGATATTTTCTTAAGAAACATATACAAATCGATTTCTGTATTGGCTTTTTTGAATAGTTTCAAATTATTCTTGACCCCATCGTTAGTAAAGCCCATATCATTCAAAAATCCAATAAGTTCCTTGGATAAATCGAACCTAGGGGATACCCTTTTTTGTAGATCTAGAGCTTCCCTTTCTGCGTTTTTATTTGCCGGTATATGATAGGGCACAAACTTTATGCTGCTTATTTGACGCCCATCTTTGTGGATAGAGTAATTAAAGGAAAATTCACTTTTTAAATCCAGCTCTTTTTTGGCAGGCGTAATCACACGTTTTATAAAATCTGCAGGACGGTTTGTATATTTATCCTTTAGCCCAAAGCGTTCTTTTAGCGTATCTATATGCAGAGTCAGAGGCTTTAAATTCTTGGAAAACATTTCATAGAAACGCATTGCATATACACTTTTGAAGTTCATAGCCGCATTGAGCTCGTATCTGGTATGGCCTTTGGAAAAATTGAGAATAGCTTGCCATATGAGCGGCTGAACCTCAAAAACTACCTTGTCCGAATATTTTTCCACTACCGGCTTTTCAATGATTCCTATCAACCGCCATTCCTTATCATCCTCATATTCAATCGTTTTATTACGAAGACTAGTAAGCGCTTTTTTTACCTGAGCATGGTTCTTGTCCCCTTCCGGAAGAAAATCCTTAATAGGGATTTCTAAGATCTTATCATTGAACAAAGTCTGATTTATGGAATAGCCTGGGCCCAATTTTTTCCCTTTAAGATCGTCCTGGGCAATCTCGACCATTTTATACATAATAAGTTTTTCATACCTTGAAAAATCATATTTGGCAGCAGTCAGAACATACCCTTGAATTACCTCTTTACTATTAGCCTTCATAAAACGTCTTTAAGTATTAAACGTGTCGTAGTTCGTAAATGTATAAATAAAAAACGACTTACTAAATTGTAAGTAGTAAGATGTATTAAAATTGTCGTAGTTCAGAGCAAACAGAGTATTAAAATTGTCGTAGAAGGTATTAAAATTGTCGTAGTTCAGATTTTTCAATCTCTGTTAAGCATATAAAACAAAGGGTGTCCGAGAGTTTTCGAAAATGCTTCATATGATAACATAAGACTATGTGTTAGTTAATAAGACAAACAAGGTTAAAAAAGTCTTTTAAAAGGAAGTTTCTAATGCATAAAGAGAAAATTCAAATGCTGAAAAATTATCAGGAGAGAAAAAGAAAAACAAGAAACAAAGAAGAGTAAACTGGCCCCGAAATCCCTGATTCTGGACACATAGGGAAACATCTGATGGCGTATCCATGAAATTTCGGGGAATGTATCGCAAAACAAAAAAACCTCGTTAAACAGCCTTAAAACGTCTTAAAACAAATATTTGTAATAATTAGATTGTACGTACGTCATAACGTACATTTTAATGTAAATTTTATAGTTATGGAGACAACAAATGCAACGGAGCTGCGCAAGAACCTCAAAAGAAAGCTCGATATCGTTTCAAAGGACAGGGAAACCCTCATAATCCACAGGTCGGGGGAAGAGGACATCGTCATGCTCCCGATATCCGAATACAATTCATGGAAAGAGACCATGTACCTCGTGTCCACCAAGGCGAACAGGAAAAATCTTGAAAAATCCATCGAGCAGGCCGAAAACGGGGATACCGAGAGAATCGATATAGACGAGGTTTGGAAGTAGTCTTTACCGCTGTTCTTCCCAATATTCTTTTGGCGTTACTATTTTCGTTCCGTTATAGATTTCCATTGTAAAATCGTTAGTGTTGCCTGTAATAATAAAATCCGCTTTTGAAATTTGTGCCAATTCTAAAAGCCGGTTGTCCGGTTCGTCCTTGATAATTTTCAATTTGGTCGTTGGTTCGTATATTTCTGACATTTCGCTCAACCTTGCGATCAGAAAATCAGCATTTGTTCTAAAATCAGTAAATCTTGCGAATTTAGGTCGCCCAAGAACTTCAACGTATTCTTGAAGGATCGGATTTGAAAGACAAATAATCGCATTTCCTTCAATGCAATGGTCAACGATTAAATACGGATAATTTTTTTGGATTAAGGAAGAGACAATTACGTTCGTATCAAGAATTATTTTTCGCATTCCTGTGAGCTTTTATTTCGTCATCGATTTCTTCCATTGTCATTTTGGAAAGTCCATATTTGTTGGCCAATTGGATGCTTTTTTCCAACGTTTGTTTTGTTATTTTTTTTCCGATAATCTCGATTAGTTCGGAAAATGATATGGTATTCTTGTTCAAACCTAATTGGTTGAATTCAAAATCAGATATTTGGATGTTTACAGATTTCATAATAATTTCGTTTAAGTTCAAATTTACGAATATTTAGCAATCCTTTTTCGCATTACTGGCAACGGGTTGGCGTCGAGTAGACAAGGGGAGTTTCACCCCAAGCCTCTCACATAACCGTACGTGACAGTTCCCCGTCATACGGATCTTCTAATTATACTTACAAAGATAAGCTCATCCTTTTGCAAGTTGGCAAATTGTAAATATAATCAGCCCATCCCTTTGCTCCATTTCCATTACAGAAACTTCAACACTTAGAGCGAAATATGCTAGACGAAAACGTAACTTAGCAGATATTGATCAAGAATAACACATGCAATTCAAATATGGAATTGACCTAAAAATTAGAACGGGTTACAATCCAGAAGACGACGATATAAAATACCATTAACTATGAAAACAAAACTAATTTTAATATTTGCAGTAATAGCTTTTTCATCATGTTCAAAGAATGAAGATAGTTGCTTACGTGAAAGATTATCAATAATAGAGAAGTATGACAAGAGTATAGATGCTGCTCCACCAAATAGTGAAAAACAAAAGACTTTGATCCGCAACAAAGAACAGCAACTAGCAAAAGTGATTTGCAACTAAACCACCCAAAATCGAACACCCCAGGTTGCGATTTAAAGCCGCGTAGTAAGGTTAGTATCCTTAGCGCCGGTTTTTCATTCCCTCACAACCCCTCCCACAAAAAACCCGAACCTAATAATTCTTTGCGAACCTCTTTTTAAGATCAAACCCCCAACTTCAATTCTTTGCGCAATTCCAGATTACAACGAGTATTTTTCCGCTCGTTGCTTGCTCGGCATACTATGGCAAGTAGGGCGGGTGATACGCTGTGGCCTTTCCGCCAAGCCAATAGGCATAAGACTTACCGCCCTATTTGTTATAGTGCGTTTTAATTTCCGCGTAATGTCTGCTGTATTCTGAAATCACATATTTTTTAATTGGATTCCAAAGTGTAATTAATGACCCCGTTTGTTCAAATACCTTTCCATTATTTTTTTGTCCATAATTTTTCATTTGGGCAAAATTTGTCTTAAAGGTATCAATGCCAGAACAATTTTTAGAGAGAATATCATAGTCTACTGATGAACCAAATTCTTTTTCCAGTTCCAAAAAAGTTATTAAAATCCGAGTATTTATGTTATCAGGTTTTTTGAACCATTTAGGCAACTTTCTTATTACTTTGTCTATTTCGATTTCTTTGCGGTTCGACTGTGAATAATCCTTTTTCTTTGAACTAGTACGTTCCCTTTTTTGTAGCGATGTTTTAAACTCCAATTTTCCATCGTTGTTTAAATCTCTTAGTTGATTAGTAATATCAATATGATTTTCGTTAGTAAGGAAGTTATTTGTTGTTGAAATAACCCAACCATTTTGATGTTTATTACGGACGGCATATTGTTTCGAAACCGATTTCAAACATATTAATGCCCTTTGAACAGAACCATTTTTGTCAAACAGAACAACCGTTAGATAGTCAAAATCCCAAGAGCGAATAATGCCTAATTGGGTAGTTGAATTGTTTCGGGTTTTACGAGACTTTATTTGATGTAAATCTCCATTTGATGCTTTAATGTCCGCACTCGCATTTGAAGCCGTTAAAAGTTCTCCATTCAAATATTTGTTAACTAAATATTCCGCATAATCGCCCAACAAGTTAGACGTCATTCCCAATTTTTGTATTAATAATTCTGTTGTCGAATTGTATTCCTTCCATAATTCCGCAATATTTTTCATTGATTTGTGTGGCTTTTTTAAATGTACTACCTTGATGCAAGCATGCGAGGTATCCCCGAAGTGTCGGGGCCAAAAAAGAGAAAACCCCAAAAATACTGTCCAATTTTGGCATAAGGCCAACTCCTTTCAGCGGAAAAGAATCTGCCCGACCGGCGAGGTCGTAAAGGCTTCGTGCAACGTTCCTTTGCCTATTTAACGACCAACCCAGGGCAACCGATCCAGTGCC
>Ga0306897_1000305_pt1 | contig 10762 bp, 14 predicted proteins | sample AntRauMFilla1563_FD_190425 | JGI IMG/M metagenome (GOLD analysis project Ga0306897, IMG submission 190425) | Saline lake microbial communities from Rauer Islands, Antarctica - Metagenome Filla 1 #563 (v2) (version 2) | ecosystem: Environmental > Aquatic > Non-marine Saline and Alkaline > Saline ...
GTCCGACAAGCCCTTTGTGGAGACGCTCAGAGTGTGGGCGAAGTTGTCAAATGTGCTTCCTGCGATACCGAGCGCATCTGCGGAGGCCAGAACGCTGGCTTGTAGACCTCCAACAACATTCGTAACCGCGTCGCTTGTTTCCCTACTTGCTGCGGTGAATCTAGTGCGCACCTTTTTGGACAAGCCCCAAAACCGCTTGGTTTCAATTGTGCGGAACGTCTGTACCAGCGTATCCAAGCCATCGACTGTGACCTTCAAGCCTGAGTCGAGTTCTTTGGTGCGCTTACGGAAAAAGCTGAACGCCGCAACAACGGCAAGCAGTGGTGGGGCAACAGCACCCGCCGCCATCGCAAGACCGCCAAGCCCCGCTGTTGCGCCGCCGAGCGCCGTTCCGATAGCGCCGAACCCGCCAGCAAGCCCACCAGATGCCAGACCGCCTAGCACGTTGCCCACTCCGCCAAGGAAGCCTGCACCGCCCGCAAGTCCGGCAATGCCCGTACCTGTGCCAAAGCTGCCCACAAGACCGCCCAGCAAGCCGCCGCCACCAGCCCCGCCTGCCGCCGCTGCTGTGCCGCCGCCTGCCGCCGCTGCTGTGCCGCCGCCGGAAAACGCCGCCGCCAAGGGAATTGTGATCTTGTTCTTTATCGCAGTCGCGGCAAGCGTCTTGAGTGTGTTCTTGAATATGTCGATAAGCCCAGACATGCCGCCCTTGAACCCGTCGATCATGTAATCAACCATAGAGCCAAAGCCCTGAGCAAGCGTCTGGTCAGCGGCGTTTACAACCTGATTGGCGGTGTCTATGATTTGGGAAACAAGAGCACCTGTCTCGCTTTTGATACCTAGCACCATCCCCTCAATGGTGTTGACACCGTAGCCCTTGAACCGCTTGGATGGCGACTGGATGCCAAAAAGCCCCGTAAACTTGTCAATCGCAGACTTGCCTGCGGATACTAGCGCGCCACCTACATCGCCAGCCTTGCCTTTGATACCCTGCACAAGGCCCGCAATGATATCGCCCCCAAGCCCCACCATCCGCGCGGGCCATGACGCAACCTCAGCCTTGATGCTTTCCCAGATCTGCGCCAGTGCCGTGCTGATCGCGGTCATGCCGTTGGAAAACGCGACGGGGACGCCCATCACCGCGTCAGTCGCAGCCTGCACCATTCCGCCGCTCATCCAGTTGAAAAACTCGAACAGCTCAGAGCGCACGCGGGCAACGTCGCCCTGCAACAGCCCGATAAGCGCGCCTGTCAGCGTCTCCAGCGCGCGGGCCGTGCCTTCTAGGATCAGACCCGCCGCTTGGAAAGCCCCGCCTGCTACCATGCCCATGAACTTCCCTGCCTCGGCAAAGACGCTGGCCTCATTTGTGGCGTCTGCGGCGAACAGGGCAGAAAGCTCCTGCCCGATAGTTTTGAAGTTGGTCAGGATCGGCCCAACCTGCGCCCAAGCATCGCCAAGGCTTTCTTTGATAGGATCAAAAGATGCCGAAAGCGCAGCGAACCCCGTTGTGAAATACTCTGTCAGGCCATCGCGCATGAATGTGCCAAACGCCAGCGCAGTATCGTAGGCCGCGCGCACTGACGCCTCGAATTGATCCAGCGCCGCCGTGCTGATGCTTTCAGGTGCTAAAGCGCGCCAATCAAAGCCGCTAAAGTCCAGACCCGTGAACCAGTCGGCAAACACCGCAACAGCCGCCTTGGCCGATACCCACGCGCCTGCGAAGTCGCCTGCAATGACCTGCGAAACCGCACTGGTCGCCAGATCAAATGCCGGGGCAAGATCCGCAAACGCGCCCTTGATGCCCGACCATGCGGCCTTGGCCATATCCACCGCGCCGATCATCGCGCCTGTAATAGCCGGGAACCGCTCGCGCAGGCTGTCCCAATTTGTGAACAGGTATGTCGCGGCCACAGAAGCAGCGACACCAGCCGCAATAAACGGAAACGCCAGCGCGCCTGCCGCAACAGCCACAGCGCCAAGGCCAGCGGCCAACATGCCCAGCCCGTCCCACTCCATGAATGCCTGAGCCGCCGCCGCGATCTTCTCGACGGGGATTGCATCTGCGAAGTATTGCGCCGCGTCTGCCGCTTTTTCCATGACTGGAACTAGGACGGTAAGTAGAGCTTGCCCGACCCCGATTTGAAGATCAGCAAAACGCGCGCTGACAACCTTCAGGCGTTGGTCCATGTCATCGGACATTTTGCCGAACGCTGTTTCTGTTGCGCCTGCTTTGTTGCCCATATCCTCAAGGATTAACGCCATATCAGCGCCCGCAGTGCCCGCCAATGCCAGCGCGACCTTCGTCGCCTCTGTACTGCCGAAAAGCGTGCGCATTGCATCAGCGCTGCCGCCTGTCGCCTCAACAGCATCGGCCATAAACTGGGCAAAGCCTTTTGTTTCCAGCGCCGCCGAATTGAACTCTAGTCCAAGAGATTCCGCCAAGTCGCTTGCTTGCTTGCTTGGCCCGATGATCGAGGTCAGGGCAGCATTGATACCTGTGACGCTTTCGGCTGTGTTTATACCGCCTTTAGTCAGTGCCGCCGTCGCCGCCGCAACCTCGTCAAAGCTCAGGCCCAGCTTTTGTGCCAATGGCAGAACCTTACCGAGCGCCGAAGACAATTCAGGAATGGTTGTGACACCCGCCCGCACAGCCACGAACAGCGCGTCCGACGCCTCTGCGGCGGTCAATCCGCTCTCTGCATATACGTTTGTGGCACTTGTTAAGATACCCACCGCAGATGCAACATCGGAAACGCCAGCGATTGCCAATTTGTTTGCAGTGTTAAGCAATTCAGTTGCTTCGGCCCCTGCTTTTGCGCCACCGGATACAGCCTGATAATACGCCTTGGCTTGTGCCTGGGCACTAGTACCGAATTGCCTTGACGCGCCGCGCGTCGCCGCTTCGATTTCCTTCATCAGTGCGGGCGTGCCTTCGATCAGTGTTGAAACCTCAGACATGGCCGCGCCGTATGCACGCGCCTCGCGAATGCCACCGGACGCCCACGATACTGCGCCCAGCGCGGCCAAAGCGCCGCCAATCAACTTCATTGACGATGATGTGCGCCTTTGTGTACGCTCGCCGGCACCGGCAAACCTGTCCAGATCACCGCTGGCATTCCGCACGTCCCGACTGTCAACCTGTAGCCCGACTGATGCCATATCATCCATGCGGATTACTCCCTAAACGGCTGCGGCGTGTTTTTGCCGTTCGACTCTGACAATTCGCTCGCGTAAACACCGCTCATCTTTTGCAGCCATTCCGCTTCATTACCATCAAACATCAGCCCTACATTTGCGGCCCACGCCTGAATTTCTAAATGGGATAGGGCCGCCGGCCCCATCCCGCCTTGCATGACCGGCCCGACATCCATCAGCCATTCTGCAAGATAAGCACGAAACAACAATTCTGGAAAGTCCGGTTCTTCATTTGCCCGCTCCAAAAAACTCCACCGCGTCTGCTTTATGTCCTGCGGCTGTGCGCATAACCAAGCGTGTTGTCGCGCCCAGAGACAAAGCGCCTCTAGGCTTGTGCGAAAAAATTGGCACGGTCCTTCAAGAACTCCGTCACTTCGTCCAAGATCGATGGATATTTCCGATAGATTGCAAACGCCGCTTCTTCCGAAAACTCCACAGGCTTGCCGTCAATGCTCAGGTTTTCCCAGCCGATTGTCTGGTCGACGGCAGCTTGAACAATCCCCTCTTGACCTTCATCAATCACGGCCCCGATTTGCGCCGGACTCATTTTGGCAAAGTCCATCTTGCCGCCGCGCCGCTTGAGAATATCCGTTGCGCGCTTGCGTGCCTTGGCCTTTGCCGCTGGCGCGTCCATGCCGATCAGGTTGATCCGCATAGGCTTGGACAAGTCGGACGCGCCGTCCTTGCCTGTGACGTAGGCTGGCGCGTCTGTGCGAAGGTTGGTCAGGTGCAGCCAAGCGCCTGCCTCTGATGCCGATACCGAGTCGAAACAATCCATGGTTTGTGTCCTTTGGTTTGGGTTAAAGTCGGGGGGTGAGGTAAACCACGTCCCACCCCCCTGGCCTGCGAGGAGGTGCAGGATTACGGTGCGGCCACTTCTACGTCGGCGCGCGTGAACTCGATGTTGCATCTTGCCATGTTGACCGACCCGACCGACTGGCCGCGCGGGAACGACATGACTTTGCCCATGATATAACGGATTGTGCCGTCGCTGCGCGTCTCGCGGAAGCTGATTTCATCCTTGGATGCCAGCGCAGCAAGCAATATGATCTGGCCAGCGTCAGCAGAGTCATATCCAAGCGGGATCGTGATCGATCCGTAGTTCAACTCGCCGTGAAATTTGTTCACGATGCCAGTCTTGAGCGGCGTAAACGTGACCGCAGAATAAGCCGCGCCAAACTCGGGAACTTCGGATGCCTCTCCTACCTCGGTCCACGACAGCGCGACGTATCCGTCTGCGTCGAATGTTACGGGGGTGGCTGCCGAGACGGACAGAAACCCGCCGATGCCTTCAGTAAGTGCCATGATATTTTCCTTTCATGGGCGTGGATAGGCGGGATGCCTATTTCTTGATCGGCAGAATGCCGTTTGTAAACTCGACCAGGACTTCACCACCTGCTTCGGTAGCGTCGGCCACTGTGCCGGAATATGTGATGCCATTGGACATTGCGAATTGCAGCACGTCGCCAATCTTTGGCGTTTTGCCGTTGTAGATCATGGCAGGGGTTGTGCCGGTTGGCGTGGGCATTGTAACGATGCGAGCGCCTGTGATCGGTTTGGTTTTCTTGTCCATAGTTAAGGTGTCCTTTGAAAGATTGCGCGGCAGCGGATCGACACGTTCTTGCGAAAATATGCGCCGTCCATTCCGCCCGGCTGTGGGTCGCCCATGTCCGTCACCTGAATTTGACCGTCTCCGGCGGATAGTATCAGATCAATGGGGAATTGGTCAATGACGCGCTGCGCCTGGTCGTCGGCCTCATCATCGAACGTGCCCTCCTGCACAAAGACTGCCACAAACAACCGAATGGTCATAAGGCTTGACTTGGACAGGCCGAAACGCTCAGGCGGTGTATGGGTAAAATATGCCAGCCAATACGGCGGCTCAGGCGTGGTATATTGCAGCGCGGGGGTGTCATAAACGCCGGGCGCGTTCTCACCCCAGACAATCGGCGGTGCGGATGGTGTGGCGGCAAGGCGCGTGCGCAGGGCTGTTTTGATCTGCTTATGGTTCATCCGACCCGCGCCTTTGCCTTCGCGATGGACGCCCGCACAATCGCGGGCCATTGATCGACGGCACCTTCGACAAAGTGTGCGCCGGGTCGCCCGCGATTGCCGTTGTTCACCGCCGCCGCGTACTCTGCCGTCCAAGTGAATGTTGCCAGATCGCCGCCCTTCATGTTGCCAGCCACCAGAATGTAGGAAGATGCACCCTCGCCCATAGCGCCCCCAGCCACCGACGATTGCAGGCTGTTGCGCAAGTTGCCCGTGTCAACCGGCATGCGTCCGCCCTTGGCCTTGGTTTCCTGCGCCACGGCCACGACAGATTGAGTTGCGTCTTTCAGCACGGCATCGATCCGCTGTTTGGTCTTTTTGGTCCACTGGTCCAGCGTGGCAAAAGTGTATCGGGCCATCAGGTCAACCTCGCGAAGAAGTCAATTCTTACGTCAGAATAGCATCGGCAATTCACGGTTTCCCCAGCGGGTGCGCCCATAGACGTGTCGCCGGGATACATCATTTGAAAACCGCCAACCGTGAACGGCACGCCCTGCGCCGCTACCTGCCCATCCGCTGCCGCGTGTGTCTCGCGCGTGCGTGCGTCGGATGTCGCGTCCCAAGCCCTAACGACGTCCTGCGCCTGAACATCGTTGTTCGGGTTTTCGATCAATTGGTCCAGCGCCTCTTGCCGCCCAGCGTTCAACGCCTTGAGCGTTTCAGTGCGGGCGATGGTTTCGCCGCGCAACGCAAGCAGCCTGTCCGAGTAGCGCGCGGCCATGCGGTCAATGTCTACCTGTGCCACAGGTCTGCCGCCAGCAATGGCCCTGCGCACGATCCCGTCGAAACGCTTGTCGCGGCGCGTGCGCGTGAAGTAATGAGACGCTGTGGATGGATCTGCAAGTTCCTGCCGCAGCCCCGGAATGAGCCTCTGTGTTACAGGGTCAATCCTGCCGTTGACATAGCCCGCCTGCCCGCTTGTGAGCCCCACCAGCCCACCTTGCCGCTTTCCGTTGACCACACGCCCGCCAATGTCCAGCGCGGTGCGCAGCGGCCCGGCGCCAGCCTCAAGCCCTGCCCGGATCGTCTGGGCAATCAACACGCGGGTGTCGTCCACCACCTCAGTCACCAGCCGCGCGCCCAGGTCCCGCGCGATACGCTCGGCCCGCTCATTCCGACCGCCGAACGACTGCACAACCCTGTTGGCAATCGGGGCGCGGCGGGTGGCGTGCTGAAACGCGCCCATCTGATAATTGCCGCCAGTGTTCATGGCTGCCGTGATCGCCGTATCGGTCCTGAACATATCGGCGGCGTCAAAACGCAGCGCACGAAACGCAGCGTCCACATCACCCCGCGCAATGGCAGCTTCAAGCGCCTTCATATCAACGTCAGCCCGCGCCTGTCGCATGGCTGCGACAAACTCCGACTGGACGCCGGGCCATGTGTCATCCAGCAGTCTCAGGAAATTTTGGCGGGTGTCGCGGGTTGTCATTCAATCCTCACCGATTCCATGCCAAACAGCGAGTCCACCTGCGCGTCAGATAAACGTGCCGCAGCCGCAAGCATTGCAATTAGTGGATGATTGCGACGAATACGCTGGACAGCCGCCCATTGAATTTGAGCCGCAACCTTTTGCGCATCAGGCATGCCCGCAAGAGCTGCTGCAAATGTAGCGGGCCAGTTGCCCTTGGCTGCGTCAACCCCTTCATCGGGCGGCAGTATTCCGGCCCCCACAAGCGCTGTGATAAAGTCTATAAGGTCCAGCGATGCCCCAGCGCGGATATCCTCAATCGGCACGTCAGTGGTAGTCACAGTGCGTAGAACGCGGTCTGCCTCTACCGTTTCAACCGTTGACGATTTGGTGCGTGTGGTTTTCGAGTTGTCCACCGTTACATCAACAACAGGAACAAGCCGTTCATTCCCGTGGACGCCGGCGGTCGGTGGTGAAACTGTGTCGCCGTTTTCAAACGTCACCCGCCCCGTGCCGTGGTAAGTGCGAATTACTTTTTCGTCTTTGATGTGTGCTAGTTTCATGGGTTACCCTCTATGAATTTCCGTGAATGTAAATTGTGTCAGAGGAGTAATCACAACTAATTAGATTAACTCCATCGTAAGTTAGTCCAGATGGTTGCGTTGAAGGCGAAGCAAAGCTAGATAAAATTGTAGACGAAACACCATCGTGAATGTAAATTGTGGCGAGGATTAAATTACAGCTAATCAAGTTAGCTCCATCGTAAGCTAGGCCTGAGGGTATAGCCGAAGGCGAAGCAAAGCTAGATAAAATTGTAGACGAAACGCCATCGTGAATGTAAATTTTGCGGGCGGCTCTGTCACAGCTAATTAGATTAGTCCCAGCATAAGTTAGTCCAGATGGTTGCGTTGAAGGCGAAGCAAAGCTAGATAAAATTGTAGACGAAACACCATCGTGAATGTAAATTGTGTCGGAGTCTTGGTCACAGCTAATCAAGTTAGTTCCATCGTAAGCTAGTCCAGTTGGAAAGGTTGATGGTGATGCAAAGCTAGACAAAATTGTCGATGAAACACCATCGTGAATGTAAATTCTGTCAGAGAGTCGGTCACAGCTAATTAAGTTAGTTACATCGTAAGCTAGTCCGGTTGGTATAAACGAGGGCGAAGCAAAACTGGATAAGATTGTGCTGTTAGGAGTGACACCCCCGCCCGCTGGGATGTAACCCGACCCGATCATTGGTAAAATCAAAGTCATTGCATCGCCAGAACAGTAAGGGTCGAATACTCCGTCCCGCCGATGTCATTAACCTCAATGCGGCAAGAGAACTTATCCCCGTTTGTGGTCGTGAAGTCGTCGCCCGCAACCTTGTCAAACCCGCTTGTCGTGATTGCCCCCGCGCTGGAATTATTGATGATGAACAGGGAAAGCGTGGTGGCTGTGTTGGTCGCAACAACAGGTGGTGCCAATGTAAACGCGCCACCACCAATGATCTTTTTATATTGCGACCCTGCCGCCGTGGTGGGCGTGTAGGTTCCTGTCGTCATCGTTCCATTATCGTCAATTGCGGCTGTGAATGCGGCTGTTAGGTTGTCTGTCACGTCAGCCTTGAGCGTGTCCGCGTCGTATGCCTGCACGTCGGTGCCAATCGCAAGGCCGAGGTTTGTTCTTGATGTCCCCGCGTTTGCAACGTCTGACAGGTTGTTAGACGCAAGCAAATCACCGCTGCCATCGGCGCCTGCTGGCCCTGCTGGTCCTGCTACACCATCACAACGGTATACCGTAACTTGGCTTTCGCCTGCTATTTGGTTAACGGTGCCAGATGCCGCGCGCTCTTCACCCTGAACGCGGATAACATCTCCGTCAGACACAGCGAACGTAGCACTTATATGCGACGATGACGAGTCCTGGCTAGCCTGGCGGATGTAACCCGACTGTCCCACACCACTGACCTTAGTATTATTATTTGTAATCCAGATACCGACGTTTGACCGCGTTACTAACCCGGTCTGGGATATGTGCGCCTGCACAGTTACAACCCCATCGAAGTTGACCGTGATGCTGTCACTGGCCAAAGTGTAGTCCGAGTCTGTTGCGTCGTTTGTTCCGCCGAACGGGATGTTTGCGGCAGTGCTTACATTGATGTCTGTGGTGCTATCGGTGTTGCGTACTTGGCAGAAGGAAAATGCTGAACCACCACCCTCCCCCTTTTTTGCCATTGCTTGATAGGAACCAATGGACAAAGCAACGGCCAAACGGTCTTCGTCTGTGATGACATAAATCTGCCCAACGAGAAGGCCATCAGCGGCGGCTAGTGTGTCAAGATCAGCGCGAGTCCCGCGTTTGTGCTGAACGTCTGGCATTTAGAACGTTCCGCAGTCTACCGCACCAACGGCCAAAGTGACGAAACTGTCACCAGCATCTTTTGACCAAGACATTGATGTGTTCATTCGGAAGATACCGTCCGTGCCGTCCGTTCCCCAAATGAATCCTGCTGTGCCACCATCAACAACAGCCACAAGTTCATCAGTAGAACCGGGTGGAATGTTCAGCGCAGTTTTGAACGCATCGAACGTGATCTTTTTTTCCTTCACACCCGTTGCACTGGCGTCATGCATGATTAGCAAGTCAGCTGCACCTGCAACCGTACCAATCGCGGTTAAAGCATCAATGGCAGGAACCACAGGCACCATTGTTGTGGCGTCTGTCGGGAAGTGCGCTGTCTGACGGTCAGTCGTGACGAATATCTGACCAGGCAAGAGGGCCGATGACGGGAGGTTGGCGAAGAGGCCGCGTTTCTGCTGAACTGAGGGCATTGAGATATTCCTTTATGTTTTAGTTGAAAGTGCCGAGGTCTAACGCGCCGTTTACAAAAAGGCCCGCTGAGCTTGTGGTTAGGAGATTACCCGCCTGTGGGTCGATGGTAAGTGAAGACGTGCCATCCGCGCCCGGCGGCCCCTGAATACCCACAACGACCGCCCTTGGCGCGGCAGGTAACGAAACGACAACCTGCGTCGGCGCGGCCTGCTGGATTACGACGGCTGTCATCGCGTGACCTCCTTGCTCAGTATCACAAGCCCTTCAAGCCAACGGGCGGCGCTGGTCGCGCTTGTCACAAATTCCAAATCGTAAACGCCATCCGTCAAGATCGTGGCCGTTTCCGTTGCGTTTAACGTCATCGTCACAACGCCATTGGTGCCACCGAATGTCAGCCGCCCGTTGGCAGTGGTCAGGTCCATAATAATTTCAGAGGATGCAACAGTCTGGCGAATTTGCATACGCCCGGTCAGCCCCGTCAGATCGACAGGCGTTCCGCCCTCGGTTTGCAGGAATGTCACGACCTGCAAAAAGTCAGAGCCTTGGTAGATTTTCAGATCAACGCGCGCCGGAACAACGGTCATTTGCTCACCCTCACAAGCCAAGAAATAACAAAGCCCGCCGAGTCCATCGGGATAACTTCTTGCACGGGCCAATTCACGCCGTCGATTGTCAGCACATCGGACGTGCTAGGGGTAATCGTCACGCCGTGGTTCACCAGCGAATAGACCAACTCACCCGCACCCAATGCCAAGCCTGTCCGTTGTGTGTAAGCCTTGGCGGATGGCTTGGCCGTGAAGGTGTGAACCACTGGCGCGCCGGGTGTGGGGTTCCATGAGGGTCCTGTGGGCTGCCCTGGCCGGGTTATCCTTACAGACACCGCCCCAAGCCCGTCGCCCGCATCACGGCCTGCCTCAGCGTAGGCCAGCGCGACTTCAGCGGCTATGGCGGCCCCGCTCATACCAGCCTCGGGCCGGTCGAGTAACCGTAAAGCCCGCCGCCGATGCACTGGCGCAACATGGTTTCAATTTTGGTGGACCTTGGAACGGACGCGCCGCCCTTGCTGGCGTCACCCGTCACTTGCCATTTAATATCGCCCACGCCGACAAGAACTTTCTGATCTGCTGGCGTGAATGTCTTTGTCCAGATGAACGGCACTGCCACCTCGGCAATTGCAGCCTCGTATGTGGCTTCCTCAACATTGTCGCTGGCAACGGTGCAGGTCGATCCGGTTAGATATGTGAATTGGATGTAATCTGACGCCCGGACCAGCGCCTGCAGCGTTGCGGC
>Ga0306897_1000312_pt1 | contig 10589 bp, 11 predicted proteins | sample AntRauMFilla1563_FD_190425 | JGI IMG/M metagenome (GOLD analysis project Ga0306897, IMG submission 190425) | Saline lake microbial communities from Rauer Islands, Antarctica - Metagenome Filla 1 #563 (v2) (version 2) | ecosystem: Environmental > Aquatic > Non-marine Saline and Alkaline > Saline ...
CGATTCTACCTGCGCGATATTTTGCTGTGTCTTGGTGAGCTTGCGGGCGGCGTCTTGCTTTTTGATTTGATACAGCTTGAGCCCCAGTGCATCTTCGATCATCTCGCGGCGCTCTTTGGGTATCGCCGAGATCACGCGGTCAGCCTCACCTTGAGAAATAATATGATGACCAGTCGAGCCAATATGCGCGCCGGCTAGCAGCTCGTGCACGTCTTTGAGGCGCACGGTCGAGCCGTTGATCTTGTATTCGTTTTGCCCGTCACGGTGCACCACACGCTCGACTTTGATCTCGTCAAAATCAAGTGCAAATGAGCGCGCGGTATTGTCAAACAACACCTCCACGCTGGCTCGATTACCCCGCGAAGCGGCATCTGACCCACCCCAGATCAAGTCTTCACCCCGCTTACCACGCAGTGATTTAACCGATTGTTCACCGAGTACGAACCTGAACGCTTCGGCCACGTTACTTTTGCCGGAACCATTAGGACCAACAATAGCCGTGATAGCCGAGGAAAACTCTAGTTCACTTTTTTTAGCAAAGGATTTAAACCCTTGGATGGATAGTTCTTTAAGGTACATACGAGCCTATCTCCATTCTTCACCTCGAGAATACACTGCATAAGTATTAGTCTGAGGGCTTAACGCGCCACACCAGGCAGTCACTGGGCTGGCTGGGCTCGGACAGCGCGCAAAAGGGTGGTTATAATTTTGAGGTCTGTCGACTTCAACTGTGCGCCACACCAAAACCTTATAACTTGTCCTAGCTGGACTAACGTAGTACAAAAAGCCACTATCTACGGCTCTATCTTGATGAGGGTCAACTGGTAGCTCTGATATAAAATCTGGCACGAGACCAGCGATGTATTCCGTACAGGCCGCATAAAGATTACCGGGTCCCGGACCATTCCAACCGCTTGAACCACAGCCTGGGTCTGGATATCTACCATTCTGAGCCCTATATAGTTCGATTGCTAATTGCAGTTGTTTTAAATCAGCTTGACGGACCGCATCGCGAGCACTTGATCGAGCATCACTAAAGCTGACAAACAAGACAGATGAGAGTACTGCGATAATTGAAATCACTACCATGATTTCAATCAACGTAAATCCTCGCTCGAACTTATATAGTTTCATACAAATATATGATAACACTGGTCCCTGTCAAACTCAGGTCAGTTATACCGCTACTAAATTGCGCAGACGATATGTTCAGTAAGACGCTCGACATTGACTCGGTACTGCTCAGATGCACGACCATTAGCAGAAATAACATTTGGATCAGCATCTGCAATACCGCTCCACACAGCATAGGATGATTCAAATTGAAGAGTTGCAGAAAGTGGCGCACATTCGTTTGGTGTATTGCCTCCACCACTGTATCGATTGGTATTGTAAATTTGGTCACATAAACCAACATAGCAAACACTACCTGCGAGCGCTGGTTGACAAGTACGTGTTTGCATTTCAGTTCGATCACAACTTTGAAATGGGTGACCAATTGTTACCGTTTCAGCTTCAACCGTGTTTTTGGCCATAAATTTATAGACCGTACCTGCAGCATTAGTGGTATACACGTACCCAGAGTTTGTACCATCCAACCTACTGTCTTGCGGCAGTACCGGGATAAATTCTGGAGCTAGACCTACTATATATTGATTATTGTTACCACTACAACGATAGGCAGTACCCGTCTGTCCAGACCAAATGGTGTTTGGACCTACCGTCGGACCGTTACACCCCGCCGGGTACTGGCCATACTTTTGCTTAAATGACTCCAGCGCAGTTGCCACAATCCGCAAATCAGCTTGCCGATCGACATCACGTGATTCCGCGCGGGCGCCGCCTGACACCACCACAACCATAGTCGCCAAGATCCCCATGATTGCAATCACAACCATCAGCTCGATCAATGTAAATCCGCGATTGTTTTCTTGCATTGTATAAATAATACCACAGCAACTACGACCAACCTTTGACTTCAAGCGCAGCCTGTGCAGCGGCTTGCTCGGCTTCTTGCTTTGAGCAACCTACCCCTTCGGCTACCTTGTCTTGTCGCAAAAATACCCCCACGGTAAATATCCGATCATGATCAGGGCCAGACTGCGCGACCGTCTGGTAGGTAGGCGTCACGCTCGCGTGCTCTTGTGCCAGCTCTTGGAAGCGACTTTTGCCGTCTTGCCACAGTCGCCCTGATACGATCTTGTCGGTCTGCGGAAATAGGTTGGTACCGATAAACGCCGCCGCCACATCGTACCCCTGGTCCATATAAAGCGCCCCGATGCATGATTCAAAGGTATTAGCTAAAATATATTGCCGCGCTCGCCCTTCGTCTTTGGCTTCACCTTTACTCATGAGTAAGAATTCATTGAGACCAAGGCGCTCAGATGCAGCCGCAAGCGACACGGTGTTCACCAGCGCTGCGCGCACCGCGGTCAGCTCCCCTTCTGGTTTCTCAGGGTATTTTTTAAATAGGTAGTCGGTAATCACTAGTTCGAGTACCGCGTCACCGAGGAACTCCAGGCGCTCGTTGTGATCCCAGGTGGCTTCTTTGTGCTCGTTTAAGTACGAGCGGTGGGTGATGGCCGATCGCAGTAAATCAAGATCGGTAAAGGTAGCGCCGATGATGGTTTGCAGTTTTTGCAGGTCGGTATTGGGAGCGTAGTCTGCCATAAAGTAATAGAGTGTCTGGTTATATACCAGAAAGTAGCATTATTTGCCGCTTTTTGCCACCAGCATAGTGATGGCTTTGGTCACAATTGGCAAGATATCTTCATAAAAGTTCAGATCCAAGATCTCTGCGACCTTAAACCACTTGGCGTCATCGAGGCCGCCCTTTTGCTCAAGCACCAAATCAGTGTACGGCGCTGATGCCAGATAGTAGTGCACTTGCTTGCGCACCTTGCCCAGCTCTGGGTGTGAGGCGACGTATTCATTATTGCCGAGCTCCGCTTCGATGGTGATGTCCAGGCCGATCTCTTCCTTGAGCTCGCGCTTGGCTCCATCTTCGACGGTTTCGCCATCTTCGATCTTGCCTTTGCTGAGGGTCCAGTGCCCAAAAATATCGTGCACCAGCGCCAGGTACATTTGCCCTTGGTGCTCGGTGTATACCACGGCGCCTGACAGACGCTGAATCGGCATGTCTTCAAAGGCGACCGATTTCTTGCGCTTGAGGCCTTGTTCGTCTTTACCTGGCTCGCCGATTTCTTTATACACGGCACCTAGTACACCGTTTACAAACCGACTACTATTGTCGCCGCCAAATTGTTTAGCTAGCTCGATCGCTTCGTTGATTGCTACCTTGGCGGGCACTTCCTTGCGATCAGCAAACAGCAGCTCGTATAGCCCCAGGCGCAAAATATTGCGGTCAACTGGTGAAATACGATCAATCGGCCATTCAGGTGCGGCTTTTTCTATCACCAAGTCAAGCTCAGGCTGCTTGGCCATCACTCCGTCTAGGAGCTTTTCCATAAACGGCGTGTCGGTCTTGTTAGGGGCAAATTCAGTGACGTTGCGGTCGAGTACCTCGTGTACGGCCTTTTTTTCTAAACCATTCAAATCCCACTCAAAGAGTGACTGAAGAACGATGCTGCGGGATAAATGTCGGTTGGCCATATTACGAAATGTACTAAACTATTACTGTGTGCAAGTTTACCAGAAAATAAATCAAAAAACCGCACTATGCGGTTGATTGTGTGGATTAAGCTGACTGCTCTTTGCGAGGAGTTGAAGATTTGGCCTTGGCCATGGCTGGTGCAGCAAGCACTTCGGTCTTACCAGGAGCCACGTTTTCTGGTGATACACCTGAGTCTGTACCTGGTGCTGAGTCTGGCATATTGGTGTCAGCGTCTTCTTGCTGCTGACCTTTGATCGCTTCTTTTTTGGCAGTCATGCGCTCGGTTCGAGCATCAGTCTTAGCCTGCATGTCGATCACCATTCGACCTTTATAAAATCCACATACCTGACACATATGATGTGGCAAGTGATGGGCCTGACAATTACTACACACAGCTAGTGTAGGCGCTTTGAGCGCATGATGAGATCGACGATTTGCGGTGTGAGCCCGCGTGTGACGCATTCGGATTACCATAGATACATTTGATTAGTGGCCAGAACTATAACAAACTGAGCGAAAAAGGCAAGGAAAAAGGCCGACGTGGTGTTACACGCCGACCCTTGGGTGTTCGTATCGACCGAACTATTTAATTAATGTACTTCATCCCCGCCTTGCAAGATCGGGTATGTATAACTTCCTTATTGTGGAATATAAACAAACAATCTACTTTCCTCACGTTTCTGCTTCGCCTCTAGATTGAGCTGAATCAAATCTTGTTGTGACAACTGATCTGGCACTTCTCGCATGACATCCTCTGGAGCAGTTAAGCTGCTTGCTGCAGCTTTTTTACACTCCTCGGGGGATTTTCTTCTTTTTCCTGCTTGACTCATTTGAGCTCTTTCCCTGTTTGGTCAACGACAATTATTTCGATAAAGATAACCTCATCGAATACATATACTCTACAACATCTTAATGTTTTTGCAATAGCTGCGGCGGTGGATTGGGGAAAATCCGTGCTGTGCGATCGCTTCTCGGTGCGCTTTGGTGCCGTAGCCTTTGTGCTTGGCTAGGCCGTACTGCGGATACTTGGCGTCTTGCTGGACCATGTAGCGGTCACGAGTGACCTTGGCCATGATCGAGGCTAGCCCGATCACTAGTTCTTTGTCGTCGCCCTTGATGATGGTGGCTTGCTGAAACTGCGCTGGCGCATAGAGCGATCCATCGAGCTTGATGAAGGTGTCAGCAGGATCACATTCAAGGTCAACCAGCCCAGCTGCAATTGATCGCCTGATCGCGGGCGCAATCCCCTTGCTGTCGATCGACGCTGCCGACACCGACTTGACCACGTACGATAATTTCTTCTGCACGTGCAGCGCTAGCACTTGCTTATATATGACATCGCGCTTTTTCTCGCTGATCTTTTTAGAATCCCGCACGCCAGGCACCAGCGCCCAGTCAAAGTCAGCCGGCACCATAACCAACCCAACCGTAACCGGCCCAGCCAAAGGCCCCCGCCCCGCTTCATCTATTCCGACTATCCATTTTGATTTCATTGATGACAGTATAGCAGACATTGACTTTTATTCATATACATGTATAATACAAGTATCACTTTTACTATTCAACTAGGAAAGAGGACTGATAATGTTCAATACATCAGGTAGCGACTATCTCACCAACGTCAAGACAGCTTGGGACAATACAAGCAAGCAAACGCGATCCACAATATACTCAGGACTCAGTTTGTCTATTGTGTTCGTGATTCTATTCTCTATGATGGGAATCACCAGCATCGCAAACGAGCGACTCAGCGCCGAAAATCTGCAGCTCAAGGCCGAAAATCAATTGCTGCAGACACTCATCGACGAGCAGCAAGCGAGTGCTGATCGTTTCGACAGCTTCGCACGACAAATGATCAGCAATGCCGAGATCGACGTGACCGTTGCGCAGACTGAAAGTCAAGTTGCACCAGCCAGCCGCATCCGTTCCCACAACTGGCGTTCTTGGGGTGATGGAACCACTCGTGCATATGGTTATACATGTGGTTCAGCAAATTGTTAAACTCAATAACGCCCCGAAAAAATATTCCGGGGCGTTTTCACGTCTGCTGGGTAAATTTGTTATACTATCCGCAATGTCAGAATCTCCTACCTCAACTCCTACGAAGTAATTGTGCTAGGTGTGTGCTAGGTGTCACCTGGCACATGGCGGTACTGTACGATCTAATTTGCTATACTACCAACAATGTCTGACTCTGAGCAATTAAACTACTCTACCACTCCCGAATTCATCCACCTGCACACCCACTCGATGTATTCGCTTTTGAATGCTGTGCCGCGCCCTAGTGAGCTGGCGGCTGCAGCTGCGGCCGATGGGCAGACCTCGATGGCGATCACCGATGCGGGCGCGATGTACGGCGTGATTGATTTCTATCAGGCTTGTAATAAAGCTGGTATCAAGCCGATCATTGGCCTGGATGCATACCTGGCACCGCGTACGCGCTTTGATAAAGAAAACCCTACCGACCGTCCACGGTCGCGCCTGGTCTTACTCGCCAAGACATTTAAAGGCTACCAAAACCTGATCGAGCTGGTCACCAAATCAAACACCGAGGGCTTTTACTACAAAGGTCGTATCGACGACGAATTGCTTGCGCAAAACAAAGAAGACCTGATCTGTATCATTCCGTCATTTGCCGGTGAAGTGGCTCAAGCGCTGAAAGACTCGCTGCCCGAGCGAGCTGCTGAGCGCCTTGATTGGTACAAGCGCACTTTTGGCGATGACTGCTACCTGGAAATAACCCATCACCCAGAAATCTTTGGTCACAGCGAAAACCAAGACCGGATTAAAAAGTTGGCAGCGGCTACCGACACGCCGCTAGTGGCTGCGCACGATGTCTATTATATGAAGCCAACCGATCACCTCGCGCGCGAGACGATGATCAAGATCCAAAGTGGTGGCGTAGTCGACACCGCCTCAAACCACCAAGGCGCCGAAGACTTTTCTTTCAAAACCCAAGCCCAGATGAAAGAGTGGTTCAAAGACACACCCGAAGCACTAAGTAATACCGTCAAGATCGCCGATCAGTGTAATGTCGAAATCACCCTGGGGATGGACGCCTGGGTGTTTCCTGATTTCATCATCGAGAGTGGCCGCGAGCCAGATGATGAACTGCAGGTAACCGCGTACGCCGGTGTGACGTGGCGTGGCATGGACATAAACGATGAAGTATTGAAAACCCGCCTCGACTACGAGCTAGACGTGATCAAAATGAAAGGCTACGCCAAATACTTCCTAGTGGTAGGTGACCTACTGCGCGAAGCGCGCGAGCGCGGGATCCTCACCACCATTCGAGGGTCAGTGGCGGGATCGTTTACCACATATGTGCTAGGGATCACCAACGTAGACCCGCTCGAGTACAAACTCCCCTTCGAGCGATTCCTCAACCCCGAGCGACCATCGGCGCCCGATATCGACATGGACTTTGCCGATAATCGTCGCGACGAAATCATCGAGTACGCCAAGCAGAAATACGGCGCCGACAAGGTAGCGCAGATCGGCACCTTTGGAACCATGGCCGCCAAAGCGGCGGTGCGTGACGTTGCCCGGGCGCTTGGGCACGCGTATAGCACTGGCGATCGCATCTCAAAACTCATTCCACTCGGCGCCCAGGGCTTCCCGATGACCATCGACCGCGCGCTGGTCGAAGAGAAAGAATTGGCCGAACTATACAAAAAAGACGCCGAGTCCCGCGAAGTCATCGACCTGGCCAAACAAATCGAAGGCCGCGTCAGACACATCGGTGTACACGCCGCTGGAGTGGTAATTTCCCCAGTACCACTCAACCAGTACGTCCCCATCCAGCCCGACTCGAAGACCGGCAAGTTCGTGACGCAGTACGAAATGCACTCCGTGGGCGAGGACGGAGTGGGCTTGCTCAAGTTCGACTTTCTGGGGATCAAGAATCTCGCGATCTTGGCTGACGCGGTGAAGCGGGTGAAGAAAATCCGCAACGTCGACGTCGATATTGAAAACATCCCCCTTGATGACCAACTGACCTTTGACATGCTGGCGCGCGGCGAAACGATGGGACTCTTCCAGCTCAACGGTACTGGGATGACGTCGTTTCTCAAGCAACTCAAACCATCGACCATCCACGACATCAACGCGATGGTGGCACTCTACCGCCCCGGACCGATGGAAATGATCCCGCAGTACATCGAGCGTAAACACAATCCGTCCCTCGTGACGTACCTCGACCCACGGCTAGAGGAAATCATCGAGCGGTCGTACGGTGTCATCACCTACCAGGATGACGTCATGATGACGTCGATCAAGCTGGCTGGCTACAGCTGGCTCGAGGCCGACAAACTGCGTAAAGCGATGGGAAAGAAGATTCCCGAAGTCATGGCCGCCGAAAAAGACAAACTCTTCCAAGGGCTGATCGACAACGGCATGTCAGCGCAGAAAGCTGAGCAACTCTGGAAGCTGATCGAGCCGTTTGCCGCGTATGGATTCAACAAAGCGCACGCCGCGTCATACGGCCGCGTCGCCTACCAAACCGCCTACATGAAGGCCAACTTCCCCGTCGAATACATGTCAGCGGTACTGACCGCCGACAGTGGTGACACCGAGCAGATCTACGCGATCATCTCTGAGTGTAGCCGCATGGGAATCGAGGTGCTCCCGCCCGACATCAACGAATCATTCGAGGACTTCTCGGTGGTACCAGGCACGCAAACCATTCGCTTTGGACTGACGACGATCAAAAACTTTGGCGCAGGCATCGCCAGCATCATCATCGAGGACCGCAAGAAAAATGGCCCGTTCAAAGACATGCAGGACTTCCTCACCCGCATCCACGATCGCGCACTAAACAAGAAATCTATGGAGGCGCTCATCTGCACCGGCGCGTTTGATAGTTTTGAGAGGCGTAGTGTGTTGTATCACAACCTGGAAACCCTGCTAGCATACAACCGTGAACAAATAGCCGGCAAAGAAACCGGTCAAGATTCCCTGTTTGGCAGTATGGCTGCCGTAGCTGACCTGACGTTGCAGCCAGCTGAGTCACTACCGATTTTGCAGAAGCTGACCTGGGAGAAGGATTTGCTTGGGGTATACGTTTCTGGCCATCCGCTTGATGCCTTTGAAGCGGAACTCAAAAAACGCGCACCACTGGCGACCGTCAAAGCCGACATGCGTCAGGGCGTGCCAGTGGTCACCGCCGGCATGATCGAGGCCGTCCGCGAGCTGATCACAAAAAAAGGCGACAAGATGGCTTTCGTCCAGCTCGCCACCCGTGACACCACGATGGAACTAGTCACCTTCCCCGAGTGTTTCGAGGCTCACCGCGCTATGCTGGTGCCGGGGACCTGCGTCGCCGTCAAAGGCAAGCTGAACATCCGCAACGACGAACCAAGTATTTTGGTGGACCGGTTGAAGGTGCTGGGAGCAACTGCTGAAAAGTCAGTTGACAATACAACACCCACAGAGTAGCCTAACAGTAGAGAGCAACCCGAAGGAGGTACCAATGCCCGGACCAGACGACACTATGCGATTCTTGCACATATACGCGCAAGTCAGGGGATATACGATTCCTAAAGATATCGATCCGCTTTTGCTGGCAAAACTCAAATATGAAGCAGAGGCCATCCGACACGCAGGAAGAGGCTTGGACGCACTTTTGAATTCCCGCTGCACACCGGCGCAAACGACGAAACGTTCACCACGAGTTACAACTGTTGCGGACCCAAACTATACTCGTTTTGGAAGTGGTCGTGGCACACAGTAAAATAGCAATCATCACCCGCGCCGGACTCCGGCGCGGTTTTTATTTATCTATTTATTCGCCCAAACACGCTTAGAAAAACATCGACACTACCGCAAAGTAAATCACCAGCGTCAGCACATCGCGCACCACGGTTGCGACTGGTCCGCTGGTCAGAGCGGGATCATATCCTAAACGCACCGCGATGTACGGAATACATAACGCTATCAACATCGCCATCACAAGAGTACCCACGAGTGCAGTGGCTAGCAATAACACCAGCTCTGGTGCCTGAAACCAATAGACGGTAATACCCGCCATGAGCAGAGACAAAATAATTGCTAAGGTTCCCGATACAACAAACTCACGAGTCAGATACGTGCGAAACCGACCAATACTGCGAAGCGACGGATCGAGCGCGAGCGCGCGCACAAAAATAATCTCCGTTTGCGACCCGACCGCATCAGCCAGGTACACTACCAGCGGAATAAACGCCACCAGCAGCACGTGTGCCGTCAGCGCCTCTTCAAAACTATGCACGAGCGTAGCTGCGAGTAGTCCACCACCCAGCCCAAGCAAAAGCCAGGGCAGACGCCGCCGGATATGCAGCAGTGGTGTGCCCGACAACAGCGCCTCACCAGCGTTTTCAAGCTCCCCACTTCCCGCCCGTGCGAGAATGTCAGCCGTGTGTGCGTCATGCAGAATCTCTTGAATGCAATCTGATGCAACAACACCCAGTAGCTGCCTGGATGTCTGACTTACCACTGGCACCGCTTTTATGCTATGGGCAATTGCTGCCAGAGCCACGCTGTACGCTGGCGCGTTGTCATAGACAGTCACAAGCGCAGTCTGAGCGACGTCCGTCAGTAGTGTTTTCGGTCGATGGGTGAAGATTTCTTTTATTGACACTACCCCTATCAGCAGCTGGTCCTGGTCAACGATATAAATGTACGCAATACTCGCGTAGGTGTTAGCGTGCGTAGCCAACAGATCAATCACCTGTTTGACAGTACTGGCAACTTGAACCATGGGCACAGTTCCAACCATACAATCTGCTGCCGTCTTTTTTAAATAGATACTGCTCATGCAAGCCTAAATTAATGTAGTTTAGTATAGCAGAGGCTAGGAGTAATAATTTGCACTGTGTTACCATCAGACACCACCATCTATTTGCGGATTTCCGGGAGCAAGGTATCATCTAAGAACTATGGAACAACAACTACATAACAAACGCCACACCCTGGCTCACTTACTCGCCGCCGCCGTGGT
>Ga0306897_1000316_pt1 | contig 10571 bp, 10 predicted proteins | sample AntRauMFilla1563_FD_190425 | JGI IMG/M metagenome (GOLD analysis project Ga0306897, IMG submission 190425) | Saline lake microbial communities from Rauer Islands, Antarctica - Metagenome Filla 1 #563 (v2) (version 2) | ecosystem: Environmental > Aquatic > Non-marine Saline and Alkaline > Saline ...
CTTGCTGCACCGTCTCGGCCAGCTTGGTCGAAGGAAACAGCCGCCCTTCGTTTTCTTCAACCGTATCGACGCCGCGAACTTTAAACCAATCCAGCGTCTCGCTCACGCCGTGCTGCATAAAGGTCGAGAACAAAAACTTTCCCTCAGCCTTGTACTGGCTGAGCATCTCGCGCACGACGGGTTTGTTGTTGGTGATATTGCAGCGACCACCACCACTGATGAGCAGCTTTTTTCCCAGCACATTGTTTTTCTCTAGCAACAGCACCGACGCTCCAGCCGCGCACGCACTGCTGGCCGCCATCATCCCGGCCGGCCCACCGCCAATTACCACTACGTCGTAGGTTTGCATATTGCTTGTATGTTACCAAATGCCGTGACTTTAGATAGCTCGACTGTCCAGCCGGAGTCGGTGAGGAGCTGGGTAAACTCAGCCTCGCTGTATAAGCATACCGGCTCGTGGATCGAGAACATGTCTTGCCCTAGGTCAGACAGCTTGGCAAAGCGATCTGGTAGCGGTGTGGCAGCGGCAGCATACGTATCGCCCACTAGCGACCCAGTACCAGTTACCGATATAAATAATTTACCTTGCACTAGCCCGCGCAGGTCACGCAGAAATTGCAGCGCTGCGACATAAGATAAATAATGAATCGTCCGCTGACAGATCGCCATAGCAAATTGCTGATCGCCCAGCAGCAATGCAATATCAACCAGATCCCCCGCCACAAATACCAACGGCGGCGCCTCGTATCCATAGCTCGCAAACTGACCAGTGAAATCAAACTGGTCAACCGCCACCACCCTCGCCCCAGCCTGCACCATCCGCACAGATTGCCCACCAGCCCCACAGCCCAGATCGAGCACCGCACAGCCAGCGTGCGCAGCCACATAAGCCAAAGCCTCTTTATCAAGACTGTCAGCCCGATTACTAGCAATATCCACCCCATGCCCATCGAAACTTTGGTAGTCGGTCATGCGCTACTCTTTAGTCCACACCGCCAGCTGATTACCATCTGGATCAGTGAATTCAAAGCGTCGACCACCTGGGAACGAAAATATATCAGTAGTGATTAAACCTCCAGCTGCTTTGACTTGCTCTAGGCTGGCTTCAGGGTCATCACTCCAAATAATCGGCATAATTGAACCATTAACCGGCGTACCCAAAGCAAATCCACCCTCAATGTACTCACCCGCAAAAGCGACGTACTCTGCACCCCAGTCAGTAAACTTCCACCCAAATGCTGCTGTATAAAATTGCCTGATCCGCTCAAAATCAATTGAGAGAAATTCGATGTATTGAATCTGGTGGTGGATGGTTGTCATGACTGTCAGTATACCAAAATTCCCCTACGGTCGCTGTAAGCTTAGTGCGATTGTGCCGCCGAGGGCACTCATGGCAATCAGTAGCCAAATGACTACCTCGATACTGTACGCTTGCGCTAGCAGGCCAAATAGCCCAGTGAACAGCAGCACGACGCCGATGATGGTATTGGATATCGCAGCGTAGGCGGCGCGAGTTTCTTCATTGGCTAGGTTGACCAAGTGCACATTGCGCGCCAGGCGCACGCCTTGGTAGCTGACCATCACACCAAACAACACCAGCGGCAAGAACCATGCGGCGCCGTACAGCCCAGCGGTAATCCCCCACAGCGCCAGCCCAAAGAATCCCGCCGCCATCACTCCTGACCCAGCCAAGACCAGCGGTGTTGAGCGATCGCACAGCCCACCCCAAATCCGTCCCGATACAAACGAAGCAAACGAAGACGCCACCACCAACCCGCCCAGCTGCGCGAGCAAGTCAGTGTCGCCGACCTGTGCTAGTAGCAGCAAGAATGGCGGCGCCACCGCGGTGGCGGTCAGCAAGCCTCGCACCACCAAGAATTTCTGCAGCTCGCGATCGCCAACCAGATACCCAATGTATTTGCGGGTGACAGGATCGTAGGCGGTGTCGGCAATGACACTAGGTACCTCAGCCAAATATGAAAATCGCCACGCGGCCAGCAGCCACATGACTGTCGCCAGCAACAGCGCCCCAAACACAATCGCCCGTTGATCAAATACCTCAAACAAAAGCAGCAACCCAAACACCAGCACACCAGCCGCCGAGATCGAAGAGGCAGCGCCAGATACGGCGCCGCGCCGCGGCTTGTCGACGGTCTTGCCTAGTACATCTTTGTAGCTGATCGAACACACGCTGCGTGCCACCGCAAATACCGTAAGGCTCCCCACGATCGCGGCACCTGCTGCAGTACCAGTCAGATACAGCGCACTCAGCGCGATTGCCAGCACCATCAACCCCTGCACCACCGACCCTATCACCCACCACCACTTGCGCACGGCCACGCGGCGTAACTTTGCAGCGGTAAACAGTTGTGGCAATAGTGCACCCGCCTCGCGTACAGGCACCAGCAACCCCACCCAAAATGCCCCAGCCCCAACACTAGTCAACAGCCATGACAGCACTAATTTAGGATCAACCAGCCCATCACCAAACCGAGTCAGCGACAAGGCGTGCACGTGCACCCGCTGGTTGGCTCTTTGCGTATTTGGCTCCACTGGTGATGCTGCAGCTGTCTGTTTCATCAAAACACTATAGCAAATTAATCAGCTGCGAGTGTCTTTCGCCATTAACGAGCTTCTGAGGCCTGCATTTTCTTTGATAGATCAAGGTAAAAGATCACCTTGGTAAACACATCAAGTAGCAAGAATAATACCGCTGCGATAGTAGCCGAGATCAATCCAAACCCATCTGGTGCCAGTAGAAACGCAATTGGGAATCCAGACCAGCCAATCAAAATATATTTGGCGACCGCAGCCCGATGAGGTGACACAGCAGTCAGTAGTGGGTACACCAATCGCACATACGCCACAGTACTAAGTGCAAAGAAACCGATCATGTACCACCCATCATAGTAGGCTGCAGCAGCACCCGTTACCATCACAATCGCCGTGAGGTACAGCAAGTATACGGTTTCAGCTTGTGATTTCTTGAGGAATTTGGCAATCTCATACATCAACAGTGTACAACTCAGGCCATAGAACAACCAACGAGTCGCGTACACCGCCCCACCTTCGGCACCGATCGTCATAAGTGACCCCTCCAGCATCAGCGTATAAGAAATAATGGTAATAAAGCTCACAAGGAAGGCAGAGTTGAACTCTTTTTTATGAGTAAATAAGAAATAAGTAGACGCAAGTGAAAAAAGTGCGATCCCGACTAAAAATACCATTTCAATTTGAATATCCATACTTATATAATAGCATAGGATGAAATCAGACAACTGGTAGACGTTTATTGCTGGCGCAGCATATCTAGCGCAAAATCAGCTTCTTCGGCACTCTTTTGAACTGTTGCTCGCGCATCTTGGATTCCTCGGTTGTAGACATTTGGGCCGATGGTCTGCAAGAAGAACTGTAATATTTCATCGGCTCCAATCATTCCCAGATCAAGATCGTGCTCACTAACAAAATAGCGGATTATTTCATCCACTCCTTTGCGTGTCTCCTCTTTGGATAGCATTCCAAGCGGCAAGTCTGATGTACTCATGTGGGTAGTATACGCCAACCCAGCGTTATGGCTAGCTATGAAAAAGACAGAGAAAAAGTTCACGTCCTTCGAAAGTCCGACTCCAAGAAACACACTAATCCCGCAGTTTCACCGTCAAACTGCGGGATTAGGTTTTTAGGCTAAGTGCGACGGTGAGTGAAATGTCGCAGGGACTTTTCATCACCACGGAAGCAAGTCCTCCGTTATCACGACCAATCTAGGCAAGGTCGATTACGTGAAGGCAGAGGTTCTAACCTTTAATTCTTAGAAAACTCGTAAATGGCATGCAACCTTCCTTCTTTGTCTGTTGTCTCAAAAACTTTTGTCGACTGTAGGTTAAAGTCCCTGGAAATACTATCTGGATTATGTTCTTCCCCAGCAATCTCAGAATAAGGCATGAGAATTTTGGAATCATGATTTGTATACAGAATCGCTTGATCAAAAAATCTTGCGATAACCTCTTTTCCACCCTTGCCATCTTTTCCAAACCTACGCTTGGTACTATTTTGGGGAGCATAAGGATGATTAAAAATTATCAAATCAAACACTTGCTCTGATGGAATATTCTCAAACAAATCACTAAGTACAATAGTAATTTCACCAAAATTTTTTTGTCTCAGTGCATTTTTTCTTGCACACTCGATAGCTGGCTCATGATAATCTACTGCCCACACTTCGGGCACTCCCATCTTTTTCAAGGCGATAGCAATCACTCCCAGACCACAACCCATATCTAGTGCTTTTGTAGGTGAATAGCTTTTAGCCATTTCTATCAAATACGTTGTGGTCAGTCCAAGATCTGAAGGAAATGCCCCCTTGCAGACAGTGACATCAATGCCACAAATAGTAGTCTCGTACGGCTGCTTATCAAACATTACTCCAACTATGTTTTTATTTCTTGCATGTAAGTCCATCTGATCATGATAGCAAACCGTAGTGATGAAGAACACTCGTCGTTATGGTTCACTACCTACAGAGACAAGATCTCCGTACCTTAGGCTGGCGTAACTCACCGGCTATCCAACTCCGAAGGACCAACTCCGAAGGACCAACTCCGAAGGACGGTCCTTCGGGAATACTATCGCTACCAAGTACCGGGCGCCGTATTATATGATGACCCTAATGCAACTTCCTAGTCGCCGTCGCTTTCATCACATCATCGGTGATTTCGTTGGTGTAGAAAGATCCAGATATAACATCGAGGGCTTCGGTGAGCTCAGCGTTGGAGCAAATCTTTATTCTATTATTTTCAAACACACCGACTCGCTCGTATTTATCAGCATACTCGCTCATCCTGGTTATAATTCTTGAGTCATCCAAATCAATGTCCAAGTCGCCTTTTATCCGAGCTAGCCGCTTTCTATTCTTTGGACTCACATCAGCCACATCAAATTCAGCGATATTGAATACATCAAACGCCAAGGCTTCTTCAGCATGCTGCTGGGTGGTCTCTTCAAAAAAGTCGTTGAGCACCTTAGCAATACGGCTCGCGCTCCTGAAACTTTTAAAGTAGGCTCGCTTGGTTGATTTATTGATGTATAGATCGACTGAAGGGTCAATCAACACCTTTTCAGACGGCACCCCAAAGACTGGTCGATCACCCCACTCAAGCGTCCCTATCTGTACAGCAATTTGACTGGGGCGGATTTTTTTAAACGAGATTGCGCCGCTTGTCACGCTGTATATCACATCTATATTTGCATACTGATCGCCATAGCCTGAATTATCCAAGTGTGCCGCCTTGCCATTATCAGTCGCATACACATCTTTAATCTTTTGCCATTGCTCATTTGATAGATCAACGTGAAATATCTCATCATTGAGCGACTGCGGTCCATAGCAGTCGTACTCGATTGAGTTTTTTAACCCAGGTGGAGTAAACAAATGACTTAATTTGTCATCCACCTGATCCTCATTAAATAAAATCACCGTTGGATTCTCCTCCCGCTTCAGCTTTGCATAAATCACCGCCATAGGTACTTTTCTCTAGAAATTACAATTATTAACACCGTTCGACAAAGGTGCATCATACTATATTTGTGAGGTATTTTTGATTGCTGTTAAGGGAAGGGATTTTCTCAAGGTACTTGTGACAAAACAGAAACTTCCCTTTCTACATTTCAGCAAAGGAAGCCAGTCTTAAGGAGAGATAAAGAATTATACAGAGGTTCTGATTACATCTAATAATTCATTTGGGTTCGCAGCCAAATCCCTGGCAACCTGCCCACGCTTTGGGAGGGCTTTATCGTCTTGATTTTCGCCCAATATATAATGTTGATACATAGGCCAGGTTGAACCTACTCTTTCTCGAAGAAAGCTTGGGTACGTATCTTCTATGGCTGTCATATCAATTGAAGAACCTCTCCCGCTCTCGTAGCCTTGTATAAACGACCCCGAAAACAAAGCAATTTCTTCTTCTGTATGAGTATTAACCCTCATGACATTAGAATTGAAAGCGTTAAGAAAATCCATATACGGGTTTGCCAGGCCAGAATTGTCCCAATCGCAGATGGCAATAATATTCATTTTGTCATCGCGCAACACATTTCCGGCGTGAAAGTCTGCATGACATATCGTTGGAACAAAATTGATTTCTCTATCGTCATTATTTCTTTCTAGATAATCAAGCTTGAACCGGGCTTGCTCAAGAGCTTCCTCATCAAATAGATCTAGTTCATCCTTTTCTACAATGATGTTTAGGATGTCTTTAAGCGTAGAAATTCTCTTTTTGTCTGCGTCTGCTGCCCATCTTGGGATTGGACGCAACAGTGCTTCCGATGGCGAGACAGGGACTGAATGAATTCGACCAAGCGCCTGGGCTGTGTTAAAGACAAGTCGATTAAGTTCATCAATATCTTTAACTGAACCTTCCTGATGAGTAATATGATTAAACAGAGCAAAAGACGCTCCATCGATGTCTACGGTATAAGATCCGTCCTTTGGAAGCAGCGGCAGAACAACTGGGATACGTTCGTCCTGCGCAACAATTTCTGAAGCCCGGTAAGTCGCAGCGTGCCTTTTCATATCTTCTGATCGGTAGCGCTTGGCAAAATACTTATTTCCATCCTCGTCAACCAGGAAAGCATTTTCAGTAATCATGCCCGACTTTGGAGACGATACGTAATTCAACTTTCCTAAACCATATATATTGGAAATCTCATCCAAATGCTGTCTATTAAACACTTCGCTCTCAGGTGTTGAGGTATTAATTTCAAGATTTTCCATATTTAAAGTATATCAAAGGAATTCTGTCGGTACGGTCTGAGAAGCTTCCTATACTCTAGTTACCTAGGCCCGCCTAGTTACCTAGGCCCGTCCTAAGTAGTATTAATCAATACCGTATTTTTTGACTCGTCGTTCATTCATTTGAGATTCCCCTGCTATTTGTTTTAGCGCATCTGTGGCGTTGTTTATAATCGCAGTCTTCTCATCATCTTCAGCTTGATTGCCTTTGAATATTAGCGCCCCATAAACAATACGTCTTAAATTATCACCGGGATTAGCTTTAAAGATTGTATAAAAATCATCTTTCGATAACTTAGAGAGTAACGTCACGTCTTCTTTATTCCATCCTTGTTTTGAACCGATACTGATCAGCAGTTCTGTAGGATCTCTTTTATCTTCAAAAGACGCATACTTCTCAGCAAATGCTGATACAACATCTACGTCAGAAACATCAGACCTGAAAGGATTGTCTGCGAGGTTAAATATATCTTTTTCTCCAGATCTCGATTCAACATATGTCTCAATAAGATTTTGTGCTTCCTCGTTCTTACCAAACTCTTTTAAAAATACAACTGTTCCATTTAGATTCATTGGACTAACGACTGAACAGCACTTCAAGGCTGCTGCATAAAGTTTAGCTAATACTTCATCATCATTTATTTCAAATGAATCATGATACAAGTCCCACACCTCACTAAACTCATTCTCCATCTCAGACTTAACGGCTTGATCCTTGAGTCTGGCTGCCTCTGTATGCATCTGATCCTTATCAAAATACCCTTTTGCTAAGTTTTCCAGTATTGCTCGATCAAAATCATCAAAAAAAGAAAACTTGTAGTCTTTCATAGTTTCAGCCCACGCTTTTTGTTCAGGAGTGTACTCGTCCCCTCCTAATATCGCATATGTATTATTGAAGTCTTCCAAAAACTTTAAAGGAGGTGCACCCAACGCTCCATACAAACTCCAGCCAAACAATACAACAGAGTGAGCTATTTGATTATTAAGTGCTGGATAATCTTTTAGTATTGATGCTAAAGTTTTTGCATGTTTTTCTATCTTCTTGATAATCCGAATATTTGTAATACCAAGAGTGATGCAGTGTCCTTTTAGCAAGTTTGAAAGTTCGTCATTTTTATCAAAAACAAGATCAGCTGACTCTTTAGGAGTTGGCTCAAAAACCATAACTGTATCAGTCACTTTTTCTAACTGTTTTTTGAAAGTTGTCTGATCATCTTCGCTAAGCTCTTCTTCATTTAAGAGTAGGACCACCTTGCATCCCCTATCCTCTTTCAAAGAAGAAGCGAGCCCAAGTACATCTAAAAGTCTTAAGTCTTCACCAGACCTCTCCAAATCGTCAATACAAACTATTTGATTCCTAACAGCTAAAAACAATAACTTTTCTGAAACCCCTAACTTGGACTGGATAATAGGGTTTTGTGATGTGTACGATAAAGCCTTCTTGTATTTTCCTGAAATAATCTTGAGTCTCTGCTGAATAGTTGGACTTTCAGTTGCCACGAGAGAATCAAGTCGCACTGTATTTTCAAAAATACTGTATCTTAAATCAGCTAAACTACTTAAACCAAAAAGGGATACGTATGAATAATCATCGAAAGCCGCACAATCAGCGACCTCTTTAACAAACTTACTCCAAGCAAAAGTTTTTCCTACACCCCATCTACCCTTTATGCAGAGCACTTCAGGGTCCGGAGATTTTAAAAATCTATTTATCTCTTCATGAATAACTTTTACAGACATAATACGACTTTAACTTTTTATAGCGCAGCCGCTTTTGCCACATGAGCAGCATATAGTAGTTACCTAGGCCCGTCCTAAGTAGTATATCATTTCACCACTATAAACTAAATCTTTCTTTAACTGTTTTTGCTGCTTCACTTGGTGTCACATCAATGTTTTTGATACGTAGGTAGTTAACATTCTTAATTTCTCCTTCAACTGAGTTATTTCTTGCTTTTGATTCAGCATCGACTAAATACCTTTCAGATTGCTCAAAGTTTCTTTTACTTGGTTTGTGCATTAGCCTATGCTCGGTACGATTCCGCTCTAATCTTGTATCAACATCTGCCTCCAGTTCAATTAGGCACACTTCTCCTCCTGTTGATTGAAATAGATTTGATATTTCTTCAATATATTTTGAGTCGAATTCAGTCTCAAAATTCCATAGATAGGTAAAAATAATACCTGCCGAGTCACCAGCTGCAACTTCTTTCAAAATTTCACCCCTGATACGCCTCACCAACCCTCTTCCTTCATCAGTACCAAAACTTACAAACGGATCAACTAGATCTATTGTCATATGATTATGAAATAATTTTAAGTCGGTGATCTTTTCTAACTCATGGCCAACTGTCATTTTTCCAACAGCTTGGGGACCAAATATAATTACGAGTTTCATAAATACAGTATAGCAAATCTTAACCGGCAAAAAGTAACTCAACTACGGAGGTAAGGCCTCCGTATAGGACTCCAGGAATGGTGATTCACAGAGATTCGATTCTTACAGAATCAGTAGACCTTTTGGACAGATTGGTTCGCTTTGCTCCCAATCTGACTCAAAAGCTTTTCGAATCCCACGCAACAGTCTTCTTACAGAAGCGGTACAGGTTTCGCTCTTTCGAGCTGCAACCTCTTGCAAAAGTGCCCCGCACTTTCTCACCCGGACTGCTGCTTGTCGGGTAGCTCGTAGACAGAAAAATCTCCTTGCGGAGATTTTTCTTACGTGCTACCCGACAGGGATTCGAACCCCGATTGACTGCACCAAAAACAGTAGTCCTACCATTAGACGATCGGGTAAGGTAGCTTGCAGCACGCTGGCACACTGCTTGTGCAACGTGTTGTGCGCACTACAATACCATATAAATTTGTAAGTTAGAAGTGATTATCACCCCTACACTAGGAATGATTCTCGTATGAGGCCTTTACAAAGGCTGTGAACAATTTGTGTGGTGCTAGTGGCCTGGCTTGTAACTCTGGGTGGAATTGCACCCCTACAAAAAACGGGTGATCGGTGGCTGGCAGCTCGGCGATCTCCATGAGCGCACCATCGGGCGACGCACCTGAGAATACTAGACCTTTGTCGGTCAGCGCTTCGATGTACTCTGGATTGACTTCGTAGCGGTGGCGGTGGCGCTCGGTGATGACTGAGCTTTTGTACGCTTTTTGTGCTTGAGAGCCTTTAGTCAAGTGGGCGTCGTAGGCGCCGAGGCGCATGGTGCCGCCCATGCGCTTTTCTTTGATTACATCTTTTTGAGATTCTTGCACGGCGATCACTAGGTGATCGGCCTTGGGGTTGATCTCCTCTGTACTGGCACCTTTGAGCTTGAGTACGTTTTGGGCGTATTCCAGCACCATCAGTTGCATACCGTAGCAAATTCCAAAGTACGGAATCCCCTGCTTGCGCACGTACTCGATGACGTTGAGCTTGCCCGCCACGCCAGTTTTGCCAAAGCCGCCTGGGATCAATACGCCATCGAATTTCTTGAGCTGCTTGAGGTTGGTCTTGTCTTCAAAATCAGCGGCGCTAAGGTATGAGATCTCGGGTGTAAGGTTGAGATCGTAGGCCGAGTACTTGATAGCTTCAAGCACTGACAAATATACATCAGACAGCACAAAGTCTCCCGAGCTGAAGTACTTGCCTACTACAGCGATCTTCACCGTATCGCGCCCGCCTTTTGAGCGCTTGACGAATTTCTTCCAGCCACTTAGATCAGCCTTTGGCTTGCACTTGAGCCCTAGCTGCGAGCACAACCGCAGTGAGAGATTATCTTCCTCGAAGTTGAGT